>LSQX01076225.1_pt1 | contig 37756 bp, 52 predicted proteins | sample 654561 | NCBI WGS metagenome assembly LSQX01 (sample SAMN04489861, study PRJNA283612) | anaerobic digester metagenome | isolation source: 4 biogas reactors fed with cattle manure at either 37C or 55C with and... | place: Denmark: Kongens Lyngby | collected 2014 | reverse complement strand
ACAATACTTCAACTTCCACGCTTCTAGTTTGCTATCAGCAAAGTATATGTCACCTTCGTGCTGAACTGCTCTTGCATTTTCGTTTAACTTATCTACATCGTCTGCTGTGACAATTATATCAAACTGATGTCCTGCACTTTGAGTATTCAATTGAACAGTAGTTGTCATATAGTCTGTAATACGATATTGTTGACCTGGTATTAATTCACCAGCATCTCTTAATGCCACTAATTCGGAATATGTAACTTTTACAAGTGCTACACCTTGAGGATCAAATAAAGTAAACTTACCTGTTTCTTCACTTTCCTCATTTGTCGAATCGTATAAATAAACTTTTCCATCATCTGAACAAACACATAAATAGTGGTCAGGTAATTGAAAAATCTTGCCTGCAAGCACAGCAGGTCTTGTATCGTCGTAGTGCATCGTAAGCATTTCATTTTTTGAAAGAACTAAACGAGAGTCTACAGCGTCGGCGGTATTAATTTTTAATCCACCTGCTAAATTAATATAAGCCATAGTTAATTACCTCCTGGTGTGAACTTATAAGTTGATTCATCGTCACCTTGACCATCAATAGTTTTATATAAATTGTAAACGATTGAATCTTTTGTAATTGTGCCTACCAATTCCCATGCCTCTTTGACTTCAAAAGCACCGTTTTGAATAATTGAAGATATGAGACCATACTCTGCTGGGTAGGCGAAATATTCGAATTGAATATTTGAAGTAACGTATGGTAATGAGATACCATTAGTTAAGAAATCGGAAGATATATCATTTTCAATTGCATCTACAGGAATATCTGTTTCACTGTTACTTGACACAAAACTATAACACTTACCTACGATTTCAGGAGCAAGCATGTCTCTTAAAATTGTTTCAAGTAGAGTGCCTGCAGGATAAGTATCGCCTGCTTTCAATCCTCCTACACTGATTCGAACAGTTAAGGGTGATGTTAATGAGCCTAACTCACCACTGTTAACCTTATCTAACAATGCATCAATTTCAGGGCCGGTATACTTAAGTTTGTAATTCATAAATATTACCTCCTTATCTAATTATATTATAATTGAACATATAATTAAAGTCAATGATTCTTTTTGGAACTTACTCATCTCCGTCTTCAATATATCCATCTAAGCTATTTAATATAACTGATAAATTATATGATGACGAATATGATTGTTCTAGTTCCATTGTTACGATGAATTCTTGTTCTGCTAATGTATCAATATCAAATCTTTCATACGTAGCAAATGTAGTCCCAGTAATCCATCTATATGTTGATAATGTTCTTTCGTTTCTATTAATAACAACACGTCCTACATAGTAATCTCTCCAAACTTCTAATGAATTGTTATATCTTAATCTGATATGTATTTTATTAGCTTTCATATCGAATCGAGAAATAGCAGATGCAGTAGATATTGCGCCAAAGAAATATTCAACACGTGTTTGTAATGATGTTATAGCTGCATACACCTTTCTAATACCAAGAATTTCTTGATCTTCTTCAATCATCTTCAATGTGTAAATAAATTCATCATCTTTAAAGCGTTTCATAATGTTTTTAATTGAAAAGATGGAGTGTGCTCTAACAACGTTAGATCTATTTTCAAGTACGTAAGATCCGCTTGGACAAACTTTATCTAATGCAGTTCTGTAATCGTTATCTAAGTTAACTAATGTGTTCATAATGAATGAGAATCTCTTATTAGTATCTCTCATAGTTCTGGTAGATATATCATACACTAATACATCGTTACCTTCTTCATCTTGAGTATAGATATATAAATGTGCTGTTTCTAATACTAATTCTGTTGCAAGCGTTGAATCATCTTTAGCTATACATATGATTTTAGTAATTGCATTATAAGTTGAATCAAGGGTTAACAACGCAGTTTGTGATGAATATATCCACATATTAACTGTAACGTTTTTACAATTGATAATGAATGATACACCTGATTCCTCAGCCATTTTTCGTGAATCAAATATGTAGTCTCTGTTAAGTATTTTCGCAAAAATGCTTTTGCCGCTTAATTCAATTGAATAATTGCTAGAGAAACTAACTACTTGACCAATATAGTCATTATTAGGTAATAACACTTTAACTTGCTTGTTACATTCTATTTTATTTTCAATTGCCCAATCAGCAGGAACGTCACATTCCACAATGTATTTACCTTGTTTATATTTACTTAAAACTCTTAGTGGCCAATATTGATCCCAAGTAATGCCGTTAACGGTTGTATCGTTTTTAATGAATTCGTTACGTGCTATCTTTAAGATACTATTGTTTTCAACTTCAGTAGTTAATGTTCCGTTATATAAACTGTATGCATAATCAGAAGCATTATCTACATATTTATAACCTGTAATATCTGCTTGAATACTGTTTATAACTTCATAGAACATTTTACCGTCAAACAATCCACTTGATTCAACTACGATAATAGCATATAAGTCTGCCCAGTCTTGTTTAGACGCTGCTGAGTAAATATACTTAATAGGAACTTCTAAATCCACTTGATAATGGTAATCGTCTATCTTGATTGCTTTCTTAGTATATTTGACTCTACCAGCTTTTAGACATTTTATTCTTTGGTCGCTTCTAGATGTGCCTGTGAAAGGCCCCGATTTATCATAGAACACTGCAGGCCACATAGAAGTTAGAATAGGAGTGCTACCATAAGTATTTTCATAGTCTTTCCAGTGATCTGCTTGCCATGTTAAACTGTATCTAGTACTTGACCACCAAGTTCCTGTATGTGTAGAACCTGTCCATTTAGTAATAATGTAATCTGCTGGAGGCAAGTTAGCTGCATCAGGATCACTGCCTACAGCAGGTAAAACATCTTTAACAAACGGATTAACATTTAAGCTGTTTCTAGGATCATTGTAATCAGTGTATATACTAGAGTTGGTCCATTCTGCACTAAATGCAGCACCACTGTTATCGATTTTCGCTACAATCTCTGTTGAGTTATGACCATCTCTCATGTTGTAGTAATCGCCAAACCCTGAAGGATTGTATTCTTTTGTTTGTCCTTTAAAAGTTAATTCAACGTTAACATTGTTAACAGGTGTGCCTACCGTAACTGTAAAAGATGCTTTAGCCATAATAACACCTGCAAACCCCTTACAGAAGTTATAAGGACCATTACTGTAGTAAGAAGTTCTACCTTGTCCGTTTACATAAAACGCATGTGATTCGTTTTGAATCTTTATATCGTTTCTGGTCATTGGTAATGTAATGTTTTGACCATTATAGGTCATTTCTGTTAAAACTTTTTGACCAACACTAACAGATTCAGACGCAAAATAATATAACGAAAATGCAAAAGTATCTATTTGATTATCTTTATGCAGGTTCCATTTCAAACCCTTTTTATATATCGAAGGTGTTAATTCTAAATAATTACTCATACACAGAACCCCACATAGAATACATTATTCTTACAATAAATTGTTAACATACACAAACCGCAAACCATATCTAGTATTTCACGTGCATTTGTGTTATTCATATAACTATTAGGCACTATAGTATTCCTGCATATGTTTTCAACTTCTGTTGACATATATTGCCAGAATGCTCCATTCAAGAAATTGTTAAACATGATTTCTAACAATTGATGAGCATTACGTTGTTCAAGTGGATACTCATTCACAACAACATTATTCAATTGAGAAGTTATATCAGTGCAGTTCAATGTAACTGTTTCACTGTCGCCATCAAACTTAATTTCTGAAATGAGGTATGTGCCTAGTATTTCATCAAGGAACTCGCCATCAACAGTTTCGGTTGCATGAATTATAACAGTGGCTCCTTTGAAAATATCTTCAGTGTTATAGACAGACGCATTTTTAAAATTGTTATCTCTGTCGTATATTACAATTGTAGCACTTTGTTCAATTACACCTGGGTTTAAAGAGATTTTAGAATCTCTCATGTTTTCGGAACATTCGAATGATATTAGATCATTGCTTACATAAAAGTTCTGATGCTTAACTGTATTTATTTCAATGTCTATTCTTTTCATACAATTACCTCTCAGGAAATGCTATTCTAAAGTTTTCCCAATATTGAACTCTTTTTTGTCCTATAAAAGGAACACCTACAATCGTAGAATTGAAACAGTAACGAATACCTTCATCACTACCTGTGAAAGTTCCACTCATAACTTCCATTGTTAAGTATTTACTATGATATGTTAAGTCTTCTAGAGAAAGTGTTTTAAATAGCACGTATTGTTGTGATCCGATTTCGCCTTCAGTTTTATATAATCTGATTTCAAGTTCAGTTTCGCTTACATATTCATATTCAACTTTCGAACACGCATATCTAGTATCTTCTTCATTGTCATAAACACTACGTAAGCGAATTCTGATTTGATTACCTTGATTTAATGCAACGTAAATGCTCCATACATCTTCTGGAGAACCAATTCCTGCTTCACCTGGCGTAGTTGTTAAACCGCGTTCGACTCCATCGTCGAATAGTCCACTATAATCAACTTTGCGATACTCAAGTCCTTCATATGCTTCCATATATTCAACTAGAGTTCCTTCAATTGTTTGTCCTAAATAAGCTTTGATTGTTCTCATACCAGTTAAATCTAAATATGTAACTTCAATTGTAGGTGCTTCTTCAGGTTGAATGTTACCTTGACCATCAGTATAATCATATTTGAAACCTAAAAAATTAAGTAGTCTACGAACATAGGTAGCTTTTAATTTTTCCCATGTAAACTCTGGTTTGGCTTTCGCGTTTACATTAGTTATACTTTTCAATTCATAGTTTGCTGTTCTATCAGCATTTCTACAATATGTTTCAGAAGTGAGTTTTACTTCAGAAGGAAACATCAAATGCTTTAACGCGTACTGTATTTGTTCTTCTTCAGTGTTACCATAATTACCATCTGGTTCCATTATGTTCCAAAGATTTTTTGTAGTTCCACCAACTTTTAATACTAAAGGAATCATTTTAACTTCACCCCCACTTGATATTGTGTATTTATAAGATCTGGCCATAACGCTCTTGCAAGTGTTCGACCATCAATATTTAATACAACAGGTCTATCATTTCTAGCGCCATTTCTTGTACCCATTAAAGACACAACCTCTTCAGCAATACCTTGTTTCATAGATGTGAACTGAGGCGATTGACCTAATGGCACAACTGCTTCAGGATATTTACCTTCACCAACCATTGCTAATGTTGGAGCGCTGACTACACCACCTGTTGCCATTGCAACTGTGTCAGGACCGTTACTTTCATTACTATCAACAACTGAACTTGCACTAGCAATAGCTGTCATAACAATACCTGCAACAACAGCCGCTAACATACCTGCAGCAGCAATAGCCGCTAATGCTAATTTCCAATAAGCTTTTTCTGCAATCCAAGCCGATATAGCATTTTTAATGTTCATTGCAACTGTTTTTAAAGATGTAATAATCCAGTTTTTAGCTGCTACAATAGCTGCAGCAATCTTTATTGACAATGCTTTAAATTGCAATACCATCGTGGCTAAGCCTATAATCACTTTATCCCAATTGAACATTGCCCATAATAACAAGAATGCAGTAGCTAATGGAATTAATAATTCTAAATGTGATATCATAGTAGCAAGGAAGTTAACAATAGGTCCTAATATGTTGTCAATTAAGAACCCTAATACACCACCTAAAGCACTTGATAAAAATGTTATGATTGTAGTAACTAAAGCTAACAAAGGTTCTATTGCAGTAAATATAGCACCAACCAGTGTTGCTACTTGACCCAAAACAGGAATTAAAATATTAACCAAAGGATCAATAGCAGCTTGAATGATAGCTAACACACTTTTAAGAACTTCACCAACTGCTTTTAAGTTTTCCATGCCTTCGAGTTTAACCTCGATCATGTTATTTTGTTGTGTATCTAACTTGTTTAATTCGTCGATACCTTGTGTTCTATTTGCCTTACGAACAGCTTCAGCATAATCTTCAACTTGATATCGTGCTTGAACCCATGCATCGTTACCTGCAATAGCATTAAACATTTGATTGATTTTATCTAAAATCTTGCCGAGTGCTTGCGATAAGTATTCAATGAATGGTGTAATCAATTGAATAATAGGCCCTAACATTGCTGCAATCTTGTCAGCAACCAATTGAAAAGATGAGGTTAGCCTAGACATGGCATCGTTAAATGTGTTACTAATTAAAGCCATTTTTTGGAATGCTTTTCGCATAGCTTGTGCAATCTTTGCCAATACCGCTTTTATAAGTTTATAAATAGTTAAACTCTTTGTTTTACCTACTAAGTATTGTAAGAATGTTAATTTTCCTTCACCATGAATAGCTTTATATTGCTCACTAGATAATCTATTCAATGAGCCAGCTAATTCTTGGTATTTGCTATTCAATTTTACTGTGGCTGCAGCTAGTCTTTCCATTGAGCCCGTTCCTGCGTCGTAAGCATCTTTAGCTTTTTTGTATTCACTTATAACAGCTTCTAAATTACGTAATGCTTCTGCTTCTGCAGGATCTCCCGTGTTCATAAAGCCTTTCAACCTAGAAAGTTGTTGTAGCTGTGAATGAGCTCTAACTTGTGCTTCAGGTGTTCTAGCAAACTCAAGCTCTTTATAATGCTTTTCAGCATCACTAAGTTCTTTTTTATTTCGTCTAAGAGTTTCTCTTCTTTCTTTATCTTTTACTCTTAATTTGGATTTATATAAACTGTTAGAAATAGATAACGCCCTTTTCATTGCGTTGTTCAATTGTTTCTTTTCAGCGTCTGTTAAAGAACCACTTTTTTCGTTGAGGGTCTTTATTGTTTTCATTAAAGAACGAAGTTGTTTATATTGCGCTTTTTGAACTTCAGACATTCCGCCTTCTTGTTCTTTTAAAGTTTTAACAGTTCCGCGCATTAAAGATCGAACACGCTTAATAGCTTGCTCTAAATTAAGGGTATCACCTTCAAATACGTATGTAATTGTATTACTTTTTATATTTGGCATACTTACGCAACTCCTCCATCATAGCAAACTCTTTATCGACTTCTTTGAAATCTAATGGTATAGGCTTTTTATGTTTTCTAGCCACTTTCTTATAAATGTGATTCACAACATTTTCAAGTGACTTTTTATGCTTTTGAGCTCCGTTCCAGTATGCATTAAAGTATGCAGCCTCTACCCTAGATACCAATTCGTCGGCTTGTTTTAATCTGTAACCTTCACAATATGCATTGTATTGATATATTGTAAGGTCTAACAATTCTTCTGGTTTTAATCCAACCCTCGCGGCACTTGTGAAAAAGTCAAACCAGGTTACTTCTTCAACATTCCCTCCGCTTGGGTCATTAGGTTTTTTCTTTCTTCCTCTGTCATTCCATCGAACATAACATCCTCGATGATTTCTTTATAGATAAGGGATAGTTTTGCAAAACCTATTTTATTTTCAGCAAACAATTCTTGTAATTCCTCTTCTGATAAAGGCTTGTCCTTGTTTGCAATATTGTACGAAATTAGTATAACATCTAAGACATTGTCAATCTCAATTTCAGGATTGCTTAAATACTTATATGTTTCTTGTAAAGTTTTGTGGCCCTTCTTTTCTTTGATTTTGAACAACACTCTAATAGTAGTGTCAAAGTTAATGTTATTAATTGTTTTCATAATTGATCTCCTTTTGTAATTAATAATTGAAAATTGAATAAAAGGGCGGCCTACTCAATTCAGTCACCCTTTTAAGTTATTTTAAGCGTTCTTAAATGTGACGTAAATAGTTGTGTCAGCACTCAAAGCGCCAGTGGTAAATGCATTACCTGTAATGGTTTCAGAAGGTGCAGCACCGTTTAAACCATACTTATCAGCTGTCTTTCCGTTGGCAGGTAAACATGTGATTGTAACAGTGCCTCCTTTTGCAACTCTGATAACACCTGCAGGATTTGTAGTTCCACCCACACCAGAAGAAATTGTAACTGTGACAGTTTCCGGGAGTGTGAATAAGATTGCACCACTACCTTCAAACTCAACGCTAATGGATAACGCATCGTCAGGTGCTCCTGAAATTGATAAGGAAGAGATAAGCGCTTGACCTTCGAAGTAAACACCTTCATCGAGTTTGATTGTTAAGGTTACAAACTCACCAGATTCGAATGCTTGATACAATTTGTGTTGCGATTCACCGGCTGCAAACGCAACGGTTCCTTCAGAACTAGCTGTCCAGTTTTTAATAGTTGGAAGCTTTTCTTTGTATTGTGCACCGAATTGAAGGACTTCTGCGATATCTTTTTCAAGATTTAATTCAAGGCTATTGAGATAACCAACTGTAACTCCGTTCAATTGAACGCGTGCGGTTAAACCGGCATAAGGTTTTTCCATAGTTAATATCCTCCTAATTGATATTCTACTCTGAACGAGTATATTGCACGATCTTTTATGTCTCTACCATTGTAACGAGGTAAAGTATCAGTTAGAATAACGAAACCCTGTCCAACATAGTTGTTTAATATATGATATATTTTTTCAACTCGTTTTTTAGCGTCAGCGTTATTACGTGCTCTAACATAAATTGTATATTTCGGATAGTCATAAGTTTGCTTATCGAAGTGAACATCTGATCTACCCGCATTAGCCCTGATCCATTGACAATCATCTATACCAATTGAACAGTCGCCAATATACGTATTTTTATAGGAGGATTCAATTAATGCTCTAATTGTTTCTTCAATCATAATTCTCCTCCTGATTCGATGTAATCTTTTGCATGTTCTAATTCGCTTGACATTACAAGTTCTTCACCAGTGATATCTTCGTAGTATTGTGCTAAGAACGACGCGAACGATCCGCCTAAGTAATGTGCTAATCTTTCATCATCGTGCGCATACTTACCACCATCAAATGGTTCTGTTTCTTCTTGAATGAGCGCGTAATCATAACCTGCATTAGTTGCACTTACATGCGCAATAATTCCTGGGTATCTTCGACTTCTCGAAACTCTTACTTCAATACTATTCATCAATGCACCAGTATCTAGTGGAACAAGCATTTCAGCGTTATTTTGAATATCGCTTGCCAAGTCCTCTAAATCTTCAATGTGTTCTTTCCAAATATTTTTGTAATCTTCTCTAACCATCTTTTCAAGGTTTGATACGTCCGTTTCAACGCCACCTTTACCACGAATTAATACCCTTCGACCTTTATAATGACGTGTATAATGTCTAAACTTTGCCATACTACACTGTTATATATCTAACCATCTTAGGCTTGTTACTCAAATCACACATAATGTATTTTTGCATAACCGTTTCGCCATCTAACTTGTCCATATATTTTATGTCAAGTGCATGTGGTTCGATTTTAGGATCAACGTAGAAATAACTTTTTGTTAGAATTTCTTTTCCGTCGGCGGTCTTAATTACTTCTTCGTGTGGTTGTTTACGAACAGTTATATCCATAATAGTTGGTCTGTAAATATCATTGTATTCATCCATAATGGAATCGCCGTATTCATTTACAGCCCCAGACATTTGTGCTAGTAAATATTTACTATCTTTATCTATTAAGATTTTACCATCCGCATCTTCGAGATATACTTCTGTGTCAGAACCATCGTTACATTTTTCCCATGCTACCTTCTTATTCGTGTAGGACATATTCTATAACCTCCACCAAGCCAATTTCTTAAAAACGGATTAACAACGTCTAATGCAAATTGAATAAGGTAATCTTCGGAACCAGTATCTTTAAAGGTTTCTGATAAATCTCCGATCTTGTATGACTTAACACCTTGCGCACGTAAGTTTAATCTATCTTGAGCCTCAGTATCACCGTTAGTTTGCAACGCTAATTCAATAGTAGCAACTCTAACACGTTCTAATGATAGCTCAGGATTTGGATGCCTTGGGAAGGCATTTGTTTGTTTTAGATCCACAGGTTTTCCGCTAAATGGTAACAAATCAATAACTTGTTCTGCTCTATTTAACACTACCTGCTTATCCTCTTCGCTTAATGCCTCCCAGGCTATCCTAATATTGTTGGTTGAGCTGTAGTAACTCGCTACATAAGCATTGGCTTGTTCAATTGTTGTATACATACAGCTTACCTCCTAATATTTATTCTTGTGAGATCACAACAACGATTGAATAGGTTGCTGTTTTAGTAACTTCACCTTCGGTGTAAGAAACTGTAACAGTCTTGGTACCATCAGTTGTCATATCAGGAGCCGTGACCTCAGCTTCTTCAGAGACATTTTTGATGGAACCATCTTCATAGTTAGCGAAGACTTTTAATCCTGCAGAACTAAATGTATCATCAACATCGAAGCTTAATGTTACACCAGAAGTAACTAAGTCAATGCTTGACAATTTTGGTTCAACTGGTTCAACCGGTTCTGTAAGAGATAAAGCAGCGATACCGTTAACTTTTTCTCCAAGGACCCAAGCATCGTGGTAAACGCGGAAGTCGAATTTCCAAGCATCTGCGTCTGGGTTAACACCGTCAGTTCCAGCAGCATATTCTCTGGATGGAGCCCAGATACGAGCGACTGCTCTCTTAGAGATTTGAACAACGGCGTCTTGATTAACCATAAGTAAGCCAAGATCTGCACCATCAGCAGCTTTGACGTAACCGCCTTCTTCTTGTCCAGGAGTGGTGCCATCATATAAAGTGATAGCTGTATACATTCTCTTAGAAGTAACCTTGATGAGTGGGTGACCGTTGTAGCTATAAATCTTTTTGTTTAATGCTTTGGTCATTTCATCGTTGACTTCAAGTTTCTTTTCAATTGAAGCATCGTTGATGACTTCCTCGTAAACAGTTGGACGTAAGAAGATAATTCTTCCTTCTTCAGGAACTTCTTCATCATCCATTAAGGCATCGATATGATCGATTTTTCTTAAAACGGAATCTGTTCCTAAAGCTAATGTATCTTTATGTCCAGCGTTAGTAGCATACACGGAAATACGGTAAGCATCTAATTCAGGAATAACAGCATCCTTTTGGAATCTGCCGGCTAAACGGCCAAATGCCATGCCGAATGTTTCTTCGTTGTCTTCGTGGTCGACTTGAATAGATCTGCCACGGTCTTGAGTGAATTCATGTTCCTCCCAAGATAATTCCATAGAACCTTTAACGAAGCCATTAGTTCTGGAATAGCCACCAAGTTTATCAGTTTTGTATTTAGCAATTTTGACTTTCTTGGCGTCTCTTGTATCTTTGACCCATTCTTTTGGCATATCTAAGATAGCTGTTTTTGAAAGTTGTCTGTATTGTTCATCGAGAACGGGAAGATACTTTTTAACTAATTCAATAACGTTCATAATATCTTTTCCTCCTATAACGTTAGCGTTTTAAGTCCGCCGACTAGTGTTAGATAACACCAACTGCATTACGCATAGCTTCAAGTTCTTTATCAGAAGATTTACCGCCTTCGCCACCATTTCTACCAGTGCCTCCAGGAATATCGTCTTCTCCTTCGAACAAGTAAGCTTCATCTTTTTGCAACCTTGCAATTTCATCTTCGAGTTTCTTCTCAGGATCAATTAAGGCTTTAATGGCTTTAGCGTTTTTGCCACGGGCCTTTAAAATTGCTGTATCCATAGCATAATCGCGTTTGATTGAGTCGATCTCTTTTTGGTGGACTTCGTTTAATTCAGTTTCTTTTGCTGTGACAGCTGCTTTAACTGCATCATCTCCACCCTTTTGCAAGTCTGCAATTTGTTTTTCCAAATCTGCGGCTTTCTTTTCAGAAGTTTTTAACTTTCTGTTAACTTCATCGAATCTAGACTTGCCAATGTATTCTGGTAAATCAGTTGCATCTGCATGTCCATCTTCCTTGTAAGCTTCTAAGAGAGCTGTTAACACTTCTTCAGAAACGCCATACTTTTGTAAAAACTTTTTCATAAGCTTCCTCCTTCCGCTCGTTACGGTGAGCTACACCTAATTTTAGATATTATTCATATCTGTAAGCTGTAAGCCGAGAAATTAACTTACCTCTTATCTAATTATATTATAAACGCATATGCGAATATAAATCAACCATTTTTTAATTTAATTTTAGTTGTTTTTATTTTTACTTGTTACCAAGATTTTCAGCACTTCCACCTAAGTTCTCACTTGCTGTGGGATCCTTAAATGATAACTTCTTATCTGCTCTCGGAGCTGGATTTTCTTTATCACCTTGTCCTTCAACTTCTTTAAACTTAGCTTTTTCATCAAGTGCTTCATCAATCCACTTTTTAGCAGTAGCTTCGTCAAGTCCGAAGTTATCTTGTAACACTTTTACCAATGGCTTAATAACTGTGGAACCGCTTTCTGCTTTAGATAATTCAACAAGTTCTTTTGGATCTTTTGGTAATGAATCTTTCCAAGTAATGTTAATATCTTTAGCATCTAATGTCTCACCATCAAGTGATAACATAGACGAAACAATTTCTTTAAAAGGTTGAGTTAAGTCGTTTTGTATACGTCTCGCTTTTTCAAGTGGTGATACCATCTTGAATCTCATTGCTGTTCCTGATACAACATTTCCAGTTGAACCTGCTGCACCAATAAATGCAGAACCCATCTCAGAAAGAATATAGATTTGTTCACATAACTTATCAAAAGCTTTAAATGAACTTTCTAAGTTTGCTTCCCATGTAATATAAGAAGGTTTTTGTTCTTCATCGTTAACGGCATAATACTTAGATGTCTTAAACACTAATTCACCACTATCTGTTTTTTCAAGTAATGAACTTGGACCTGTCATAGACGGATCAGCATGTTCATCAAGAACTCTTAAGATCGCTGTTAAACGTTCAATTGCTTTTTGCATTAAACTATTTATAATTTCATAGTCGCCAGTTCCTAGTGGATTTGTAGTTGTTGGCGTGTTAGGAACTGCAAAGAACAATTTCTTACCACTTTTCTTATTATATCTTTTAGAACTTTTTAATCTTACAATATTACCAGCACCATCCATTATGTAATAACGCTCTTCATAAGAACCGTCTTTTGTGCTATGAATTTGAATTTTTAATAATTCTGGATTTTCATACCAACCAATAACGTTGTATTTAATTCTGTTAGTTCCATCGTTATAATACACAGGCACCCATTCGAGAGGGTTCCATGCAGTTAAGCATGATTTACCAGTTTCTTCATCTTTAAACACTCTAATTAATAAGACACCAAATCTTGAATAATCAAATAATGCTTGTTTCATATGATAATCAAACTGTGAACGATTTCTCATTTCTCTGATTTTTTCAGTTAGTTCACTAGAAGCGTCTGCTTGTGCCACAATTAATGGAGGTTCACCAATGACCATATCGGTTGTTTTTAAAGTAAGTAATCTAGGATAGCCTAACAATTTTAAACTATGTCCGAACTCTGACCAATCTTTTAAATTAAGTAAGCCAGAAGGAAATAGTTTTTGCACCATATCTTCAGGAGTCAATTCGAATTCTTCTCTAGCAAATGCATATTTCTCCATTCTTCGAGTATCTTCGATAGGCTTCCAAGGCTTATTTGGTTCCAGAAAGTCTAAATCATAATGTAATTTATTATTTTCATCTGCAAACAACATATTTTATTCCTCCTTTAAGAATATGTGTAAACACTCAATATCGTGTAAATCATCCATAAGTTTTCTATTACGACTAATGATAGGATAAAGCTTATCATATTTGAATCCTTCTTCGGTAGCTATTCTTATTACATCTTCTACAAAGAAATATTTTTTAGCCTTATAATAGAAATTAGATATATCAATACCAAACTTCCCATCAACTTTTAACGCTTTATAAATGTGTTTAATCGTAGGTCTAATATAACCCTCTAACCATTCATTATAAGTTTTGAATTTGTTAATACTTTGTGTCTTTTCATCACTATAGATTTCTAAAGCATAGAATGGCGGGCAACTAAACGCAAAGTCTACTGATCCTTCTGGTAACTCCAAATCCTCGGAACAACAATTGAACAACTGATGCGAAGCATGTTTACCGGTGACTTTTTCAATTTCATAACCTAAGTATTTCAGATTAGCGAACGTGTCTTTATTAGGTTCACATCCGATATACTTATAATTATTAGATGAACATAAAGCACCTAACATTCTACCACCATATCCACATGCGTAATCATAGATGACACCATCCTTTGGACAGAATTTCTCATAGATTGCTTTCGCTCGCATAGGAAGATAGTTGGTAGGTGCATTCCAGAAGAATCTAGCATACATGAAGAATGGTGTTCTCATGTTCGCAAAGACATAATGTTCCATGTAACGTTTCAAACATGCTTTCAATTTATCGTCGTCATAGAATCTGCTATATACACAGTCATCTAAGTTCCATGTTTTTGCGAAATGCAAGTTTGGAAATAAGAAATCCAGTAATAATAGACCTAACGAACTTTGTGTAATAAGGTTATCACCATCGAAATACACATCTTTTTGCATTACTTTAAGAATCTCGTTTCGAATACCTTGTTCATTGAAGTAAAAGATTGGAAATACATCTACTTCACGAATCTTTGCTAGCTGTTCGTTAAGCAATTTTTCTTGTTGCTCTGGAGACATTGCACGAAACTCTCTAGGTATTGTTACGTTTAAGGAATCAATTATGTCTTCGTAACCACATTCTTTCTCGAATTCGGGGATATAGTCCCACTGATATTTTCTATTTGCTAATAAGTTTTGAATTTCAGCGTTCATACTACAACCTCCTTATTCGATAAATACCTGAAGCATTGTTCTTATTGTGAGTATACAAACTATATCTGTCACTATCACAAGCGTGGTCAAACACTTTCTTAGGTTTATCTACACCTTTTTCTTGTGCCTTTTCATCCCACGAATAGTTTTCATATTCTTCAATCGTTCGCTTACATGACTTGTCTATATAATATTTTCCTGTATTGATAAGATTCAACACAAACTTAATACCTTCGACTACATCATTGTCAGCGTGCTTGAAGTTGTAACCGTGATTTGTCAACATTGCATCCCAAGAAGCTGCTGCAGGGTCGCCATATACTGGCAATCTGTTCTTTTGCAAGAACTTTTCAGGTATTGTTTCACTTAACAATCTTTGGAAATCTGCGAAGTATTGAGCATCATCTTTTTGTCTGCGCTCTTCTTTTGCTTCATAGTAGTATTCCCTAATCTTATAGTTAATACCTGTCTTTTTATCCTTACACATGATCGACCATGAACACGTTACGGAAGTTCCTTGGTCACATCCTATGTAATATTCACGATCTACTTCTGGTAGTTGATTAACAATCGATGATGCGTCAATAACATGTTTTTCTGGATCAAACGTGTCATAGATTTTACCATCTGCTACACACCATTTTCCATCGATGAATCTTTTCTTAAACACTCCGCTAAATTGACTTTCTAATTGTCTTTTGTATTCGTCAGTTAAGGAGAGGTTGTCTTCCATGTTAAACTGCCAAATCTTTTTATCCATGGTCTTATTGCGGAGCACGTTTTTATAAAACCAATGGTAAGGTGAATCCGGGTTGCAGTTAGCAAATGTCTTTGCACCGGGAATTGATAAACGAGCTTGTAATTGCATCCATACTGATTCCGGATACAAGTTAGCTTCGTCGCAATATGCACCTGCGAATGTAGCACCTCTAAGTCTTTCTTCAGCCTCTTCGGTAGCAGCGCCAATTGCATATACACGTTTGCCTAGGATTAACAGTTCACCTTGTTGTCTGTCAACCCATTTTATGTTGTTTTTACCTAATATATCAAATAGGTCATTTATTACGTTACGCTTAAGCGTCCCGAGGGACTTTCCCATCATACAGTAATCTGCTTGTGGTCCAGTCATTAAATAGAATATCCATCGAATTGAACAAGCAATTGTTTTTCCTGAACGAACCGAGCCTGTAGCGATATTCATTTTAGCAGTAGAATGCTCAATGAAGTCTCTTTGTTTAGGTGAAAACGGTTTCCAGTCAATCATAATTAGTAATCAAATTCATTAGTGGACATGTCTTTAGGTTGTTCATCCGCAGATTTTGGAGCATTTCCAATAGTTAAAGCAGCAGCTAATGCTTTGATGCCCGCTAATGGATCTTCACCTTTTCCATTTAATTCTTTGTTTAAATCGCGAAGTTCGCGCACTGTTCCTCTAATTGAAGATGCAATCTCATTATACATAGTTACAGTGTTAGGATTCACAATAATTTGGGACAAGCCGTCTTCGTCTGTGTCCGCTTTTTCGATGGCTCGTTTCATTTTTCTATCTAAACATCTAAAAGTAGCCGCTTGTGCATTTAAGACTTCATACAAAATTGTGGCTTCATCTTTTGCAATGTCAGCAGTTAATGATGCAACGGTAGGTTTCTCTTCTGGTTTTTCTGGATCAACTGTCACGTTACCAAAGATCTCAACGGGTCTGTCTACTGATTGGTGGAAATTCCAGTGCATATTGCAATCTTGATCGCTAATTTTTTCAATAGCAGCTTTGTATGCTGGATATTTTTCAATTAGATCAATTTTGTCTTTGTTGCGTAACATACCATTGTTTACTTCTAGAAGATATTCGATCTCTTGGAGTAGTTCTTTGTTACCAATTGAACAAATTGCACATTTCATATCGCAGTCCTCCTTTACCTATTTATATTATAAAACCGTGGATTTAGAAAAAGCAACGTTTTTCAGCCCTAATTTTTAATATGAGTGTGTTTTGTTTGTTTTCTTTACTTTTTTGACATGCTCTATATAATATATCCTTATTAATATATAATATAGTGTGCAGTGGTTAGTTTTGAAGGTGACTTATTTGTTACGCTTACGTTAAAAACAGTGTTTTTATTTTATAAAATGCACAGATCTGGGTACATCGAGGGTCGGCACATTTTATATACAAATACGTTATAATATAATTGTAAAAGATAAGTATATTAAATTATATTTATTGAGTAACACAATTGTAATTATTAATGAAAGGAGTAAAAGTATGAAAAAAGAAGTTAATGAATTACAAAAAGTCGAAAAAGTTGAAATGAAAGGAGGTAAAGGTTTGAAGATTAAAGATTTAAGTAAATTATTTCATTGTAGCGAAGGCGTCTTAAGAAATAGTCTAAACAATTTTAACGAAGGCGATGTCGTCAACGAAGAAAATAAGTTAAATAATTTAAGACGATACCTAATCAATAAGTTTGGTGTTGAAAGATGTAATGAAATATTAGGATTCGACATTAGCGAATTAGAATTGATTATTGGTAAAAAATCTGCCCGAAATAATTACATTGAAATTAGCGATCTAAAAGTAAACAATGATTACATAATTAGAAATTATCATTTTGAAACATATGTTAAATTCATTGGTGCAGTTGAAGTAAATAAAATAAAATTATGGATCTTCCGAAGCGCTAAAAAATACATTGCAAAATCATTCGATGAATTGAACAATGGACATCTCAAAATTATTGAAGAAGAGTAAATAATTAAAAGGTTTAGGGTTATCCTTAAAAACCCTTTTAAAAATTAAAATTCATTGGAGGTTATTATGAATGAAACAATTATGAACTACTTAAAGGAAAGATTGACCAACGAAGAACTTAAAATAGTAAATGAGTTCACCAGTTTGTCCGAAGTTGAGTATGACACTTTTGAAGACTTCAAAGAACAATTGAATAGCGATGCTATTGCATCTTATTTAAAAAATGCTATCGAATACACTTCTGGACCAGAAGGTATGAAGTGTTTACAAAATGCTATCGAATACGCACAACACTTAATTTACATTAGTAAAAAGTTATTTTAAAGGAGAGTAATTATGAATAAAAGTGAATTAATTGAAGCCCTTAAAAAATATGTTTTGGACATTGTTGATGTTGAAAAATATAAGGGTAAAAAAATTATTAATGGATGTGACATTGATGAAGTGTTAATTGCATTAGAAAGAGATGTAATTGAAAGTTTAGAAAATAAGGATAAGATAGAAGTTTATTGGTAGTCCTTAAAGTAATTTAAAGGGTAGCTAAGGCTACTCTTTTTTTATGCACAAAATAACCCCCACATGTAGATTCAATCACGGACTACACATCAATTTATTACAAAAACGTATTTCCTCAGAAGAGCTATTTCGCTGGTTTCGCTCGAAGTGGCTTACAATATAACATGTGCACCCAAGGGCGTGGGGTCCATGTGTATATTTTCGGAGTTCCGGAGAAGTGCGTTCCTCTATCATACATGCCACCCCCACGTGTAGACATTTTCGCTTATCTATAGGGAGGGATCTCCACCTGTATATCCTTCGGATCCAACTTGAACACCCACATACCACAGACACACGCCATCTTTTACCATACCGAACGGTGACCGCGGGGCCCCATATGGACTACATTCGCTCCGGAGATATTTGCACTCTTCACTCTGACATTAACTTCATACACGTGTATATCAGCAACACGGTTACACAATTGAAAATAATAGAAGGGCGCTCCTAGACAGTTGAACATTCGACACTGTTGCTAACCTCTTTGTTATATTTACTAATTATATACAATTATAAATAAAAAATAAATATATAATTACATTTATATTATTAGATAGATATATATAAAAAAAACACAAGATTTAGAAATAGATAAAGAGAGGAACATAGTAACCAGTTATTTTTTATTTTTAGTTGTATCCTAAAACAACATATCTCCAAAACGATCAACTTACACATAACTGAAACATGATCACATCGTGTACAAAAACTTTTTCATTTTGGTGCGTAAAATACTTGATTTGTCTCTCATTTTGATATATAATATATACATAAGATAAGATAAGATAGATCAGGGATATGCAAACCACAAATGTAACCAGATCAAACTTATCTAAAATGCCGAAAGGCCAAGGAGATACAACAATGACAGAAAATCAAAAAACCACAGTTGAGCAATTAGCACAAAAGTTCAACAAAGCTGCGTATGCACTAATCGAGTTATCGATACTCGTTTGGAATGAAGCAGTCGCACAAAACACAAAAGGATCAGATGAGTGTTCAGATTACTTAGTTGAACTCATTGAAAAAGATCCAGATGTAAAAGCACTATGGCAAACAGCCTGTAACAGCGATTACTAAGTTGTAAATCTACAAAAGGAGAAAACAATGAACTACGAACCAAACAAATTCGAACTCGTCGAACTAGGGTTCAAACGTGCAGTTGTGAACGCTGCCAAATACTATTTTAGTAAAGCAGGCTATTTTAGTAAAGCAGGCGAAGAAGGTCCAGATAGTAAGTTCTACTATGCAGGCGACGCTATGAACGTTATGGCTGATTTGATGATCCAAAGATTTCAATACGCCGAACTTATGCTTTACGATAATCACCGCGACAATGTTAACGATGATGGAAAGAAAGCAACCAAAGAACTCTACAGCGAAATTGCGCGCAATCACGTATCCATGCATGTTTCAATTGGGATGTTGAATCACAACACTGAAATGCTTGAAAGAATGATTAAAGCCTATCCTGAACAATTCAATATTGTTTGGAGTTTATACGTGACGTCGTTTATGAAGATTTACCAACCAGATTCCATTTATCTAAAAAGAGAATTCTTCAAATACAAAGTTGACATTGATATGTAGGTTATAAATCATCGAGTATGGGCAGTTCAATCATTAAGCGATCACTGATACGAAAAGAATTCATTTTGGTGCGTAAAATGGTTGAACTGTCAGGAAAAATGATATATAATATAATTGGATAAGATGAAAGGACCCTTAGATAACAAAAGTGCAACAAGACGGGAAAGATGTAATGAGCAATAAGCACACTGGGCACCATACGATCGAAAGCCAAAACACACAAGAAGTTAATTCAGCAACGCCATACATCAACGCAATAAGACACGAAGACACTAAGAACACTTACCTTAGCACCCAGACACAAAGGGGCGAGGTTGAATCTTATCCTTGTAAAAATTGACATTAGGCTAAAAGCAGGAAGGAGATCACAGATATGTCAAAAGAAATCGCGAGACCAAGTCTCCACCAATTAGCGATTGTCCTTGGTATTCCATATGCCAGACTCGCTAGCCAACAAGTGGCTTACAAACCAGTTCAAGGCCAACCTTACACAAAGGAAATCAACTGGAATGCCGTCGATGCATTCGTTGAAAGACGCCTTGACAAAACCGACTATGATAGCGTTGAAGCAGTTTACGCTGCCGCGCTCGAAGTCGAGTATTCGCCAAAAGCACGTAGAAGAGCCAACCCAGATTCCGTTTGGGGCAAAATGCTCTTTGGCACAACTCCAATGAGAAAAGGTAACCTCAAAGTCGGTGACATTATTAAACATAAGAAAACCGGCACTACAGGCACCATCGTCTTCGTCAATGACACAATCGTTTGCTACGATGTAATCACAGAAGACGGATCCAGAGTCCCAACCTCTGCAATCGGCAACAGAGTCTTCAATAACCAATTTGAAATCGTCTCTGTCGATTCTACCGACGCTGAATAATCCATACTTTTACCCCAGCGAATATTCAAGACCCGGGCATGTCTCAAAACTGCCCCGTAGCGATGCGTCACATCTTCAATTGAAAAGGAAGTCAGTTCAACCACAAAGAACCTTCCAGAAGTCATAAAGACAAAAGGAGAATATAACAATGCCAGTTACATGGTCATGGAAACGCAAAATAGGTTATTACACCTTAGTGCAAAAGCACACCTATCAAACAGTGGTGGATGTTTTTGGCAACCCAACCACCGAGACGATTACCAGAAAGTTTCGAATTAACATTTATGCAGGAAATTGCTTAGGAGTTTGCATTTGGGACCACAAGGGTCCATCAGAGAACCCAAAGGATATTGACCCTGCAACTAATAAACCAAGAATAGTCGCAAAATATCAATTTTGTGGATTTTGGAATAACCTCAAACATTTAGAGAACATGTTAGGATTGCATCCAAAACAAGGTTATGGTGACAACTGCTATTCAAAAGAGCACAATCCTGATGAATATATGGAGAGCATCCATCTTAACACATTTTTCAATTATCATATGAAGGAGTTCTACAAAGTTATAGGCGCCTTTACCAAAGCAGGTATTAAAGTAACATTTTATTATAAGAAACCAAAGGAGGAGAAAAAATGACAAACAAACCGATGATGAAATGTAGTCATACCGCAAATGCAGTAACGGGTGATAACAAACCAGCGTGTGCGATATGCAACTGCACAGAAGTGTCAGAACAAGTTATAGACTTAACGGGCAGAAAAGCGAGATGTGTCTACTACGGTAAAACATTCACCCACCAAGGAAGGACGGTAACCTGCACAAGCGAGAGTAAATCAAGCACATCACTACCATTCTTCAAACATAAGCCTGAAAGCGAGTATGATGAATACTACTGTGGCTGTTGGGGTTGGGACTAATGCTAAAAACATTTACATCAATTTATAAAGAAAGGAAAAGAAAAAATGGAAAATAAAAATATAATGATAAAATATGTTAAAAAATACGGTCCTGAGTATATAATTGAAGACGCTATTCACGACTTAGACGTTAAAGCCTTATTTAATGCGTTTGTAATTGCCACTACACAACGATTAAGTGATGATGATTATAAAGCACTTATTGAAGAAATAATTAACATCTATGAAGACGAACAAATGGAAGGGGAGGAAAAGAAAAATGTTAAATAACAAACCGCGCACAGCTGACGAATACGTCACACAGAAATTAGTTGAAACCGAAGAATTACTCAACAAGGCACATCAACACATTGCAACACTTGAAAAAGACCTTGAGGCGTTCGTCAAAGATTTCGAAAACATCCGCAAAGTCTTCAGAGTTGCAAAGTCCACAACCGGCAGTGAATACAAGATTGTTCGTTATTATGACCCTGACAAAGAATGGCGTAATAACATAATGTGCTTCTCAGGTCAGTTAGACGAAGAGTTCTGGTCAAACGAGTTTAAGTTCATGTTCAATTTGTTACATCTTGAATTACCTATTGAAGAACTTCCAGACCTCGAAGACTTAGAAGACCCAGACGCGGCCGACGGGGAAAAGTAACATGTTAACCATTCCAAGAATTAAACGCTTCATAAAGGCACTTGAAATGGACGATGACGAGATACTGGGGGATGACAAGGACAGCATTCTTCAGTCCCTTCTTCTAGTTGGTAGACGCTATTCAGCATACTACAAACTCTGTTCAAATGACGCTCTTATAAAGCACTTGAAGACGCTTTTTGTCAAAAGGCTTCCATCCGAAATATATGATGAGGCTATAGACATTATAGCAGACGCAATTGATGAAGATAGTCGTGAGAACGGATTGCCAATAGTGTTATATCGTAACAGTGGTAGAAAGTTTATCTATGAAGTAGTTTTGGATCATGAAAAGGATCCACACAATCTTCAAGTGGTAGACTGGGCGTTTGGTGAAAAACGTTATATTCCACCAGAAGAAAAAGCCAAAAAGAAAAAGAAAAAGAAGAAGTCCGTTTTGAAAGATGAAGACTGGGCTAAAGATAATTTAACAGAGGAGGAATGTTTAGATGAAATCGATCCAATCTAGCGAACCAAAAGCCTATTGTATTAGAGGCCAAGAACAAATGTCGTTATTTAGTGAATCTCAACTTTCAGCGATGAATTCTAATAAACGCCACGTTAAAAGATTATTCTGTTTGGTCGAAGCGCCAGACGGCCATAGTTGGTGGCAAGAATTGCAACGTGCAAAAGGTGAGAAGCCTTGGCAAACTTGTATGAGATATAAAAGGGAATCGCTCGGCAGAGGATATTGGGTTTGCACTTATGAACTTCGATAAGATTACAGTTGATGACATTAAAAAGGAGGAAAGAAAATGAATAGAGAAACAAGTAGTTTAATCAGTATAGAAACGATTGAAAAAGAAGTACTGGAAATCATAGAAGAAATTGTAGACAAGGACACATTGTGGAGAATTATGAATACTTTGAGGAAAAAGGTCATCCTACTTTCAATGGAAGATGACAGAGACTCTCTAATGAAAATAAAAGAAGTCCTGGAAATGGCGATAGGAAAGGAAGGAAGAAAATGGAAGAATTAAAAAACATTGTGGTAATAGTTAGATGGGGAAAAAACGGACGAAAATATGTTTGGGTTAAACCATCACAAGAGAAAATAATAGAACTTATTGAGAAATATGACTATGAGCAAATATGCGACGGTTGTTTATGGCTATCGCGATAGAAAAGGAGGAAAGAAAATGCCATTAGATTTCAAAGCACCTTGTAAGCACACATTTAGTGCTAACGAGATTAGAACAGCAAGTGAATGTGCACGTAAAAGATATTATGCGTCACGTGACTGTTTAGCAATTAGAGCGAATAAGCCGTCCAGAGCATTATTGTTAGGTGGTGCTATTCACACATGTCTACAGTATTATTATACTGAGTTAGACAAAAAGATTAAAGAGGTCGGTTTGGCTAAACCATCACTCGAAGATTGTCAAGACCTTCTTGATACAATACCACAACTTGCACTAGAGGGTTATGACTTATTAGACAAAGATAGCCAAAAGATTTATGACCTTGTTTCAGAAATGTACAAGGAACAAGTAGCAGTAGACTTAGTTTCATACGAAGTCATTAGTTGTGAATTAGCATTTCACATGGACGATTGGCCAATAGCAGATTGCATGTATCATGGTTTCGTTGATATGGTAGTCAAAGGTAGGGAAGACGGCAAGATTTACTTCTTCGAGCACAAAACATGTGCCAACTTTAGACCCGAGATCTACGATCGATTCGATATTCAATTACATATTTATGCAGAATATGGAAAACGTTATTGTAATGCTGAAGGATGTAACTTTGGGGGTATGATTCTCAATCAAATTAAGAAAGCCAAAACCGAAAGAGGTTATGGCACTAAACGTGATTTAATCTCTTATAATGATAAAGAGTTAGAGGGTTTCTATATTTGGTTGAAACAAAAGACCGAAGCAGTCATCTCTCCAGACAATCACCATTCACCTTGTAACAACTACATGACTTGTAAGATGTGCGAATATGCACCTATCTGTTTAAAGTATGGCTATGAGGTTCCTCAAACTACAGAAGAAATTATAAATAGTTTCAATGAAGTAGTTGGTCAAGAAGCAGATGGGACAGAAATCATTCAACCAGTCTACAAGTATGATCCAAGACCTGACGAAGAGGAGGAAACTAAAATGGCAACAAAACTATCATTCAGCGAATTACTAAAAAGAGCGCAAAAATTTGAAAAAATCGCTATTCACACACCAACCGAGGAACAAGCAAAAACATTATTAACTGAACTTGACGAAATAGGGTATAGATGGGCTAATGGAGAGAAACTAACAACTAAAACACGCTATAAAGTTGAAAACGAAAGCACTTGTTATAATTTTGAACCCAATAAAAAAATTATGTATAGTCCGTTAGTTTATTATCAAGAAAATAATTATACAATTATTGAGTTCAGCGATATTGATTTTAAGGAGTAAAACTAAAAGATGGCAGTAAATAAAGATATGACCGACAAATTGAAAAATTATTTTCATAAAACAGGCCTATACAAAGTTGAAAAACTTACTAACCGCCAACAAAGACAGGTTGTTCAAGACGTAGGGTGTTCTTCAATACAATTAGTCGAGTTTGTATTGTTTAACGCGGTGACTACCTTAGAATCAGAGGAGGACTAGTTATGTCAAAGTGTTGTATTTGCGGTGAAGAGATTGTTGACGATATTCGCGACTCTTGCAATCCAGATCCATTAAAAGATGAGAACGGAAAGTTCTTAGCAGATGACCCTTCATATAATAGATGCTGTCAGCATTGTAATAACGTTTACGTTACGCCTTATAGAATATGTAAGTATTACAAAGAAGAAAAACAATGTGAATTGATACAGGCTAGGGTATTAGAATTAAGGAAAGGTTGGTTAAAGAAATGACAATTGTAGACAGAATGATTGGACCTGAATATCACTGTTTTGTAGGATCAGGATTAAGTGATTTTGAAAGAGAGCAATATGCTATGCATCCAGAAAAGATTATTGGTAAGATAGTTGAAGTTGCATACTTCTCATTATCACAAGACAAAAACACAAGGGGAACATTGTCATACTCCTTAAGATTCCCTAGATTCAAAGGGGTGCGTAATGGCAAAAATGCTACAAGTCCCTATTAAGGTTATTCAATATGTCGACGTTTAATTTTGTTAAGAAAAAAACACAAAAACATGTTGAAATCTTCAGAGAATTATTATATAATATAATTAAGATAAAAGGAGAATAATATGAAATTCATTAAGTACAATACCAAATTGTTCGGGCTCATTTATGGAATGAGTGGAACAGGTAAAACACATCTTGCAGCTACATATTGTAGAATGTATCCTGATGAACCAGTATTGTTAATCGATGTGGATCAAGGCAGTGCTACATTAAACGCAAAGGATTTGCAAGATATCAATAACTTATTTGTAGTTAGTTTCGATGATTTCAAAGATCTCAATGATGTCTATGAATTGTGCAAAGAAAACACAGTTGAAAAATGGTGTGAAGCAATTCCTGAAATGAAAGGATTACTTAAGAAACCATTTAAGTGTGTTATCTGGGATACATGGTCAGAGATGCAATGGGAAATGTCTTCCGAACTAAGAACTAAAAATAAGTTGTTAGGAAAAGGTCTGAACTTCAGAGACAACATTCAACTTCAACACTGGGGCCAATTAACAGATTTGAATAAGTTGTCAGTTGCAGCATTTAAGGCATTAACAATGGATTGTTTGTTCTTAATGCAAGCAGCGATCAGAGAAGATGCCACTACTGGTGCATTAGTAAAAGGTCCTGCAATTCATGGTAAGTTAGTTACCGAATTACCTGCAATGTTTACAACTGTAATCTATACTTATACAAACCCTAAAGGTGTATGGTGTGCAACAACTCTTCCTAAGTTTGGATGGGTTGCAAAAGTTAGAGGTTTCGACGGTAGAGACCTAGAATTACCCACAATGGAAAAACTCCTTAAATAATCCATTGAACTTAGCACATTGAGTTACTCGAAAGAGGTTAGATATGTGCATTGCGGTGTGGAGCAGTTGGTAGCTCACAGGATTCATTTTCCTGAGGTCAAGGTTCGACTCCTTGCACTGCACCTACGGGTTGAGTGTGGACTATCTAAGTATACCTAGATAAACAGTTCAATTCTGTTGAAACCCATCGATCACTTTATATATGGAGGAAAATAACTTATGAAACTTGATTTTAGTGATGTCAAAGAAACGAAGTTGGTTGAAGAAGGTGAACAATCCTTAACAATCATCGGAGCCAAAGAAGCTCGTTCCGCAAATGGAACAGCAATGTTAGTCGTTGATATGAACGACACCGAAGGTGGATTTGTCCGCGACAATATTTGCTTAGAAGGCCCAGGCGCTTTCCGCGCTCAACAATTCATCAAAGCCCTTGGTATGAGTGAAGATGACTTTGTCGCTATGGAAGCTTCCGATTTAATCGGCATGAATCCTACTGCAATCATTGTACACGAAGAATACAATGGCGAAGAACGTGCTAAAGTTAAAAAATACGTAGCATAACTTAAGCATAGAGGTTTATAGATTATATGGACTTTTATCAAAAGTTTGTTGAGATAGTTGAAAACTGGGGCGGGGAACAGGTATACGCCCTGTGCCCTTTTCACAAAGAAAAAGTTCCATCTTTTACTATAAACGTAAACACACATGAATGGTATTGTCATGGATGTGGAGAAGGCGGCGGCTATGTTAAGTTCTTACAAAAGTTTATGGACATTGACAAGCAGCAAGCAATGGACCTTGTGAACAATTATTACAATGCCAATAAACCATTTCCATTTCCTGATCCTGCCTTAGTAGATGAAGCACATAGATGCTTAAAGAGTAGCAAGTTTGCGCTTCAATTATTACATTCGTGGGGCATCTCTGATAAACTAATTGGAAGGTATAACATAGGATTTAGTAACGCAGAACGTCGTTTCTACTTCCCGATATATACATCGACTGGTTTCTTATTCAATATCAGAAAATATATGCCTGCGGAGTATAGAGGTAATAAGCCTGTCCCTAAGTGTATGGGGATCCAACGTTGTAATGATGCTAGATTCTGGCCATTAGATAGTCTTGAAAAAGATACCATCTTCATTGTAGAAGGTGAGAAAGATTGCCTTTGTGCATTATCACAAGGACTTAACGCTATCACGGGGACAGGCGGTGCTGCGATACCTGTATTCGACTATTCCAAGTTTAGAAATAAACGTGTCTATATTATGACAGATAGTGATGAAGCAGGTGATAAGATAGCGCAAAAATATATCAATATCATAAGCGCATTCACAAATAACTTAAAGCGTATAAAACTTCCTACAAAAGATTTCACTGATTATTATCTAAAATATCACGATGCGAACGTGTTGCAATTTGCTTCATTAGTTCAATATAACATTAATGAATCTTCTGAATTGAAGAAACAAACGTTAGTTGAAAATGAATCAGTTGATAATATGGGCGAACGTGTTTTATTAGAGAATATGATTGTTGTGGGATCTGATCCAAAAACTTATGCTATTCCATGTGTTGTCTGTATGAAATGTGAACACTCAGATACATGTAAACGTCCTTGCAAATTATATGGAGGTAAAGCAAGTGTTGAATACTCATTCGAGGATAGAGACTTAATTCATATGATTAACAATTCAGACCGTAAGATGTTTGAGTTAGCGTCAAAAGCAATAGGATGTAAATTAGTTACTGTTATTCCTACAAAATATGTGAACGCACAAAGCATTGTGTTCCAAGAGAAAGCATCTTTATTAGGTGGTCTTACAGATTCATCTTATGAACCTAGATATGGGTTCTATATGTATGATAAAGAAAGATTATTACCAACTGCAAAGTATATATTCGATGCAACTAAAGTAACCGATCCACGTTCTCAAAAAGTCTATTATTCAATTAAGAATGCAAAGGTCGATGACACCGAGTTCAAAGATCCTGTTGATTTCGTGTATTTTAGAAAGATATATGAGAAACATAAAAATGGTTCAGTTACAAGTTTCTTGAGAGAACATTATGATGCGTGGTTAGCAGATTGTAGAGTTTATGGCAGATTAGACTTATTCAGCGCCTTGTTGCTTACGATGTGTAGTGTAACAGAAATCCCTTATAAATCTGGAACTATTAAAGGCGTCCTTGATTCAATTGCAATAGGTGATACTAGAACAGGTAAATCATTGATGGCCCAAAATATGTTAACCAAATTGAACATGGGTGGTTACATTAATGGTGAAAACGCAAAATTAACTGGCGTTCTTGGGGGTGTAGTAAGACTAGGCGATTCTTGGATTATTACATGGGGCGCAATACCTTTAAACGATAAAGGTTTTTGTGCAATTGATGAAGCAACCGGTTTGACAGTAGATGACATTACACAAATGTCAAGCGTGAGATCAGGTTGCGTAGCCACAATTAACAAAGTTGTTAGAGGTGAAGCCCGTGCAAGAACAAGATTATTCTGGATTGCTAATCCTAGATCTGGAAAGAATATAAATGAATATTTCTGGAAAGGTTTTGGAGCGTTTCAAGAATTCATACCAGTTAACGAAGACCAAGCAAGATTTGATTTGGTTATAGGTGCAGCTAGAGATGACATTGATGTGTTACAAGATATTCAAAACAGAACATTAACACAAGGTGAAATCAATAAATATAAACATCTTATCAATTATGCATGGCACGTTGATCCAACTCATATTAAGCATGTTGACTACACGCACTTACATGAAGTAACTAACGCGTTATGTGAAAAGTATAGGGGTGGCACATTACTTATTAAAGAAGCCGCTTATGAAAAGATTCTACGTATTGCTGCAGCTTTAGCAGTTTTAACGGGATCAGTTGAAAAGGATAAATTAGTCATTACAAATGAACTGCTCGACTGGTCTAAAGATTATTTATCCTATGTGTTCACTAGACCTTCAATTGATTATGAGTATTATGTTACAAAGATTCAAGAGGAGGAAAAGTTAACAAAACAGAATACAGAGTGGGCTGTTGCACAGTGCACAAAGTATCCTGCATTAGTAGTTCTTCTTAACAATGCGAAGTTTAGAGGAACACAAATGTCTGAAGTATTAGGTTTGGATAGAGATGCCGTTTCCAAATTACTAGCAGAAATGTTGGTTCGAGGTCTAATCAAAATGACAACGGGTGGATTATACACTCCTTCTGCAAATCTAATAAACATCGTAAGAAAGTTTAATGGAGGTAAATATGAGTAACAATTATTTTAACGAAGAAAAAGTTCGTGATTTGCTTACTAAGTATCCTAAGTTGGTTATTGCTTTCAAAGCTGGTCTCATATCTCGTAGATTATGTCGTGACATATTAGAAATCACAAAATGGGAAATGGATGACCTTTATACTGACTTAGTAAGAGCGGGAGCAATCAAAGTGCTATCTACAAGTGCATTCCGTGCAACCGAAGACACAATGAACGTTATCGCACAAATGTCCTAACGTTCTAAAGGAATGTCGTGCTATTCCTGATAATCCACGACTTTAAATAATAAAACTAAAAGGAGAAATTATGAAACTAAAACTTAAAGAAAAATTGAGATCATTCAAGAATGAAAAGGTCTCGCCAATGCTATTGATACTCATTGCAGTAAGCGCAGTAGCTATGCTAGTAGCAAACATTATTGCTGCAAAAACATTTCCACTATTTTCAATTGGTGGTATGCAAATATTATTACCATGTGCTGTAATAGTGTTTCCTGTAACCTATATCTTATCTGATGTATTCAGCGAGGTGTATGGTTATAAATGGAGTAGAAGAGCTGCGTGGATTTCGTTCGCGATGAATCTATTTATGGTAATGATTTTCGAGCTCGCAATTGTCATGCCAGGAGCAACGGACTTGTCGGTATTAAAATCAACATGGTTCTTATTACTTGCATCTCTTGTTGCATATATGGTTGGCGATTTAATGAACGATTTAGTATTTCGCAAACTGAAAGCAAAACATGGTGAAAAGCATTTTATTGTAAGAGCTATGTTAAGTTCATTATGCGGAGAGTTCTGCGATTCATTGATTTATATTCCATTAGGAATGTTATTATTACCAAAACTATTCTTAGGGTTCTCATTCATGACATGGGCTCAGGTAGGTATTTGCGTTGTATTACAACCATTATTCAAAGTAGCCTATGAATTAGTTATCAGTCCATTAACATATTACTTGTCACGTAAATTAAAACAAGTTGAAAAGAGTGCTGGTAACACTTACGATTTATAAGGAGAGAACTATGAATACAAAAGAATATCAAGCATTCGCACGCGTAGGTATTCTCCCAGCGTCTAAGGGAAAGAGCCTTCTAGTAGGGTTCGCCCTTGGATTAGCAGGTGAATCAGGAGAAGTGTGTGATGCAATTAAGAAAAGAGAATACCATGGCAGACAAGTCACAGATGAGCATTTAATTGAAGAATTAGGTGACGTTATGTGGTATGTAGCCAACCTGTGCACAGTATTGAACGTCTCGTTAGATGTTGTGTTAGAACAAAATGTGGATAAACTTAAAAAGAGATATCCAGAAATGTATGGAGGGACTAAAGATGTCAAGAAGTAAAAGAAAACCAGAAGTTTCAAATATCAACCCTGCACATTATAGAAAAGGTGGAATAGAGGTTATCGATATTCTCGAAGCCAAATTATCGCCAGAAGAATTCAAAGGTGTGTGTAAAGGATTTGCAATTAAGTATATCTTAAGAGCTGACATGAAAAACGGTTTAGAAGACTACCAAAAAGCGCAATGGTATATTAACAAGTTAGTTGCAACACTTGAAAAACAAAAGAAACTCGAGGAAAAGAACAATGAAGAAAATCGCTAACATATTTCCTATTGCAAATCAAAAGTTTTATAAGAATGAAACTTATATTATGATTCTTGCACACTTATTAAAGGATGGCTTATATGATGCTAGATACTTTAATAGAGAAGGTCAATATGTTATCCTTGATAATGGTTTGTTCGAGAACTCACAAGTATCAAATGATTTAGAAACATATATTCAATTAGCAGAAACGTGCGGAATCAACATTAATGAAATTGTTATCCCTGATGCAATGTTCAATTATAAAGAAACTATTCGATTATTTGAAAAGAACCTTGAAACTATTAAAAAGTGGCAACACAAATACAAGTTCATGTTCGTAGCACAAGCACTTACGTATGAAGAATTCAAAAATATAATTGAATATATCAATAAGCAAAACTATAACTTATCAATAGGTATTCCTAAAAAGTGTATCATTGCAAGAGATAGTGCAGCCGCTATTGAACTTTATAAAAAGTGTGTTCATCCGATTCATTTATTAGGTGTAAAGAGTTCATTCTCCGAAATCTTACCTATATACAAATATATTAGAGGTTGTGATACCTCACAATTAGCGTTTATTGCTAAAAACGTTGACAGCGATAACTTAAAAGATATTGACGTAGTCAACTACGTTCGCGATGGCATTGACATCGACTTAAAAAACGATAAAGTAAATAATTACGATTTAGAGAAATTGTTAAACATGGAAAAGGAAGGTTTTAATTATTATGGGATTCTATGATGTTATTGCAAAAGACGTGCCTTGGGAATACACAACAAACGCCGAAAGTTATTTAAAATGGGTAGATGGTAAAATTCAACTACCTAAGGCAGGCTGGTTACAGTATCATCTCGGATTTTTAGATAAAATAATTGAAACATTACATGCGTATAGAAACGGTGCATTACAAGCTATGCAACCTTATGACCTAGAACGTATCGAGAAACATGTTATATACGATCCTGAGGAGGCCACAAACTTCCTCGGGGTCATCTCTAATAAATATAAAGTCTTTTCAATTGATATTGAGACTTCAAACTTGTTAACAGATAAAGCAAAGAACTGTTTATTAGGAATAGGTATTGCTTATGAAGAAGAAAAAGCTGTTTGTTTCGAGGTGACTTGCTTCAGAGATACAGCGTTTAAGAAATTATTCAATGAGTTTGTTCAACGAAAAGATTTTATATTTATTCTACATAATGGTATATTTGATAGGTCTAGAACACAATTACTTGAAGATATAACTATTAGTATTGGTGCTGATACAATGCTTATGCATTACTGTGGTATCAATGAACACAAAGGAACTCACGGATTGAAAGATTTAGCACAACTTTATCTTGGATTCCCTGACTGGGAGAAACCATTAGATGAATGGAAGAAACAGTATTGTAGAGCAAACAAAATAAAGTTAAAAGAGTTTGAATATAGTTACTTTCCTAGACAAATGTTATTAGAGTATTGTTGTTATGACGTCTGCGCCACTTTTCAATTATACTATACATTCTTGAAACTAATGAGACCTGAAACAATTATGATTTATAATAAGTTAATAGAAGCATCAGAATTCTATGCAGACATGATTGTTAGAGGTATGAAATTAAATGAACCGTACTGGTTCGAACTTGAAAAAGAATTAACTAATGAGCAATGGGATTTAGAAGATTGGTTTGAATCTCACTTACCAGGCGTTAACATTGGTTCTCCTATTCAATTGAAAAAGGTGTTGCAAGATCATTTCACAAATGAAATAATCGAATCAACTAATAAACGAACAATGGGTTATTTACAATTTAAATATCCTGACGATGAATTGTTACAAAAGATATTGAGGTATCGTAAAGTTCAAAAATATCTACAAACTTATTTATATGGTATTTATGAAAGATTAGATGCTAATAAGACTGTTCATTGTGAGTTTAAGTTGCATGGAACAGAAACAGGTAGATTGAGTTCAGCAAACCCAAATATGCAAAACATTCCTCGTGATAGTAAAATTAAGAATCTGTTTATTGCGCATGACGGTTATAAACTTATTCAATTAGACTATTCGCAATGTGAGTTAAGAGTTCTCGCTTATATAAGTAAAGATGAAAAACTTCTTGATTGTTATAGAGAAGGTAGAGACTTACATACTGAGATGGCTATGCACTTGTTTGGTGATAATTATGACCCTCACAATAAGGATCAACGTGTTATCGCTAAAACAATTAACTTCGGCATTCCTTATGGTAGAACAGCTGGAGGCATAGTTGAAGCATTGCACATTCCTATGTGGGAAGCAAGAAAGTATCTAAATGATTGGTTCAAAGGTGCACCTAAGGTTAAAGATTTCATTGAAGAATGTCACCGTGATGCATTAGCTGACCCACAAAATGTTTATGTAACACCATTCGGAAGAAGTAGGAGATACTATGTGACAAGCGAAACAGCTTATCACGTAAAGAATCAAGCAGTTAACTTTCCTATTTCTTCAACTGCAAATGACTTAACTATTTGTTCCGTCGTTGAAATTGGTAAATGGTTAAAAGAAAAAGGCTTCGATGCATACTTAGTAAACACTGTTCATGATAGTATTATCATTGAAGCAAGAGAAAAAGATATTCAAGAGATAGCCGAACATTGTAAACAAATTATGGAAGAAATGCCTAACAAGTATTTGCCAGATATTAGTTTACCATTTAGAGCAGATATAGAAATTGGTGATAGTTATGGTGCATTATCAGAACCTGACTGGCACTATGATGAGGAGGAGGAGGATGAGTAATATGCCTTGGTGGGGTTGGTTATTAACAATATGGGGATTATTTCAAGTATTAGTAATAGTCCTTGCTCTAATAAAATATTGGAGGTATAAAGACGAATGAAAACTTATCATGAAAAAAGTTGGAAAATGTCACAACAAGCCATTGAAACTTATAAAGGACTAAGTCGTTACGGTTCTGAATGTAATCATTGGTGCAAAAGTTATATTAGCAAGGTGCTAAAGATAAAACCTGAACAAATTGATGATTATGACGTCACATTTGAAAAAGGCTATGGTGTAAGAATGTCAGTGTGGTATTGGAAGGAGGAACAATAATGAAATTAGATTTGAAAGATGTCAAACCTGACTTAGTAAATAAAGTTGTTGTTTCAATTGATCCTGGAGATCACATAGGAGTAATTGTTCAACATGCTGATGGTCGTATATCTGGATTAACTTTAATAGGGAAGCAACGTAACAAATATATTTGGGACTTGTTATGTAAACTAAAACCTAATGAAATATGTTACGAGCAATTCTCATTGAGAGCATCAGCAGCTAAAAAGATGGCCGGTAATAAGTTCTTTGTTTGTGAGGTCATAGGAGTTATTAAGTTATACTGTTTTGAAAACGGCATTGAATTGAACGAGATATTTCCTTCCTGCAAAGAATACTGCGGCTTTTCAAGTAATCCTAAAGACCCTAAATATAAAGATATCGAAATTGAAAATGATAAATCATGGAACATTTTGCGAGATATGGAATGTGAAGAGAAAATTACAGAGCATGTTCGCGATGCGTATCGTTTATACACTTATTACAAGTTATTCGGAGCACGCTTCAAAAAGTGATTTCTAAAAATAAAAAATCGCGCGTATAACAAGCGAAAAAATCGAAATCATATATTTATATTAAATTAAATAAAACGCTTGTTAAAACTAGGTTTTTGCGCGAAATAAAGCTATTTTAATTAAATAAGATGAAGCATAAAATCTTAAGAAAAAGAAAGGGGTTACCATTATGATAAGATTACAAAAAATATCTATACCAAAACACTTAAAAGAGAGTGGTAGAGATAGAGAATTAATGGGCGACACAATTAATGGTCTCATGCCTGACTGTATTTATAATAACATGATTGCAGGTGACTATGATGATTTCAAACTTCCTAAAGTAGATTTGAAAAATTATAACTTGCCTGGTTACCTTAAGGATTATCAAGTTGAAGATTTATCATATGCATTAGGAATGGAAAATGTATTTAACATTAACAAACCTGGATATGGTAAGACACTTGAAACAATTATGTGGATTAAATGTGTTCTCAAGAATGATTTCAAGGTTTTAATCTTATGTCCTAAATCCGTTATAGGAACTTGGGAAGAACAATTGAAAAGATTCTGGCCAGATTATTTAGACCACGGTATGTGGTGGATCACAAACTATGAACAGCTTTATAACAACGAAGTATTTATGCGTGCAAAAGCGTGGAACTGGGATTTAATAGTATTAGATGAATCTCATAAGATTAAATCAATGAAAAGTAAAATCACCGCTGCAGTGTTTCAACTACAAGCAACACACAGACATTGTTTAACAGGAACACCTATTAGAAACAGACCACAAGATTTAGCAGCGCAGTTAAAATGGCTAGACCCTTATTCAATTACAAACTTTACTGATTTTCAATTCGCATTCTGTGATATGCAACGTGATCAATGGGGTTGGAAAGCAAAAGGTTTAACTAAGAACAAAACAATGATTGCTAACTTACAACGTTTATTGGATATGTATTGTATAGGAGGCAAAGAACATGACATTGGAAATATCGATCAACCTGAATATATTAAAGTAAGATTGAAGATGGATCCTAAAGTTAAAAACTTATACACTAAAACAGTTGGTGAGTATGATGAATTCTTAGAACAGAAAGTCATCGATACAGAATATTTACTAGAACACGGTGTCAAAGTTACTAGTGCAATTGAAGCAGCCGTTCGTTTACAACAACTTGCGAGTAACCCTCAACTGTTTGATGAAAAATTGAAAAATGTTAAGTTCGAATGGATTGAGGATTGGCTCGAAGGAACTGATGAAAAAGTTGTTATATTTAGTAAGTATGCACAATCTATTGATGCACTTGAAAAATACTTGAAAGCAAAACACATTGCTTCCGAGAGAGTTCGTAGAGAACAAAAACCTGAGATGCGCCAAGCAGCAATAAATAGATGGAACAAATCTAGCACACAAGTATTATTAGGAACATTTGGTGTTCTAGGAACTGGCGTTGATGGATTACAAAATAATTGTAGATATGTCATATTCCTAGATAGAGAATGGACAGCCTCGGCTAACGAACAAGCTGAAAAGCGTGTTTGGAGAACTGGTCAAACTAGAAAGCCTATCTTCTATATATTACAATGTGTAGGTTCAATTGATGTTCGAATTGAAAGAACACAACTTGATAAAGGGCATGATGCCAAAGAGTTATTAGATCCAGTTACGGAGGATGACGATTAAGAAAGGTGGTTTAACAAAATGAAAAAGCAATTGAAAAGAAAGAAACTAGCTGAAAATATAATTGAAGATATTTTGAGTGGTAAGCTTGCTATCTTCATCTACGCACAAATAGACGAACAAGATAGGCCTATTCAAATGGTCTTTCCTGGAAAAGCAACTTTGCATAAATGCTGTCCTAACAGAAATAGTCACTTCGAAGTTGTGGGCGCATCAGACAAATTCTATTTTAAAGAATATGATTACTTCTGGTTTGTATGTGAAAACAGGCCTCCAGAAAAATCTGTAACAGAAGCAGAAATTGATGATATGCTTGCGGATCCAGAAGCTATTCCTGGAAGCAATAAAGCGTAAAAAGAAAACAGCTAGCGTCTGCTAACTGTAATCCTGAGGGGTGAGATCAATCCCCTCTTTTATTATACACCGGAGCCAAAGGTGTTATAATCTATTTGTAATTAATTCGTTTTGAGATTTCAATAATATGTTCAATTACTTTTTCAACGTTGAGAATAATAGTCATAATCTTATACTTTTCTTTAACAGCGTTAAGAACATACTCAAGTTTCACTTTGCCACTAAGTTCAAGCTTTTCAACTTCAGCCATCTTTTCTTCGATGAACTTTTTCATATCACCTCTAACGATAGCAGTGATAATTGAAATGATGCCTATTAAGCAGATCACACCTAAGATGACTAGTGAAATAATTTCGTTTTGTGACATATCATTTACCTCCTCTATTTTTCAATTTTGATTCGACCACTGAAATCCTACTTTCATGTTTAGTAAGTAAGTGGTCATGGTTTTCAACTCTTTGATTTAAGTTGTTTGTATTATATTCGATCTGAGCTAGCATGGCTTCTATTCTTACTAGTCTCGCCTCTTCATCCTTAGCTTTTTTTGTTTTACTACCAAAGAAGTTAGATAAAGCAATTACAACAGTTGCAATAGTTATAAGACTTCCTAAGGTAATTGTCATTCCCGTTATGTCCATATTACTTATCTCCGTATGGCGCTGTAGTTGAAGTAATTACCTTACGCGCCCAGGCTCCTTCTTTGAATATATATTCTTTATCTTCATCGCTCACCCAAGCAAGGTCACCTTCTTCTGCTGGCATCGTGACGAGATGCTCTGCTGGCTTTGGTGCTTGTTCACTTTCCCAAAGCAATACTTCCATAGTAGACACTGAATGCTTATAATTCTTCATATTCTATTTCTCCTTTATACTATATCTTCCCAAGTGTCATCAACATTGCTATCTTTAACTTTACCTGTCATTGTGCCTGTATCTGTAGCCCATAACATTAAATACTTACCACTCGCCGATTTCTTAAATGTGACTTGATAGTCTTTGTTGCGTATTGCTGAGTCATACAAATCAAACTGGTTGGCAAAAGAAACACCATTGAATCCATTATCAACACTAATGTGTTTCTTTTGTATGCCTGTATTATCACTAATTTTTAGATAGTAACATCTATTACCAAAGGTGTTATAGTAACATCTATTACCAAAGGTGTTAGAGTAACAACTATTACCAAAGGCGTTAGATACACACTCATCACCAAAGGTGTTATAGCCACAACCACTACCAAAGGTGTTAGAGTAACAACT
>LSQX01136519.1_pt1 | contig 37787 bp, 39 predicted proteins | sample 654561 | NCBI WGS metagenome assembly LSQX01 (sample SAMN04489861, study PRJNA283612) | anaerobic digester metagenome | isolation source: 4 biogas reactors fed with cattle manure at either 37C or 55C with and... | place: Denmark: Kongens Lyngby | collected 2014 | reverse complement strand
TTGATATGCCCGAAAACTTAGCGGCTACTTTGTCTGTAATAATAGCCATCATTTTGATTGCCCTACTCTGCGTTGTGGCTAACTTTATTACTAAAAAAATCATACTTCGCCTAGTAGCACATGTAATAAAGAAAAATAACTCAAAATGGGGAAAGATTTTTGCAGAGCGCAAGGTTCTACACAACCTTTCTCAAATCGTACCTGCTATTATAATCTATTACTTTGCCCCAGCATTTCCAAGGTTCACGATTTGGATAGAGAAGATTGCCCTGTTTTATATCTTTGCTGTAATCATGTTGTTCTTGAATGCGCTTTTGAATGCGGCAAACGACATTTATCAAGAGTTCGAGGTTTCAAAAACAAGACCGATAAAGGGATTAACTCAAGTTCTAAAAATTATTATCTTTATCGTTGGAGGAATTGCACTTATTTCTATTCTTATAGACCAAAATCCTCTTGTTGTTATTGGCGGTCTGGGTGCGTTGTCTGCAGTGCTTTTGCTGATATTCAAGGATTCAATATTGGGATTTGTTGCAGGAATACAGCTTGCATCTAATGATATGATTCGTGTAGGAGATTGGATTGAGATGCCTAAATACAATGCAGATGGAGATGTAATCGACATTGCATTAAACACTGTAAAGGTTCGAAATTGGGATAAAACGATTACCACCGTTCCAAGCTATGCGTTCATATCTGATTCGTTTAAAAACTGGAGAGGTATGCATGAAGCAGGCGGCAGGCGTATAATGCGTGCTGTATATATCGATACAACGAGCATACAATTCTGCTCTGATGAAATGCTTGAACGCTTCAAAAAAATACATTACCTTACCGACTATATAATTGCAAAAGAAAAAGAAATTGAGCAGTACAATGTTGAGCATAGCATCAATACTGACACCAAAGTGAACGGACGGAACTTAACAAATATCGGTACGTTCAGAATCTATATTTACAATTATTTGCTTAATCATCCGCTTGTTCACAAGGAAATGCTTATAATGGTTAGGCAATTACAGACCGAGCAGAGCGGCTTGCCCTTGCAAATTTATTGCTTTACCAACGATACAAAGTGGGCGGTTTACGAGGCTACTCAATCCGATATTTTCGACCATATTTTTGCCGTAGCACCCGAGTTTGGACTTCGAATTTTCCAAACTCCAAGCGGTTATGATTTGCATAACCTTGCAGAATCAAACAAAGAATGTGATTAGCTGCTTGCTATCTCCCACTTCAAAGCGAGCATTGTTCCTATAGATTTTGGGACACAGGTCTTACTCTAAAACACATACACACAGCTTTCGTTTGTTGGTTTTATTTAATAATTCGTTTGAAACCAACTTCTAAATATGCTATACATATACATAGTTTTTATAGGAGAAATATTTGATGAAAAATATTAGAATTGGTATTACAGGCTACGGAAACATTGGAAGAGGCGTTGAAACAGCGATTCGTCAGAACGACGATATGGAGCTTGTTGGCGTATTTACTCGCAGAAATCCAGAATCTATCACTTTGCAAACGGAAAATGTAAAGGTTTACTCGGTTGAGGACGCTTTGTTTATGGTTGATAAAATAGATGTTATGATTCTTTGCGGTGGAAGTGCAACCGATTTGCCTGTTCAGTCGCCGCAATTCGCATTGATGTTTAATATTGTAGATAGCTACGATAACCATTCGAAAATACCCGAGCATTTTGCCGCTGTAGATAATGCCGCTAAGGTTGGCGGAAATTTGGCTATCATCTCAACTGGTTGGGACCCAGGATTATTTTCGCTAAACAGATTATTCGGTAATGCATTTTTGCCCAAGGGCAACGATTATACTTTCTGGGGCAAAGGGGTAAGCCAAGGACATTCTGATGCAATACGCAGAGTTGAGGGCGTGCTTGATGCTAAGCAGTACACAATTCCATGCGAGGATGCGATTGAAGCAGCTTGTTGCGGAAAGAATCCAACGCTTACAACGCACGAAAAGCATACTCGTGAATGCTTTGTAGTTGCCTCCCCTACTGCGGACAAAAAAAGAATCGAGTCCGATATAAAGAATATGCCAAGCTATTTTGCCGATTATGACACGACAGTTCATTTTATTTCACAAGAAGAGCTTGAAAAAAATCATAGCAGATTACCGCATGGTGGTTTTGTGATTAGAAGCGGTCATACGGGCGATGGCGAGAACAAGCATTTGATAAAGTATTCTCTGAACTTAGATTCAAACCCAGAATTTACAGGCAATGTATTGGTTGCTTTTGCCAGAGCAGCATACAGACTATCAAATCGTGGAGAAATTGGTGCTAAAACAGTTTTCGATATTGCGCCTATCGACCTTTCACCCGAAAGCAGAGAAGATTTGATAAAGAGGTTATTATAATCACAACGTTTAAGTGAACTCTTGGATATTTTGCTGAAGTATGAAATACACTCAATAACTTCAGCATTTTTTTACTATTGCTTAATAGTTTGTAAGGCTATATAATATTAATGGGTTGGAAAATAATGTAACAGAGGTATAAATGGAAGAGTTAAAACCTACTACAATCGAACAGGAAGCAGTTATTGATACTATCACAGATAATGCACCCAAAGCCAAGAAGAGCCTCAGTGCATTAGGTATTGTTTTGATAACGCTTTGCGTAGCTTTAATTGCAACGGCAGTATTTGTAGCAATAAAGACAGTTCCCGGCATTCTTATGAAAATGAATGTTCTAGCAGAGGCGCGCGAAACCAACGGCGATACGGCAAGTCTGTATGTGCTTGCTAAGGAATACCCTTATTCAAACGATAATTCTACAGTGGAAAATGGTTTTGAGATATCAAATGATTACTTCTCGCTTATAATACCCAAGGAAATGATGCTCAAAGATGATTCGGAAAATAACTCAATGTATGTCTTAGGTGAAAATGAGCATGTACTACTGCTCCATAAAACCTTTATGTATATTGTTACAGATGAGCCAGGCGATTCAGAAATGTCTGCCGATGAAATAGATGCGTTGTTTACTAAGCATACAGGCAAACGTTATCCGAGGAACATCAGAGAGTTAAATGAACTAATATTTAGTTATACGCCCGACGATTTTAACATCTGGGATACAGAGCAATGTGTCGTTATGGCAATAATTATGTCAATGAAGAGTATTATGGTAGAAAACGTTATCGAGTTCTACTACTATGAAAAAGATGGTATAACAGCACAGGTAATAGCAATGAGAACAACCGAAAAGACTAGTTACATTATTGAGGTTTATAATTTGCAGCCAGAAAAAAGTTGCGGATTCTTGTGCATTGACAAAACAAACCAAAACCGGGAAACGATATTTAAGATTATCAACTCTATTAAGTTGAAACAGGGTTGATCTACTTTGTAGCTGAATCTTACCTTGGCTAGTTCAAACTCAAAACGAAAATACATAAAAGATGACTCATAGAAGTTTATAAAACTTAAACGAGTCATCTTTCATTTTTGTTATTTGTGCTTTAAATTTACTTAAGTATGCCGTAGGTTTTGTTTACAGGCTGAATGTAAATTACTCCGTTACCTGGCACATCTATGTTTAGATTCTTGCGAATCGAATCAACAATCGCATCTGTCGCATCAAATTCAGAAAGAATCAAAACGATTTCTTTTTCGGGTTCAATCTCCATAGCAAAAACCTTGCTCGTTTCATGAATTCCTGAACCTCTTGCGTTGATAATTGTACCACCCTTTGAACCAGCGGCAGCGGCGGCGTCTATTACTTCCTCTGCCCTACCCTTTTCTACGATAACCATTATCGATTGATACATATTAGTTTCTCCTTCTGTCTGAGTATTGCTATTAGTATGTAAAAGTTTCCTTGAACCGATTATATCGGTTACAGGTACTGAATACGCTATTCCGTGGTTAGGTTTTGCAAATTTTAGCTCCTTATTTAAGCCTTCTAATGCTACGGCTGAAACCTCGGGAGTTGCAAACATAAACACAACCTCTCTTCGAATATCTGATAAGCCCAAATAATCGAGAATCTTGTTGTTTGCAGTTCCTATGCCGTGCATAATCTTTCCGCTAACAACGCCATAATGTTTGGCTATATTAACCACCTTGCTTCCAAGACCGTGGTTAACAATAACACAAACCATCTCAAATTTACTATTCACTTACTTGCTCCTTTTTATTTTTTATCTGAAAAATTAAACCTAAAATTTGCAGTGCGATTATGGGTGTCATTGCAACCATTGCAATCACTCCGATACCGTCAATAACCATGTTTGCGTGCAGAATCTTATCTGCTGCACCTTGTGCAAAAGCAAATATGAATGTAGCCGTCATAGGACCTGTCGCTACACCGCCAGCATCAAATGCTATACCGACAAACAATTGAGGAACAAAGAATGTTAAGCCCAACGCAATTATAAAGCCTGGGAGTAGAAAATGCCATAGCTGAAGCCCAGGAACTAAAATTCTTATGATAGAAAGTGTTACCGCAAGCCCAACGCCTAATGAAAGTGCGATAGACACAACACGACGCTTAATATATCCGCTAGTTACATCCTCTATTTTATGAGTTAAAACGTTTACAGCCGGCTCAGCAAGAACCGTAACGAGACCTAAAACGAATGCAACTGTGATAAGTAGAAATTTACTTTCAAAATCAGCAAGAGCAGAACCAACCTGCCTGCCAACATCCAAAAATCCTACATGCACTCCGAGCATAAATACGATTAAACCTAAAAACGCAAACAACAGACCGAATAATATTCTTCTTGAAGTTTTCTTTGGAAGCTTGAAAAACAACCATTGAAATACCAAATAAATAACAAGCATCGGTCCAATAGCTAATGTTACTTCGATTAGTACAGCGGGTATCTTATCTATAAAAGGCTTTAATATCGAAGCCGTTTCAAAAATTGTATTAACATTTTGTGGTACATTAGGGTCGATGGTAAGATTTGAAACAACGCTTGCAACTATAACTGAAACTACCGCACCCGCGGAAGCAAGCCCAACAAGCCCAAAGCTATCAATTTCGGCAGCCTTAGAATCCTTTTTTAAGGAAGAAATACCTGCACCCAATGCTAATAAGAATGGCACGGTTACTGCTCCTGTAGTGGCGCCCGAGGAATCAAAGGCAATCGCTATAATGGTATTTTCAGAAAATATTGCAAATATTAAGATTACTCCATAAACGATAAGTAATAGCTTGTGCAATGCAATGCTGCGAACGATACGAACAAGTCCCAAGCTTACTAAAGCACCAACTCCTACAGAAACAATTCCAACTAACAAATATTGTCCAAGTTGACCACCAGTAACATCTTGAACTTGTTTGCCTAAAATCTGAATATCGGGTTCGGCAAAGTTGATAAAAAAGCCCAAAATTAATCCAATAACGATAACAATCCACATCTTGTTTTTCTTAACTACGAAATTACCTATATTGCTTCCTATTCGTGAGATACTAAGGTCAACACCTGAAAGAAAAATTGCTAATCCAATTATTATGAGAGCCGAGCCTATGACAAACCTAATCAAAATTGGTGATGCGAGTTGGACAAGTCCTGTAAAATGAAGAATTAAAACGATTAAAACTATTGGGGTTACCGAAAACAGAACTTCTTTTAGCTTAGTGCTAAGTGTATTCAATGCTGTGCTCCTTTCCTATTAAATTATCTGCCAATATACTTTAAATGCACATAAGAGCTACAAAAATTATAACCTGCATAGGTCAAGGTAAGCACTCCTCCTTTACATTGCTTATTGCACTAAACCGTATAGCTTCTGCATATCAGTAATATGTATTTTACCCCTTGAAAGCTCAACGATACCCTCATGAGTAAAGTATTTAAGCATTTTGGAAACGACTTCCCTCGCACTGCCGATATGCTTTGCAATTTCTTCATGCGTTATAGTAAGAGTTTTAGAGTTTTCAATTCCCGTTTCCTCAATTAAGAAGGATGCTAACCTGCTATCAAAGCGCGTGAACAGTGTTTGCTCTAAAATCCACATAACGTCAGAAAATCTTGTAGCCATTAACTCATTTATGTAATTTGCTATAACAATCGAGTTATCGGCAAGTTTTTGATATGTATCTGTGGGAATAATGCAAACCTCTGAATCCTTTGAAGCCTCGATATGCATTTCAAAGCTAATGTTTTTCATAACGCAGGAAGCCGAAAACAAACACATATCCTTTGGAAATAGGCGATATAGTGTAATTTCCTTGCCAGTTTCAGAAATAATGTATGCACGCAAAACACCGCTTTTAACGAGTAGAAGCCCTAAACAGCTTTCAAGCCCTCCATGTAGTAATTGTCCCTTTTTGTACTTCTTATCCTTGCACGAGTTGAACAAGAGCTGCTGCTGCTCTGCAGTCAATGAACTCCAATTAGGGAAAAGATTTTCAAGTTCTATTGTTTCCATATACCCTCACTATTTACTATTAGTTAAATTATACATTTAGACCTTGAAAGTGTCAACTACGCATGTGAAAAATATGTGATATAATATTAGTATGGCTAATACTTTTGAACTAATCTATGATGTTGTTAAGCAAATCCCAAGCGGTAAGGTTGCAACTTATGGGCAGGTTGCTATGCTCGCAGGGAACAACCGACTTGCGCGTGTTGTAGGCTTTGCCTTGCATGTGAACCCCGACACTGGTACTATTCCCTGTCATAGGGTGGTCAACCGATTTGGAGGTCTGTCCTCTGCCTTTGCGTTTGGCGGAGTTAATATGCAGGCGCAACTACTAGAAGCCGAGGGAGTTGCTGTAGAAAACGATTCTGTCGATTTGAGCAAGTATCAAGCCACTGATTTCTATAATAAATAAGTCAAGAGTTTTTGAATGTTGAAAGAGCAGACGCTATTTTTTCACAGCAAAAATCGTTGGAAACGGCTTGTTATCAGTATCGCCCACCAAAACCTAAACAAAATAGGCACACGTTTCCGAGGGCCTTTTCGTTTAAGCAAGTACAGGCTTTTCATACAATATTCTGTCTGCCGCCTCGCTTTTAAACTGATTCGTGTATAAATCATAGTAGTAGCCTTTAAGTTCCAATAGCTCGGAATGCGTACCGTTTTCGGTTATCTTTCCTCCCCTAATAACCAAAATTCTGTCAGCATTTCTTATCGTGCTTAACCTATGCGCAACAATAAAGCTCGTTCTACCCTTCAAAACGCTTTTAATTGCGAATTGAATGAGCTGCTCAGTTTCGGTATCGATAGAGGAGGTAGCCTCGTCTAATACAAATATTTTCGGGTCTGCAAGTATTACCCTTGCAAAGGAAAGCAACTGTTTTTGACCGGTTGATAGCAATACGCCGCCCTCTCCTACTTCCGTATAGTAGCCCTTATCCTGCTTTGTTATGAAGTCATGCGCATGAACCAACTTAGCAGCGGCTATAACCTCCTCTTCGGTTGCATCGGGTCTGCCATACGCAATGTTCTCAAATATTGAACCCGAAAACAAATGCGGTTGTTGCAGCACGTAACCCAAGCTCGATTGTAACCACGCTTGACTTCGCTCACGATAATCCACACCATCAATCAGTATTCTGCCCGATGTCGGCTCGTAGAACCTGCATATAAGGTTTACAATGGTGCTTTTGCCTGCACCAGTTTCACCAACTAATGCGATTGTTTGTCCTGCATCAACGTGTAGGTTGAAATTGTCAAGTACCTGCTCGCTACTCCCTACATTGTAGGCAAAATCAACGTTTTCAAAGTCGATTTCTCCCTGTATTTTCGGAAAGTTCTCACGCTTAGGCTCGAAGCAATCGCCGTAAATCGCTTCGATTTCAGCGGAGTCCTCAATCTCACAAGGCGTATCGATTAAAGCCAAAACCCTCTCTGCACTCGCCTGTGCGCTTTGCATTTCAGCGAATATCCTCGCAATACCTTGTATAGGCTCAAAGAACTGCGTTGTGTATGCGATAAATGCTGCCAACGTTCCTATAGAAATTGTAGCGTTTACCGTTTGCAAAACATCAGAGCCGCCGTAGTACAGCGCAAGTGCTGTTCCAACAGAACCCAATAGCATTACCAAAGGCATAAATATAAAGGAAAGCGTTGCAGAGCGAATAGACGCATGTTTCATCTCGCCTGTTACTTTTTTGAATTCAAAAGCGTTCTTCTCCTCACGCACCAAGGTTTTCGTAGTAACCGCACCCATTATTCCCTCGTTGAAAGCACCTGTGATTTTCGAGTTGGTTTTGCGAACCTTCCTCTGATATTTAAGCATTGCCTTTTGAAACAAAACGCATAGTATTGCCAAAGGCGGAACGATAACTATTACTATAAGCGCCAGCTTCCAGTTCAGAATAAACATAGCAATCAATACTCCAATCAAAAAGGCTATTGACCAGAAAACGTCTATAATAGCCCATGCTATCATCTCGCTAAGCCTTGCTATATCGCTTAATACTCTTGCCATTAAGTACCCAACAGGGGTTTTATCGTAGAATGAAAACGATAATTTTTGAAGCTTCATAAAAGCCTCTTGGCGAATATCGTACGAAATTCTCATTTCGAGCTTTCCGCCACCTGTTATGAAGTACAATATGCTTAGGCTTTGTACTACTACAAATAGGACATATAGAAGTATGAACATCGATAGCCCTTCTATTGTGTTTTTCAAAACAAAAGTATCAATAGCATACTTAGTCATAAGCGGGTAAACAATATCTACCGTAGCAACTATAGCCATTGCAGCCACAAGAGTGAATATCAAGGTCTTGTAGTTAAAGGCGTATTTCAGTAGCCTTTTCCAGATGCCAACGTTTATATGTTCGTCAACTCTGTCAAAATCTTGTTCATCATATCCGTTCATTATTTTCACTTCCTTCCATAAGCTCGACCTCGAGCATATCTTGTATTTGAGCAATTCGCTTATATAGTCCCTCTTGGGCAATAAGCTGCTCATGTATTCCCTGCTGAACAATCTTTCCATTCTCCAGCACAAGAATTTTATCTGCATAGCACAGAGTTGTTATTCTGTGCGAGATAATAAAAGTTGTAGCACTACCCTTGCGCTTGTTTAGCGCATCCCTGATTGCCATATCGGTTTCGGTATCAACGGCGCTCAAGGAGTCGTCAAGTATCAGAATTGGGGCGTTTTGTAAAAGCATTCTTGCAATAGCAACCCTTTGCTTCTGTCCGCCCGAAAGAGTTACACCCCTTTCACCTACCAATGTTTCATAGCCGTTTTCAAAGCTGCAAATTACATCGTGTACGGAAGCTACCTTTGCCGCTGCGTAAACTGATTCCTCTGTTGCATCGGGATTAGTTATTCTGATGTTTTCCATAATTGTGCGAGAGAACAAAAATGGCTCTTGTAACACTATTCCGATATTTTTGCGCAGGTGATGCATCTCAATGTCGTTAATGTTTACGCCATCAATCGTTATGCTACCTCCTGTAACAGGGTATAATCTTTGCAATAATTGAACCAAGCTCGTTTTGCCAGAGCCGGTTGAGCCTAAAATCGCAATCGTTTGGCCCTGCTTTGCTGTAAAGCTGATATTGTCAAGCACGTTATCGTTTTCTTCATAAGCAAAGCAAACGTTCTTAAATTCGATATCACCGATTATTTCAGGCTTTAGTGCTTTTCCAGGTTCGGCTTCCTTTGGATGGTTGAAAATATCATCCAACCTCGAAATAGAAACACTTGCTTTACCCATATCCGCAAGCACTCTACCGAGCTGACGAACAGGCCAAGTCAGTGCGGCTGTATATGCGGTAAAAAGCATAATTCCACCTACTGTAAAATCAGCAGTTACTGCAAAATACACGCCGAACACAAGCGATAAAAGTATTTGTAGATAGCCCAGCATATCGGATAAACCCCAATAGATTGCAAGCATGTTAATTAGCTTATATGTCTTGTTCATATAATCCTTATTTGAATCGGTGAACTTTTTAAGCTCGTTTTTCTGCTGTGCAAATGCACGAACAACACGCATACCAGTTAGGTTTTCCTGTAATACGGCTGATAGCTTACCCTCTGCTTCATCCGAGTACGAAAAATATTTTCTTACATACTTAAAGTAGAAGTATGATGAAATACTCAAAATGGGTAGCAACGCAACAGAAACCAAAGCCATCTTTACATTGTACGAAAACATAATGTATGAGGTAATAACAACCATGGTTATTGGTCTTATTACTTCAAGTAGCTGGTTAGAAATAAATCTGCGAACCGTATCTACATCAGAGGTGCAGCGCTGAATAATATCTCCTGTTGAAATATGCTTATGGTAATCGTATGGCACAAGCTGTAAGTGCTCATAAAGCGAATCACGCATATTCTTCGCCATGCCCTCTGCTGCAATCGAAATATTTCTGCCCCGCAAAAACACAAACAATCCATTTGCCAAAGTCAATACAATCAGCAACAAAGGCAGTATGTAAAAGTGCGAAACTAAATACTCTCTGCCGCCTATCGACTCGACTAATCCTTTCACGATTGAAGGCAGTACATCCTCATTTCCGCCAATAATATAGTCAACGGCAATGCTCGATACGTACGGTATTGCAAACCATACTAAAGCAGCGATGACTAACGCAAGTGCAGAAAACAGCAGATGCCTTTTATAGCCCTTCATCATCCTTACCAAAGTTTTTAAGCTGAACTTTGGTTTAACTTTCTCATTCCCGGTCATAAAGACCTCCCTCTTTTTAAAATTTAGTGCAAAAAAATACAGGTCATACTTTTTTAGCAATGACCTGTATATCCAAAAAATTAAACTAATTTAGCTTAACAAGAAACATATAGGTCGCGCCTAATTCTCGCATCATTAAGTATGTAAAACACTTTGTTATTCATTTATCGCGACCTCCTTCTTTTATTTTTGCTATTGCAACTGCTATTATATAGCATAGAATTTTACTGTGCAAGTATAAATTCACTAATATTTAATATATTTGCCTAGAATGGAAAGCACTTAAGCCCTGTTGCTGATTCTAAATCCAAATTGTATTTCGCTGTCGATTTTGATATAATTTTTATTATGAAGATTTCCGATACAATTAAATCGAATTCCGTTGCGATAATCGGAATGTCGAAGAACGCAGGCAAAACCACTGTGCTTAACACAATAATAGGCGAACAGGCACACAGGGTACTTGGCATTACTTCGATTGGCCGTGATGGTGAAAGCATAGATGTAGCTACAGGAACGAAAAAGCCTGCTATCTATGTTAATTCGGGAACGATTATTGCAACAGCTAAGGATTTACTAAGCGTTTGCGACATAACAAAGGAAATTCTCGATACCACAGGCATATTAACACCATTGGGTGAAGTTATTATCACTAAGGCAATGAGCTCTGGAAATATTCAAATAGCAGGCCCTTCAACTGTTGAGGGAATGCAGACGGTTTGTGAGCAGCTGATTGAATACGGCGTAGAACTAATACTAATAGATGGGGCAATAAATCGCAAATCCTTTTCCGTCCCATCGCTTTGTAAGGAAGTAATACTTTGTAGCGGTGCATCACTTGACAACTCTATGCACAAGGTTGTTAATGAAACCTTTTATACGGCTAAGCTATTGACCTTGAAGCAATCTCATGAGTTTGAGTTTGAGCTAAACCATCCATCAGAAAGTAAATATGTGATTTTCTTAGACTGCGGCGTTTCCGAAACCGATTCTCTATTAGAGTATGCCAACTGTATTTCTAAAACAAAGCACAGAAATGGAATAAAGGCATTACAGATTAATGGAGCGATTACGGATTCGGTCATTAGCCCGATAATTGAAAATGGATTACGGAATATCGGTATTATTGGACTTGATTCGAGCAAGTTTTTATTATCCAGCCAGAGTTTCGACAATCTGTGCGCACTCGGTTGCACGCTACAGCCAAAGCACGAAATGGAGCTAATTGCATTGACCGTAAACCCATACTCCGCAACTGGAGCTTCATTTAATCAGCAAAAATTTATGGAGGAGCTTTCAAAAAAGATACTTCCGTTAAACATTCCAATATTTGATGTGCAGGAGGGAACGCATGTTTTTTAACCACAAGGAAAGCGAGTCGATTGGACTTGAATACATAAAAAATTCCCTTTCTTGCCGCACACCGTATGGACGTGCCTTGATTAGAGCGCTAAAGCCAAACAACAATAAGCACATAGCTGAACTAATAGACGAATTAGATAATATTACCCTCGCCATAGATTTGTTGAAAAACCAAGCAGATAATGTTTCGAAGCTGGAGAACTTCTTTTCGCAAATACGCGATATTAAACGAAGTATAGAATCCATCCCCGAAAATGTATTAGACAGTGTAGCGCTGTTTGAAATCAAACGCTTTTTGCTTTTACTGCAGCATATCGTTTCATCGGTCGAACGGCTGAATGTGCAATTCATTAGAATCGTTATACCCCCGTGCATAGATGCTTTGAACTTAATAAATCCCGATAAATCAAATGCAGCAAGCTTTCATATTAGCGATGTATATTCAAAAAAACTAAGCACCATTAGGAAGCATAAGCATGAAATCGAGGCATCTATACTTTCTGCAAAAACCGAGCAGGTAATTGAGCAGTTAAAAATTGAAAGGCTGAAAATTGTCGAAGCTGAGTTTGATGAGGAATTAAAAATTCGCCAATATCTATCAGAAGAATTAGCTGAACACAAAGAGGAAATATTGCTTGCAATACATTCTATTGGCAGACTTGATTTCATACTTCAAAAGGCTAGGCTTGCAATATTGCATAATGCAGTAAAGCCAGTGATTGCTTCGGATGATGTGCTCGAATTTGATTCAATGCGAAACCCCTATTTCAATAGCATACTAAAAGCAAAAAAACGCAATTTCGTTCCTATTTCTATTGCGCTACAACCTGGCACAACCGTAATAACGGGTGCAAATATGGGTGGAAAAAGCATGGCAATCAAAACTTTGGCTTTAAATGTTTCCCTTGCAATGTGCGGATTTTTTGTTTTTGCTGACAAAGCCATACTCCCAATAATCGAGCATATTTGCCTAATAGCGCAGGACTATGAAAGCGTTAGCAGTGGCTTATCCTCATTTGGAGGGGAGATATTGAAGCTAAAGCATGAACTGAAGCACATAAATGCGCATTCTTTGATGCTATTCGACGAGTTTGCAAAAGGCACAAACCCCGAGGAGGGCGCACAAATCGTTCGCGCGTTAGTGAAATTTCTCAACACTCAAAAGGCTTTTTCGGTTATAGCTACTCATTATAATGGAGCAACAATTCATGCAAAAAAGCATTACAGGGTTGCTGGCTTGAAGGCGTTTTTTGATAAGGGATTTGAGGGGAATAGCGATAACGGACTTGAAGTCATAGCAAGTAATATGGATTATGGGCTATATGAAGCGCCTACAAATTCCGATTGCCCTATGGAAGCGAAGAATATCAGCCGTTTTTTATTACAGGGTGAGGAAGTTTTGGAGTATATTCTTAATGAAACCGACTAAGCATAAGGTCTATCCCTTATTGCATTATTGAGGTTTTCGTGTTAAAATACGGATATTATTTATTTGGAGGACGAGTTAATGGCAAAAGGTGGCTTCCCCGGTATGGGTGGAGGAAACATTGCACAAATGATGAAGCAAGCACAGAAAATGCAACAAGACATCGCAAGGATTCAAGAGGACGTTGGAAACCAAGAATTCGAAGCATCTGTTGGCGGTGGTGTTGTTAAAGCAATTATAACTGGCAAAAAAGAGTTTAAATCTATAATAATCAACCCAGAGTGCGTTGACTCTGATGATGTTGAGATGCTTCAGGATTTAGTTTTATCGGCTGTAAACGAAGCCATTAAAACAGCAGAAGAAGCTATGGCTTCCGCTATGGAATCCGTAACCGGCGGTCTGAATATAGGTTTATAATGGCTGATTTACCCGAGCCAATCACTACTCTTATAAAACAGCTTGCGAAGCTACCCGGTGTTGGGCAGAGGTCTGCCCAACGCCTTGCTTTTCATGTGCTGAAAATGTCTGATGCAGATGTATTAGCATTTGTGAATGCAATCGATTCAGCAAAAAAGAATCTAAAAAACTGTTCTGTCTGCGGTGGAATAACCGATATAGAGCCCTGTGCAATATGCAACAGCGAAAAAAGAAAAAATGGGATTTTGTGCATTGTTGCAAACGCAAAGGATGTTTTTGTAATTGAAGGTATGCGCGAGTTTTCGGGTCAATATCATGTTTTGGGTGGCACATTATCCCCTATGGACGGTATCTCACCTAAGGATTTGAATATAGACTCCCTGATAAAAAGAGTTAAGGCTGGTGGAATAAATGAGGTTATTCTTGCAACTAACCCCGATGTCGCAGGGGAAGCAACCGCTTCATACCTTTCAGATATTTTGAAGCCTTTGGGCGTTAGAGTAACACGTTTAGCTTATGGAATCCCTATGGGCGGTAGTTTAGAGTTTATAGACCCTCTTACGCTATCCATTGCAATAGAGGGTCGCAGAGACATATAGTATAACTGGAGGGTAGTATGAAAAGGTGTTTTGCTTTTGTTTTGCTTACCTTTTGTATGCTTATACTTTCAGCTTGCGGAAAAAGGGTTTCGTATGTTGAGCCATCCGAAAAGGTGTTGCTCGATGCAAAGCTATTTTATAGACAATCCTCTCTTGTAGTTTTCGGAAGCTGCACTGCTGCAACTGTTAAGAAGGAAATCACTTTCTACACCATTCAAATTAGCGAAGTAATTGCAGGCGAAGTTGATGATTCAAGGACTATTCAAGTAACAGCTAAGTCTTTGGATGTTGGCAGCGGCTACCTTTTGTTTTTAGTCTCAACAGATGATTCTGATAATTATAAAATGCTGAACGATACCGCACTTAAAATTAAAACCGATAGCGTACTTTGGGACGGTACATGGTTAAGTCTTAATACAATACTAAATGAGCTGTATTCTTTTGCTTCAACCATAACAATTCCAGGCACAACATACTTTTATACCAAGCTAAAAGATTTAACAACCGCATCAGATGCAATTTTTATTGGGAAAGTGATTGAATCACCAGCAATAAGCAAAACAAAGGTTAAATCACAAGTTGACGGTGCAATAGTAGAAAATACAGTTGATGCTTCTGTTGTAAGGGTTGTTGTTTACGGTTCGGTAAAAGGCGATTTGAAGTACGGCACAACCATTCGACTTGTAAATTATCCTTCTGCCGTTTCTTCGATGATTGATGCTATATCGCTTGATGCTGTGTCTTTGAACCATAGCAATGTAATGCCACTATCAAACGACAGCACTTATATGTTTTTCATTCAAAAGACAAAGGATGTAAAGCAAGATTATTACTTCCCTGTAAACCCTGTGCAGGGATGGATTTCTGTTGCGAGGGATTTCGTAACCGTTGCAAGGTTCAATACACCGCTATACGGCTATAAAACATTACCTTTGCTAATACGAGATGTAAGAAGTAGCTTGGTGCTAACTAAATAACGGAGATATAATGCCACTAATTTCGGTATCGAACATAAATAAGAGCTTTGCGCAGCGTGAACTTTTTCACGATGTTTCTTTCGAAATCGACTTTTTAGACCATGTTGGGCTTGTTGGAAACAACGGAAGCGGTAAAACAACGCTTTTTCGCATTTTGAGAGGCATTGAAGAGATAGATTGTGGAAACATTTATCGAAACCGAGATTTAATATTTGGCTTTATGAACCAAAGCATAGAAGAAACAGGAAATAGCCTGTATGAGTATGTTTTGTTGGAGTTTACACCACTGATAGAAATGGAAAGCCAGCTTGAAAGGGTAATAACTACTCTCAACTCAAATATTGACGATGAAGAAAGAAAAAGGCTAATAGAAAAGCAAGACAATCTAAGAAATCAGTTTTACGACAGGGGCGGACTTACCTTCCGTTCAAGAACAAAATCGGTTTTGTTGGGTTTAGGCTTCACTAATGACGACTTAGAGCTAAGCATTGACCTACTAAGTGGCGGACAAAGAAATAAGGCACAGTTAGCGCGTGTGCTAATGTCAGACGCAAACCTTTTATTGTTGGACGAGCCTACAAACCACTTAGATATAGATGCTGTTACATGGCTTGAGGATTTTCTTATAAACTATCAAAAAGCCTTTATAGTGATTTCGCATGATAGGTATTTTCTTGATAAGGTGGCAAACAGGGTTTTTGAGATACGAAACAATAAGCTGTTTTCATCTGTCGGAAACTATTCAAGGCATTTGGAGTTGTCGAGCACTCAAAATGAGGTTGCAATGCGCCATTATCTCAACACCCAAAAAGAGATTAAGCGCATTTACGGAATAATTGAACAGCAAAAACGCTGGAATCAAGCACGAAACTATGTAACGATTGCCTCAAAATTAAAGCAAGTAGATAGACTTAAGGCGACATTGGTTGAGCCCGAAAAGGAATCAGATGCTATTGGTTTTAATTTCAAGGCAAAAATTAATTCTGGAAACGATGTAATCATTGCAGAGTCTTTGTCAAAATCGTTTGGCGATAATCACCTGTTTGCAGACTTGAACCTGCACATTAAAAAGGGTGATAGAGTGTTTTTGTTAGGCGCAAACGGTTGCGGAAAGACTACTTTATTGAAGATTCTTGCAAGGAGAGAAAAGCTCGATAAAGGTACTTTTCATTATGGCACAAATGTTCAAATGGGTTTTTACGAGCAAAATGTTAATAATAGCATGGGCACCGGTACATTATTAGACGAAATTCACAATACCTATCCCTTTATGAACTTGGGAGAAGTTCGGAATGCAATGGCGCAATTTCTATTCAAGGGCGATGATGTTTATAAATCCGCTTCGCTTGCCTCGGGTGGTGAGCAAGCAAGGGTTCAACTGTTGAAGCTAATGCTTTCGGGTGCAAACCTACTTTTTTTGGACGAGCCTACAAACCATTTAGATATTGACTCGAGAGCCGCTTTGGAAAAAGCACTTGAAAGCTATGACGGCACAATGCTGATTGTTTCGCACGATAGGTATTTGGTGAACAAACTGGCTGATAGAGTTTTGCATATTACTAATAACTCGCTGCAAGAATATTTAGGAGGATATGACGAGTTTTTGGCGGCTCAAGCGGAATCGAAAGCTCAAAAGGTTGAAGAGAAAGCTTCAAAGCCGAATTCATATCAGCAAAAGAAGGAATTCAACAGCTTATTGAATCGTACAAGGGGTGAGCTTTCACGCATAGAGCAGAGAATTCACGATATAGAGGACGAAATTGAAAGCTTGGAAATAGAACTAGCAAAACCTGAAGTAACCTCCGATTATGTAAAGGTTATTGAGTTTAGCGAAGAATTAGGTAAAAAGAAAACAGGAGTAAATGACTTGTATATTGAATGGGAAGGGCTTGCAATACGACTTGAGAAATTAGAAAGCGAGTTGGAAGTAGAAAATGATTAAAAGGGTCATTTGCATTATTTGTGTTGTAGCTATGCTGATAACCGGCTTTGCATGTAACTCGGTCAAACAGCCGATAATGGATTTAACCCCCGCCCCAACGCATATGGATACTCAAAGCCCTGCACAAATGCCTACGCTTTCGGCTACCCCAACAGAAAATGCGGTCATATCCCCTACTCCACAGTTTCAAAACGCAACAGCTACTCTTGGCTTTGTGGGCGATATAATGATTATGCAAAATCAGGTTAAGGGCGCATTGCAAAGCGATGGAAGCTACGACTTCACAGGCAGCTTTGAGTCAATGCGAGAGCTGTTCAATTCGGTTGATGTTATGTGTGCAAATCTTGAGGCTCCCTTAGCAGGGGAGTATGCTGTTTATTCAGAAGCCGCACCTACTATCCCTCCGGCAACCGAGGAGAACCCAAACCCTTTAAAGCCTTTTCAGACATTTAATGCGCCAGACGAGTTAGCAAAAAACCTTTATGACTTAGGCTTTGATGTGCTTACAACTGCAAACAATCATTGCTTAGACAGAGGAATTGAGGGCTTACGGCGAACAATTCAAGTAATTCGTAAAGCAGGACTAATGCAAACAGGCACATTTCTTTCGAAGGACGATATTGAGCCGTTAATCATAGAGGTTAATGGAATCAAAATAGGCATGGTTGCCTTTTCGGGCGGATTTAATACAATGAATTACGGCTTACCCAAAAGCGATTTGTACTCAATTTCCTATTTGTATGACACAAACTACGTAAAAAATATGATTGATTCTTGCAAAAATGCAGGTGCAGACTATATAATAGCATTTCCGCATTGTGGCGATGAACGAGTTACAACTCCTCCTGCACGAGTGGTTGACTTATTCCACGACTTAGTTTCATGGGGAGTTGATGCTGTTATAGCTTCTCATCCGCATGTTGTTCAGCCAATCGACTGGATAGAGGTTGAGAGGGACGGTAAAACAGTTAAGGCGCCTATTGTTTATTCGCTTGGGAACTTTATTTCGAATATGGCAACACCCTGCGATTTCGGAATGTATGTGCAATTAGTGCTTGAAAAAGATGAAAACGGCACGCAAGCAGTCTCGATTAGCTACTTGCCTGTTTATTGCATTAGGCAATATGTCGGAGGGAAAACCATACACCAAACATTACCCTGCTATGAGGTCTCCACTAAAATCAACGCAAATAAACAGCTTACAAAAGCGGAACTTGATGCGATAGATAGATGCAGAAAATTCGTAATCGAAATCTGCGGCACAAAATATTTACTAAACGATTAAGGAGATAAGATGCTAAAAAAACTTGACTCAATAAAACAGAGATACCACGATATTAACGAGGAGCTTATGAACCCTGAAACGGTTAGCGATAGGCAAAAATTTTTAGAGCTTTCTCGTGAACATAATTCCCTACAAGAAATCGTAGAAACCTACGACTGCTTAATAGATGCAATGTCCGAAAAGGAAGAGTGTTCTAACATGCTAAAAACCGAATCGAATTCGGATATGCGGTTGTTACTCGAAAGTGAGTTGAATGAGTTAGAAGAAAAAATTGATGACATCACAAACGAGTTAAAATTCATGCTTCTTCCTAAAGACGAAAACGACGAAAGGAACGTTATTGTAGAGATTCGGGCAGGCACAGGCGGCGACGAGGCTTCTCTTTTTGGTGCAGACTTAATGAGAATGTACTTAAGATACGCAGAAAGACATCGTTTCAACGCCTCTGTATTGAGCTTAAGCGATACCCCTATGGGCGGTGTTAAGGAAGCCGTTATCTCTATTAAGGGTAAGGGCGTTTATAGCAAATTAAAGTTTGAAAACGGTGTACATAGAGTTCAAAGGGTACCCGAAACCGAATCACAGGGCAGAATTCATACCTCTGCCGCTACCGTTGCTGTTCTATCTGAAGCTGATGATGTGGACATCGAAATTATTACCTCTGACCTTAGAATTGATACTTATCGTGCAAGCGGGGCAGGCGGTCAGCACGTAAACAAAACAGAAAGTGCAATACGCATAACGCATATTCCTACAGGCTTGGTGGTTCAGTGTCAAAACGAGAAGTCACAAATAAAAAATAGAGATACGGCAATGAAAGTGTTAAAAACTCGCCTGTACGACTTAGAGCGTAGCAGGGTGCAGGCTCAACAAGCAAGCGAGCGTAAAAGCCAAGTTGGCTCTGGAGATAGAAGCGAAAGGATTCGTACATACAACTTTCATCAAGGCAGAGTAACAGACCATAGAGTAAACCTTACAATTTATCGCCTTACAGAATTTTTAGATGGCGATATAGACGAAGTAATTGAAGCGCTAACTCTTAAAAACCGCATGGATATGTTGAGTAGCGAAAGCTAATGGCAGCTATTTTTGTGCAATGCTAAGATTACCATCTATAAGCGTTACAATTATATCCCCATCGAATGTGTAATAAGGCTTGATTTCAAGTTCTTGATTTAGTTTAATCAGATTCTTTTCTGTGTTGTCTTGAGAATCCGTAGTTATAACGCAGTATTCTAACTGTGAATCCTCACATAGCGCCCTTAAGGGCTTTGAGTAATCACCATGATGCGGTGCTTTTACCAACGAGTAATTCCATTCTGGCAAATCTACATCGGCTAAGAACTCTTGTGTGCGAATTTTCAAGGCATCGCCCATAAACAAAAAACTATGCTTTTCATATTTTAGTGAAACGATAAGCGAATAGTTGTTTTCATCTTTGTAAATGTTTTCTTTGGGTACGCTTATCCAAAGCCTACCATTTTCTAATTCTACGAGCTTATCTTCTGAAATTTTTGTGTAATTTGTTTTCGTTGACCGAACTGCCGAATCAAGAGCGGTAATATAAGCGCTAATTTTTTCGTAATTCGGGGCGATTATCTCCCCTATTTGATAATTTTCAATTATTTTAGCTGCACTTCCTATATGGTCCTTATCGAAATGGGTTAGTATTAGATAATCAATTCTTCCAACTTTTAAGCTATCCAAGTAGGTTTTGATTTTATCATAGTTGTAGTCGTATGCCGTATCTATAATAATCACTGTTTCGCTAACTTCAATGATGATGCAATCAGAGTCGCCTGTATTGAGAAACGCAATCTCAAAATCTTTTTTAGGCTGTTCGCATCCAAAAAATATGCATAAAAGCAGGCAGATATAAATTAGAGTAAACAGTTTTTTATTCATGTTCTTTCGATAAATGATTCGTTGCACTTAGGGCAAGAAATCTTTATACTTCCCTTCCCTTTTGGTACACGCAAGTTTGCATTGCATTTTGGGCATTTGAAGAACTTATGCGTTTTGCGTTCACGAAACATTTTAATCCTTTGCTTTATAAAACCAGTAACCTTGCTACTTAGCCTAAGGTACAAAAGGTTTTCCCTGCTTCTTTTGTATTTGTTCCTTGAAAACACTCGAAATAAGGCATAAGCTACAACAACAAATGCCAATATTAGCATAAATAACTTGATAATAGGAACTAAAATTAATGCACCAAAAAGTAGCAAAATTATACTAATAATAAACAGGATGAAATACAGCTTGTCAAAGCCGTATCTTCCATCCATAAATTTTATTACCCAATCTCTCATTTTTATTTAATCGTTTTCATGTGCAAGGCGATACTTTGCCATTAGCTCTTTTTGGATTTGTGCAGATGACGGTGGCGTATAGGTAATCGCATTAGCTCCAGCTGCTATCGTTTCCAAAATCGTTTCGTCTGTTGGACCGCCTGTTGCGATAATTGGAAAATCCTCAAACCTTGCACGAATCTTTGCTACTATCTCTGCGGTTTTTTCAGCCGCCGATACATTTATAATGCTTGCACCTGCTTCAATTTTCCTAATATAGCTATCGTCATCGGTTACTACGGTAGCCACTAAGGGAATATCGATTGACTCTCTAACATTGCGTATCACTTCTTCGCTTGTAGGAGCATTTACAATTACACCAGTTGCACCTTGCATTTCCGCATAGCCAGCCAGCTTTATAACATGGTTACCCTGCGTTATGCCTCCCCCTACTCCAGTAAATACGGGGATGTCTGCGGCAAGAAGCAATGCCTGCGTGATTATGGGCTGCGGCGTAAACGGATATACAGCAAAAATCGCATCTGCGTTTATGTTCTTAATTATCGATAAGTCGGTTGAAAACACAAAAGATTTTATGCGCTTTCCAAACACGAATATTCCGCTGCATTTGTAAATAGAACTCGGCACGGAAAGCATATGGTTTCTTAAAACACCTTTTATCGCCATGGGTAACTTTTTTGATTGATTTTCCATGTCGTAATCTCCTTTATCTAATGATAGATATTATACAATAAATATAGGCTCAGTATAATAAGAATTTGTGTTTTTTTTGTAAACTCTACTGATTGTTTTCAGTTTTTTCTTATAAAAAGAGATACTGTGCATCAAGCACAGTATCTATAGATATTAAAAAATCCTAAACATAGCTAAGTAACTCTTGAATGTTCTTGTTTACTACGTCTAACGAATGGTATGCAAGGCTTTTTGTTTCTTCATTTGCTTCATTGAACTCCTTCAAGCCTCTTTTAATATCTATTAGCCCTATCGTGTTGTTGATAATCAACATTTCTGCCATGCATGACGGGGATTTTTTTGCAGAGAAAGTTCCAAGCTTCAAGCCTGAAAATGGGTTTGCCTTAAATCTTTTGCTCGACTTAAAGTTGATATTACTTCTTGCAGCATACTCCATCGTGTTCCGTGATATGTCTTGAAACTCTGCAAACTCCTCTGCCATTAGGCTTCTAAACTCGCTGTCATCGCTCTTTTTTATCAAGCAACCAAGGGTGTCCCTGCCTACTTCAGCTACTTCTAAAATGCACATGATTAGTTTTGAATCCATAAACAACTCCTTTTTTCTTATTATGAGCAGTTCATGAAAAATTATTCCAAAGTGCTTTTATCTTCGTTGTCTTTAACGATAAAGGTCTCGTAAATCGCTTTGATATCGTCTATGTTTTTTACGCTGTTAGTGCCTAAACAAGCATTGCATCTGTTTAGGCATTCGGGACATACGCAACCCAACTCCAAGCTATCGGAGTTCGCCATATACTCTCCACATTTTATGCAACTACATCTCATCTCATCAACAGCTTTCGCAAGTCTTGCACGGTTTCTGATATATAGTCAGCACCAGCGCCTACTAATTCATCTTTAGAACCGAACCCATATAGCACGCCGATACATTTTATGCCGTTCACATGCGCACCCTCTATATCGTGCTTTCTATCGCCTACCATTATTGTATTTTCAAAATCTGTTATTGCTAAATGTTTTATGGCTTGCTCAATAACCGCATCCTTTGTTATTAGGGTATCATCAAGCGTTGTTCCCGAAAGATACGCAAAGAATTTTTGCAACCCAAAATGCTTAATAACTTGCGTAGCGAAAAAGGTTGGTTTTGAAGTCGCTAACACGCAAGTAATGTTGTTTGAGTTCAACTCCTCTAATAGTTCGGGTATTCCTTCATAGATTTCATTCTCAAATATTCCTGTTTCGGCATAGTTTTCTCTGTAATATTCGATTGCCTTTTTTGCATCTTCTCTCGAAAAATAATAATACCCCATAAAAGAATCAACAAGCGGTGGGCCAATAAATTTATGAAGAGTTGCTCTGTCCTCCACAACTATACCAAACTTGTTTAGGGCATACATAATCGAATTAGTGATGCCGATTTCTGGGTCTGTCAAGGTTCCGTCTAAATCTAATAGAACATATCTTGAGTTCATGCCTTCTCCTTAATTTTTGCTTCATTCATTATACCAAAGTACCATTTTACATTCAATGCTTGAATATTTTTTTGCTTCCCATTTAAGAATATAAAGGGAGGAAAGTATGCTTACTATATTTTTTAGGACTCTAACTATATATGTACTGGTGTTTGCGGCTATTAGGCTAACTGGCAAGCGACAGATTTCCGAACTGCAACCCTTTGATTTAGTTATTACTATTTTGATTGCAGATGTAGCATCCTTGCCTATTTCGAATAATGACATTCCCTTGGCGCATGGAATCATCCCTATTATCGCTTTGTTTTTAATGCAAAGGGTTTTTGCATACCTATCGCTAAAGAACAAAGCACTTAGAACTATTATATGCGGTAATCCGCTCTTACTAATTGAAAATGGTATTGTGAACGAAAAACTTATGAAGGTTGCAAACTACTCTTTGTCGGACTTAATGGAGCAGCTACGGTCAAAGGATGTTTTCTCTCTAAATGAAGTAAATTTTGCAGTTTTAGAATGTAATGGCGAATTAGGCATATTACCTAAGGATGGGTCGCAACTAGGTAGCCCGCCCGACTCACGTCCTGCTCATTTGATAACATTAGATGGCAAGCGTGTAGTTGATTCATTATCTCAAATAGGAATAACCGAGGCAGAGCTTGAAAGGCAAGTTAAAAAAACCGGTTGCATGAATGAAAAAGATATTTTTTATGCAATAATGGATGCAGATGATGCGCTAATCATGCAAACAAAAGAGAAATTTGGCTCAAGGCAGTTTACATTCGCAAAAAAAGATTGGCAAACAGTGAACAAATGAAGAACTATAAAGGAACAAAAATTGCTGTAATCATAGGGATTATTTTATCGACACTAATTCTTGCTTTCTATTTTATCTATCCCATTACCTATGCAAAGCCGAGGCTCGAAAGTATTAGAGAAAAGGCTGAACAGGGTATTGACCTTGCTTCAGAAGAAGATTTTGATGGCTTAACAGAATGTATTAAGAGAATGTCGGAGATATTTGGTGAAGCGAGCGACCACCTAAAGCTGTTCTACAACAACCATGCAATCAATGACGCAGTAAAAGATATAAATTTTGCGCTTAATTTAGTGGAGAATCAAATATTTGAAAAGCAAATTATTATAGAATGCTTATCAAACATCATTTCGGATGTAAATTATATCTTTGAAGGCGATGCACTTCTTTGGTCCACTTTCTTTTAATTCTACATAATTTGCTGTCAACATACATACTCAAAACGCATATCTATTATTTATGTATGCAACGGAGGTATGTATGTTTACTTTTATTCAATTTGTCAAGGATTTACTGTTTTTTGCGGCTTATGTTAACACAAGCACTTCCTTCCCAGAGCCGCTTTCAAAGCCCGACGAGTCAAAGTATATAGCGCTTTGTATCGCCGGAGATGAAGAAGCAAGGCAAAAGCTAATAGAGCACAATTTGCGTTTGGTAGCGCATATAGCAAAAAAGTTTGCGAAGAATAGCAACGATACAGAAGATATGATTTCCATAGGTATAATTGGATTAATAAAGGCTGTTTCAACATTTAAACCCGATAGAGGCACACTGGCAGCCTATGCGGCTAAGTGTATTGAAAACGAAATATTTATGGATATGAGGAAAAACTCAAAATATTCAAGCACATTTGTACGTTCTTTAGACGAACCAATAGGTCATGACAACGACGGAAACGAAATAACCATAGCAGATAAGTACATAGCCGAGCAACCTGATTTACAGGAAGAAATAAACAGAGATATGTTGAACGAAAAGCTAAGGGGGGGTTCCAGTTCAGTTTTAAGCGAAACAGAAAGAATGGTTTTGACTACAAGATATAATCTTGACGGAAAAAAAGCCTTGCCTCAACGTGAGGTTGCAGTTTTGTTAGGTGTTTCACGCTCTTATGTTTCACGCATCGAAAAGCGGGCGCTGAATAAGCTAAGGCATCATTTTGGAGAAGACGATTTTGCGAAGTGGGAGTAAAATTTAAGGGCGGGTAAAAGTCGGCAGATTGATGTCAATAAAACTCTGTATCTTCGTCTATTTCTGCAGGCTCGTACACTTCATGTATGCTTTTGGCAGTTTTTTCGTTTGCTTGGGTTATCTCATTTTCAAACTGCATTTTCATATATTCCTTTACTCCAATAACCCTTTTTGTTGTAATGGCGAAGTCCTTTATCTTTTCGACTTTCCTAACATAATACTCATAATAAGCAAAAAGTGCGAAGTTAATAATAATAAGAACGTAAAAGATAATGTTTATGTTCTTTAGGCTTAAATCTCCGATAATGAAAAGGCCTCTATATAACTCTGAAAAGCCAGCTCCAAATAGAAGGAATATGAAACCTAAACCGGTAGTAAATATGGCTGCCAATACATATTTGATATGAAAGGAATGAATATCCAATCCCTTAACAAGTCCGCAATAAGAACCATAAACGAAGAAGGTTAAACACGATAGCGCGAATACCAAACGAATAGTATTAATAATCTTTCTTCGCCTGTCAATAGCTGTATATTCTTGAAGAAGCACTTCAACTTCATCTTTTAAATCTTGAATAGACTTTTCCATAACTACCTCATCTTTGATTGTATTTATTATACAGTATTCTATGCAAAAATCAAACATAGTCCTGAACGTGCGATAAAAGATATACAAGCGTGGCATTGCCAATATTAAATTTTTCTGCTATACTAACCTTGTTTTAATACCATACCGAAGGGAGAATAAATAATGAACAAAGTAACTACCGTAAAAGAAGCGGTAAAACGCTTAAAAAGTGGTGATACGCTTTTAGTTGGCGGTTTTTTGAAGTCTGGCGCCCCCGAAACAATTTTAGAAGGCGTTTTGAACCATAACGATGCGACCGACTTAACAATCGTTTCAAACGATTCTGGCACAGTGGAAATGAATACCATCAAGATTATGCAACAAGGAAGAGTTAAGAAGGTTATAGCATCCTATATCGGACTTAACCCTGCTACCGGTCAAATGCTTATGGACAACCCAGACAGCGTTGAGCTATGTCCGCAGGGAACATTAGCAGAGAGAATACGTGCAGGCGGAGCTGGCATTGTTGCCTTTTACTCCCCCGTTGGTGTTGGAACGATTGTAGAAAACGGCAAAGAGAAGCGCAATTTCAATGGTAAGGACTATCTATTAGAAACAAGTCTAAGAGGAAATGTAGCGTTCATAAAAGCAACTATCGCCGACAAAGCCGGCAACTGCTTCTTGAAAGGCTCTACCAAGAGCTTTAACTCGGTTATGGCGCGTGCCGCAGACTTTGTTGTAGCGGAAGCTGAAAATGTTGTAGAGGTCGGAGAATTAGACCCCGAAATGGTTTCGATTCCCGGAATATTTATAGATGCATTAGTACAATCGGAGGGACAGAATGGATAATAAGGAATTTATCGCAAGGAGAGCTGCGCAAGAACTACATAATGGAGACGTTGTTAACTTAGGAATAGGCTTACCTACTATGGTTGCAAACTATGTTCCAGAAAACATTGAGGTGTTTCTGCAATCTGAAAACGGTCTTATAGGCGCAAGTGTTGCGGCAGAGCCTGGCAAGGAGGACCCCTATATCACGAATGCTGGCGGTGGATATATCACCGTAATTCCTGGTGCTTCGTTCTTCGATAGCACCGACTCGTTTGGAATTATTCGTGGCGGTCATGTTGACGTTACGATTTTAGGCGCTTTGCAGGTTGATCAATTTGGCAACTTAGCCAACTGGATGGTTCCTAATAAAAAAGTCCCTGGTATGGGCGGTGCTATGGACTTGGTTGTTGGCGCAAAGAAAGTTATAATTGCTATGGAGCATACTGCAAAGGGTAATCACAAGATATTAGAAGAATGTTCATTCCCACTTACTGCCGTTAAGGTTGTTGATTTAATCATCACCGAAATGGGTGTTATGAAGGTTACTGAAAAGGGTTTAGAATTATCTGAAATTGCACCCGATATAAGCATTGAAGAAGTTCAAAACGCTACCGGATGCAAGCTAATAATTTCACCAAATCTAAAAGTAATCGATATAGCTTGAACCAAAAAAGAATTTGCCGCTATTCAAAGCATGGATAGCGGCATTATTTATTAAAGCATTTCTATTTTTTCGATTATTACAGAGTCCTTTGGAACATCTCCATGGTAGCCAAAATTTCCTGTTTCTACTGCGGCAATCTTGTCAACAACCTCAATTCCCTCTACTACCCTTCCGAAAGCTGCATATTGCTTGTTCAAGAAATCAGAGTCTTGGTGCATTATGAAAAATTGCGATGAAGCGGAGTTTGGCTCTTGTGTGCGTGCCATTGAAATTGTACCCCTCATATGGCTTATATCATTTTGCATGAAACCATTTGATGCAAATTCTCCAACAATCGAATCCGCTTGCTTATGCGAGAAATCCTTATCAAAGCCGCCTCCCTGAATCATGAAGCCACTGATTACCCTGTGGAAAATCAAATCGGTGTAAAACCCTGTTTTGACCAACTTCACGAAGTTTTGAACCGTTTTAGGCGCCTTGTCCTCGTAAAGCTCAAGAGTCATTTCACCATAATCTTTTACTGTGATTTTTACCTTGTTGCTCATAAAATCTCCTTCATGTTTTTCTGTTATTATAGCCCTTTAGTAAATATTTGCAAGCATTATGGAGGATTTACCTCGCCATTGCTTTTTGGATAAACAGAAACAATCTCTGTGTTTTGATAATAATGCGTTAGTATCTCCTCGTATTTGTTGCCGCCTTGTGCCATGGCATTTGCTCCTGCTTGGCTCATTCCTACTCCATGGCCAAAGCCGATGGTAGAGATAATCACCTTATCGTTTTCAAACTTTAACGAAAAGTTTGCGCTGTAAAGTCCTAAGGTGTTCCTCAAATCCCTGCCTGTGCAAGTGGTATCGCCGATTTTTAATGTTTTTACCCTACCTGTTGGATAACGCTCTAATATTTTAAGTTGATTGCTTAGCTTATCCTTTTCTAACTTCGCATTCGGGAAGCTTTCGTTAATCTTTTTTGCCACATAATCGGAGTTCATAACTTCTGTGTCAGCAAAGTGGGTGTGAAATTCTTCGTTTGGGCTATCCACACTTACCAAGTACGGCAAAGGGTCGGAAAACACATTTTCGCTGTTTTCAGTTACTCCGCCCGACGATGCGTGAAAAAGTGCTAATATGGGCTCACCTTGATATGATATAATTTGACCCTTTGTTGCTTTAACCGCTTCGTAAACCTTTGAAGCGTATCTGCTTGCACTACTCCCCCACCTTTCGAAAAGACCTTCAATATTGTTGAATGCTTGACAGCAACCGCTATCCGTGCAAACATCCGATAAACCCTTTTTACAGGGTTTGGAATTTGCAAACAACTCATTGATATGAGTTACGGCATAAGTGCGAGCGGCTATCGACTGCGCTTTTATAGCTTCCAACTCATAAGAAGCAGGGATTTCTGCCGCTGTAACGCAAAAAACGTATTCCTCAAGTCCCATATTAACTACTTTGTTGTTCTTCACATCAAAAACGCTAACAGTAACGACTTCATCAAATACAATATCTTCTGGCTTAAGCCTTTCTCCTGTAATCTGATTGATTATTTGGGGAGGCAAAACTGCAAAGATAATTCCCCTCACCATTATCACAGTTAATGAAAAGGTGAGAATGATTATAATGATTTTCTTTATATTCAATCTACTTAACATACATTATTGTATAGCTTTTAATGAGCAATTATAACGCTTGGGTCGTTAAAAAGTTGAACACCAAGCCCCCTACATGCATAAAGCTATCCACAGTACCAAGAGGCATAGCTCCTGTCATGCGCTTGTTATATACAAGTATTGGAATATACTCGCGCGTATGGTCAGTTCCTGGGAATGTTGGGTCGCAACCATGGTCGGCTGTGATTATCAACAAGTCATTATCCTTCATTGCTGATATAACCTCTGGCAACCTATAATCAAAGTATTCCAAAGCGTTTCTGTAGCCCTCGTAATCGTTGCGATGACCATAAAGCATATCGAAATCAACAAGGTTAGTAAATATAAAATCTCCCTCGTCTGATTTTAGGTATCGAATAGTCGCATCTATGCTGCCCTTATTGTTTTTTGAATGCTCTGCAATGGCAACTCCCCTGCCCGCAAAAATATCATCGATTTTTCCAACACCAACAGTTACATATCCCATTTGTAAGAGTTTATCCAAAACGGTTGTACTTGGTGGCTCAACTGAGTAATCTCGCCTATTAGGTGTACGTGTGTAGCCGCTTTCAGAATTGCCAACAAAGGGTCTTGCAATCACTCTTGCGATATTATAGCCGCCTTCATCTATTAGTTCTCGCGCGATTTTGCACATCATGTATAGGCGTTCCAATGAAACGGTGTTCTCATGAGCCGCTATCTGCAACACGCTATCAGCAGAGGTATAGACAATAGGAAAGCCTGTTTTTTGATGTTCTGCGCCCAACACTTGAATTATCTCTGTGCCCGATGCAGCATAATTACCGAGTGTTTTTGAGCCTATGCGATTCTCAAACTCTTCAATCAATTCGGCAGGGAAGCCGTTTTCGGTGTAAGTTTTGAATCCTTTTTCCGATATTACCCCCATTAGTTCCCAATGACCGCTCGTTGTGTCCTTGCCGCTACTCTTTTCAGCCGCTCTCCCGAATGCGCCGATAATTTTGCCATCAAACTTCGGAAGCCTTGAATCTTCGATTTCGGATAGCCCCATTGAGTACATATTCGGCAAGTCAAGTCCGCCGCTAATTTTGTAGATATTACCCAAAGTATGCGCCCCGGTATCAGAAAACAAATGGGCATCAGGTAATGCACCAATGCCAACGCTATCGAGGACTATTAAAACAACTCTTCTTTTCATATTGCATACCTCCGCTAATATTTTACATTAAATTTTATAGAATTGCACGTATTAGAATGGGTGCAATTACACCCTCTATTATAATTCCCAAAGCAATAGCTAATAAGCAAGGGCGAATCGTTTGAAAGTATAGAGTGTTTATGCTTTTTGTTTGTGCTCTATTTTGAAAAAAGTTTTTAAATCGAATAGACCATTCGCTAAGCGATACCAAAGAGAGAATAAAATGTGCATACAAAAGCACCATATTTGGTATGACGATGCTTACAATAAAGGACAAAAATCCATTACCCATAGCTAAAACCGCACAAGCTGAAAACCCTAGAATGAAGCCTTTTATCAATATTGCAGCCATAAGGGGAATTATACCCATAATCCATATTGCACACATTATTGAAACAGCTATCATAAGGATATTGAATGTAGTTGAAACCAAAATCGCTTTAATAATGGATGCGCCAAAAAATGCTTTAGACGCTTCACCCGAAATTCCGAATGTAGAAATTCCAGCAATTATTCCTACAAGCATAAGAAACGCTATAAAGCCTACGCTAAAAGCGCTTATTTTGTATGTATCGTTAATAAGCCTAATTCTGCTTCGCCTAATTATGCCTTGATTAATGAGTGAATCATCCAGTCTTGCTCTACGCATTTATCGCCTGTCCACCTGCCTTGAAATTTTAAATACCCGATAATAAGCATATGCAAAACAAATTTCATTAAAAACATTATGCTAATTTTAGCATTTTACTTCGCATATGCTGTCCTAACATCGAGATGAATTCACGAACCTCCGGCTTGCCCTTTTCTTCGTCTATTGTATAGCCAAAAAGCTCTTGCTGAGTGTTTATATCGCCACTGTTCCATGCCGTTTCTATTGCATAGCGCATAGAGCGGTCGATATTTACACGTGATGAGTTAAAGATTTTCTCCATTTTGGGAAATACATCCCATTTTAACGTAGCCCGAGGAGAAAAAGTAAAATAAGTTACCGCAAAACGCAAGTAGTTAAAGCCTTGTAAATGCATTCCTATTCCAACATCACGCAGTAAAACCCCTGCACATAGCTCCATTTGCTTGAAATAGCTATCATAGAAGTTTAGCGAATCCTGCACAATTTCGTTGGATTCGGGTTGCGTTGTCATTTGCTCAATAATCCTTTTGATAATGACTTCGCCAGGGATAGGTTCAACAAATGCAAACGATAAATATTGCTCTAATACAATCGCTGCTTCATCCTTTGAGAATGCATCTCCTAATATGTATAGCTTTGCACTGACAGAATTGTGCGAATACAATGAGTGAAGCACTTCTATATTGCTTGATGAGTTCGTTACGTTCGCCAATATACAATCTGCCTGTTGAATTTTCTCTGCGTTTAGTGAAGCAAAATCTCTCACATGAGGTAGCATAAATATTTGCTTTTGAGCTGATGCTGCTTCACAAATGCGGGCATACGTATATGGACGCTCGTCTATGATTTGTAGTTTAATTACATTAGTGTTCTCCATAAATATAGAATAACCTTTGCTCGTTGTAGTTTCAAGGGGGCAAAATGTCGAAAATAGTCAAATAGAGTGAATTATTTTAAAAAATCGAATATACTATAATAAGGGGTGAGAAATATGCAAACTTTTGATACGATAATCAACCTGCATGGGAGCTTTCGTGGTTTTTCTCGTATTCGCTATGATGGCTCAAGCATTTCAGTTTCATCAAAGGGAATTCCAGATGATTGCGAGCTGTTTTTTGTGTATAAAAATAAGGCGATAAGCTATGCACAACTTACAAGAGAAAACAGAATCGAGCTAATAAACCTCGTTGGTGTTCTAGTAATGCAAAACGGTAGAATTATCATGGAGGGAACAGTTCGTGGAAGTAATTATAACCTTTCGTCGGTCAAACGGCTGATTGAGTATGAACAGGCTACCCTTATTGCTGAAAAGAAAGCACAAAAGGTTGTGAAGCAACAACCTACACAACCGCAACAAGAAAGCGTCATAAAAAACAAAGTAGCGATTAGAACGCCACATCAGGCAACCGCAAAACCGAAATCCGAAGCGTTGCAGTCGATTTTAAGCCAAGCAAAGGAGCTTTTTGGCGAATATGTTCCCGAAAAGAAAAAAAATACAGATGCAGCGAACAAAAACCCAAGACAAAACAACGTGTATAATCCGTTTTCGGCTACTTACCCGAACTCAAGCTGGCGTGCTATGCGATGGAGGAATCTTCCATACCTTGAAAGCATAATCGAGCTTGAGGGAGAAAGATTGCATATTCAAGCACTGCCCTCATCAAATGTTAGCATAGATTATATGCAAAGCATGGGCTTTACAAAGCTAACAAAGGCAGATGACGGCAGAATGTTCTATATGAAAATCCGTCATTTGCCTAAATAAGTCAGTATCTTTCGTATGTGTTGAACTTTAATTTAGTGTCCCAAGGCGTTCCGTTTATTGGCTTTATCATGTTAAAGGGAAGCGTTTCTACCTCGTTTATCTTGCAATTTATTTCACAAGCATAGGGAGATATATTAAATCTGATGTTTTCCCTGTTTGTGGAATGCTTAATCATTTCTAGAACACAATCCGTTAGTTCGCCGCAATACTCATAGCAAAAACACTCACCGACTTTTACCTCTATCATTGCGTATGCTGTGCTTGTGGCTAAAACAACATTATTTGACAGAGCGGACTCTGTTAGTATCAGATTGAAGTCTTTTATGTTCCTCTCAACATAGCCATCTGCACGCCGCATATTGTTTTTGTAGATGCTTAAAAGCAGTTCGGGGGTTGCGTTTAGCTGTTCTTCCTTGGACTTATGCGCAATATTCTGATGCTTAGTTAAAATTTTATGCACGCCTAAAACACTATAGCCTAATTTCTTGTAGAAATCAAAAAGCTGTACGCTTTCAGGTTGAAGAATTAGAAAAGAAGAGTTCGCTTGCTTAGCGTGTGTTTCAGCATGATTTAATAATTCTGTCGCTATTCCCCTACCCCTATATTCTTTTTTAACTGCAACACCAGTAATGAGAGCGGCTTTATATGATGTCTTGTTAATCCTTATTCGCTTTGGAATCATGTGAAGCATTCCTTGTAGGTTTCGCTCTTCATCAACATCACACAATACAAAACGGGGGCTTGTGCGTTCCTTGAAGTAATAGCTGATAAACTCGTCATTATCTCCAAAGACTTCGCGCCAAAGCCCCTTGCATTGTTCGTATAATATGTTATCGCATTTTACTATCATCTGTACTTGTTATTCCTAAGTATTTGGAACTTTATGCAATGCCAACGGTTGAATGCATCGGCTTATGGGGTACTGTAGGAGGAACATCGTTGATTAGTGCCGCCTTCAATACTTCCAAAGTGTTTGACACGTAGATTACCTTAAGCTCTTCTAACAGCCTTTGGTCAATCTCCGCCACATCTGCCCTGTTTGCATCAGGTACGATTACAGTTGTAATGCCAGCACGCAAAGCACCTAACAGTTTCTCACGCAACCCACCAATCGGTAGCACCTCTCCACGAATCGAAACCTCTCCAGTCATAGCAAGGCAAGGTTTAATCTGCTTACCTGTAATAGCACTTGTAATTGCGGTTGTAATTGCAATACCAGCACTTGGACCGTCTTTTGGAGTCGCTCCGCTTAGTGCGTGTATGTGCAAGTCATGCTTAGTGAAGTAATCGCTTTCGATACCTAACTCCGCAGCGTTTGCCCTTATGAAGGTTATTGCCGCATGAGCGCTTTCACGCATTACTTCGCCTAAGTTTCCTGTAACCTCGATTTTGCCTGTTCCTGCCATTCCCTGTGCTTCAATAGGCAGTGTTTCTCCACCGTATGCTGTCCACGCTAAGCCGTTTACAACACCGACCGAAGGACTTAATATTGCGCTATTGCGTTTGAACTTAGATGCACCAAGGTAATCAGGTACACGGTTCACAAGGGGCTGGGACTTCATATCCTTGCCCTCTAAAATATCACAAGAAAGCTTTCTGCACAGAGAAGCTATTGTACGCTCTAATTCACGCACACCTGCTTCCATTGTGTAATCTCTTATTAGAGTTAATATGGTTTCTTCGTCAATTTCTATTCCGCAATCGCTAAGCCCATGCTTTTCAAGCTGTTTTGGAACCATGTGTCGCATAGCTATCTGCGTTTTTTCACACTCGAGGTAGCTTGGCACTTCAATGACCTCCATACGGTCAAGTAATGGTCTTGGGATTGTGTCGAGCGAATTTGCCGTTGTGATGAACATAACGTTTGACAAATCGTACGGCAATTCTAAGTAGTGGTCTCGGAAAGCCTTGTTTTGAGCAGGGTCTAATACCTCAAGCATTGCAGCAGAGGGGTCGCCATGCATATTCTTTGTCAGCTTGTCGATTTCATCAAACAAGATAACAGGATTTATTGATTTTGCCTGCTTCATAGCATTTATAATACGACCGCACATAGAGCCGATATAGGTTCTGCGATGTCCTCTGATTTCAGATTCGTCGTCAATACCGCCTATGCTCATGCGAACGAATTTACGCCCCACAGCTTCAGCAACAGCACTTGCGATAGATGTTTTACCTACTCCCGGGGGTCCTACAAGGCAAATGATTTGACCGCTAAGGTTGTTTGTTAGCTTTGCAATCGCCAAATGCTCGATAATGCGTTGCTTAACTTTTTCAAGACCAAAATGGTCTCTATCCAAAATCTCCCTTGCAACTGCAATATCTATATTGTCATCTGTGGCTTCTGTCCATGGCAAGTCGAGCAGAAGTTCAACATAAGACATAGCGCCAGGCGCCTCGTGTGAGGAAGGCGGAAGATTCTCAAGCCTACTTATCTCGGTCTTTAGCTTTTCACGCACAGCTTCAGGAAATACTTTATTTTCCATTCGCTGCTTGAACTTTTCAATCTCCTTGTTTTGGGTTTCGCCCAATTCCTGACGGATTGCCTTAATCTTTTCGTTTAAGTAATAGTCCTTTTGGTTTTTATCAAGGCTCTTTTTGGTTAATAGCTCTACATGATTGTCGAGCTTAGCAACCTCCAACTCAAAGGATAGAAGCTCATAGACAGCGTTTAGCCTTTGAATAGGTTCGAACTTCTCTAAAACCCTTTGCTTATTTTCGGGTTTTTGAAGCGTTAATGCGCAAATAGCGTCCGCATAAGTCCCTAAATGTTCAATGTTATCGATTGCAGACAGCTGCTCTGCTAAAAAGCGTTTAGTTAGCGAGCTGTACTCAAAAAACAGGCTTGACATTCTGCGGCGCAAGGTTTCATAAAGCGTGTCTTCACAATCGGGTTCTGAATATGAAATTCCGCTTGCAGCTATGTATTCGCCACCAAATTCAAACTCAGCGATTTCAATCCTCTCTAAAGCATCAACAAACAAGCGAGCCGCTGGTGCATTAGGACCCTTTGCCATCTGTGTTATCTTACACAATGTACCCACTGAGTATAGGTCTTGCGCTGAAATATCCGTTTTATGAGCCTCTTTTTGGCAAACCAAAACTACATTCCCATTAAAGTTAAGAATTGAGTTTTTGGCAGCAGATATACTCATCTCGCGCCCAATATCAAAGCCTACATGTTCATTAGGCATCAGAACTACGCCACGCATAGCGATAACAGGCATCTGTATGTATTCTTGTGTTTGCATATTATCCCTCTTTCCTGTTTTCTCTGAAAATTTACAAAAATTATTCAGTATGTTACACTAATTTAGTGTTCAAGTGTAATTATACATACCATCAAAACTGTATTCAACATGTTTCGTATGGTATCTTTGGGTTTTAATGTTTTAATAATGAGCAATTCTTATTAAACTAAACCATGGTTTTGAATTGCTAATAAGAGCAGTACAATATGATATAAGACAAGTACAGCATAAATTGCAAGTAAAATCTTCGAAGCAAACTCAGCGGCTTTGTATTTTCGAAACAGGTATATCAAAATGAGAAAAAATCCAACCCCGAACAGCTTAAAAATAATAAGAAGTGCAGGGTTGTCATTCCACAGCTTTAGTGCGTACTCATTCGCCTCAATTTGAATACCAAAACGCATGGCAAAATACATGGTGTATATAACATCAATTATATTTAGTGCATAAATTATCAGCAAACGCTCGCCAAGCCTATCTTTTTTCATACTATCAAAAAGGGCTTATACAAGCCCAACAACTCTTACAGCCTTTCAACTATTGTTGAAACACCCATGCCTCCGCCTACACATAGGGTAGCTAAGCCTGTTTTCTTACCGCTTCGAATCAATTCGTGCAGCAAGGTTACGAGTATGCGACAACCAGATGCTCCGATTGGATGCCCTAAAGCTATTGCTCCCCCATTTACATTGATTTTTTCAGGGTTAAACCCCAACTCCTTTGCTACAGCAAGCGATTGAGCCGCAAAGGCTTCGTTTGCTTCGATTAGGTCGAGGTCGTCAACTGTCATTCCTGCTTTATTAAGTGCCTTTTTGGTGCTTGCAATAGGTCCTATTCCCATGATTTTTGGGTCAACACCAGCGGAAGCATACGAAACAATTTTTGCCATGGGTGTAACACCTAACTCCTTAGCTTTTTCTGCACTCATTACTACTATTGCAGCAGCACCGTCATTTATGCCTGATGAACTTCCTGCGGTTACTGTTCCATCTGTCTTGAATGCGGGGCGTAGTTTCATCATGTTGTTGATTGATGCACCTGCACGTGGGTACTCGTCTTTGTTGAACTCAATAATCTCTCTTTTTACCTTAACGAGCACAGGAACTATTTCGTCATCGAACTTGCCCTCATTTTGTGCCTTTTCGCATTTCAACTGACTCGACACTGCAAACTCGTCTTGCTCTTCACGATTTATTCCAAATTGCTCTGCAATGTTTTCAGCTGTCATGCCCATATGATAATTGTTAAATGACTCCCATAAACCATCATGGACCATGGTATCAACGATTGAAGCCATAGGCATACTCATACGGTAGCCATATCTCGCTTGGGGAATCAAGTATGGGGCTGCACTCATGTTTTCCATACCCCCAGCCACAACAATATCAGCATCGCCAGACTGAATCATGGCGGCAGCTAAATTTACAGCCTTCAAGCCAGAGCCACAAACATTGTTTAGAGTCATAGCAGGAACGGAATCAGGAATCCCAGCCTTGATGGATGATTGGCGAGCAACATTCTGCCCCAAGCCTGCCTGCAATACGCAACCCATAATAACCTCGTCAACTGCTTCGGGGGAAACCTTTGCACGTTTCAAAGCCTCTTTTATAACGATTGAACCGAGTTCTGATACATGGGTATCCTTCAACATTCCGCCAAATGAACCTATCGCAGTTCTTACTGCGCCCACAAGTACAACTTCCTTTATCATACTGCCTCCAAATATATTTACTAACTTGCTGGTTTTAAAAATCGAGCAAATATTTAATTATGCTATTTTAACATGTTTTATGTTATTTTGCAATAAGAACATCTATAATTTTGGCAAAATGAATATTTATGCACGTTTTACAGTTTTAGCTTGAAATAAATTTACTTTACTATTATAATAATTTTATGTATGCACCAAAAAACAATAAAATAGGACTAATTTGCAAGCCCTCTAAGGGCGGAGCTTCACTTGGGTTAGAGAAAATTTCAATGGTGCTTTCTAAGCATAATATCGGCTTGGCAAGCTCACCCAAATATATCAGCAACCCCCTAGTAGTTTTTGCGGATATCGAAAAAAGCGACATTGATTTTGTTGTTGCGGTCGGCGGAGATGGCACAATGCTTATGG
>LSQX01399806.1_pt1 | contig 37812 bp, 34 predicted proteins | sample 654561 | NCBI WGS metagenome assembly LSQX01 (sample SAMN04489861, study PRJNA283612) | anaerobic digester metagenome | isolation source: 4 biogas reactors fed with cattle manure at either 37C or 55C with and... | place: Denmark: Kongens Lyngby | collected 2014 | reverse complement strand
GGAAGCACTTGGCAATCTGGTAGTAACGGTCAAAGCCGGACACCATCAGCAGCTGTTTGAACAACTGTGGCGACTGCGGCAGAGCAAAGAAACTGCCTTGATGGGTACGGCTCGGAACCAGGTAGTCGCGGGCACCTTCTGGAGTGGCGCGCGTAAGAATTGGAGTTTCAACATCCATAAAGCCGTTGTCATCCAGGTAACGGCGAATACTGCTGGTAATGCGCGAGCGCAGTTTGAGCTTCTCGGCCACTTCCGGGCGGCGCAGGTCGATATAGCGGAAGCGCAGGCGGGTTTCTTCGCCCACATCTGAGTGCTCATCCAGCGGGAACGGCGGCGTATCGGCTTGGCTTAGAATTTCCAGCTCGCTGGCAACCACTTCAATCTCACCGCTGGCCAGATTTGGGTTGGTCGCACCTTCCGGGCGGCGGCGTACCACGCCAGTGGCCTTAACCACATACTCGCTGCGCACCCGGTCTGCCTTATTGAAGGTTTCGACAGCCTCCGGATTGAATACAACCTGGGCCAGACCTTCGCGGTCACGAATATCGAGGAAAATCACACCGCCATGGTCGCGACGACGGTGGACCCACCCACAGAGGGTGACTGTTTGGCCTTCAAGGCTGGCGTTAAGGTGGCCGCAATAGTGGCTGCGCATCATGATCTTGTTCACTTCCCGGATTATTCTTTAAATAGATTGAAACGGTAACCGCCCCACACTCAGCACATTGCTGCCCAGGGCAAGCCTGACCGACTGGGCCGATCGTCCCGAAAACGCTAGATTATATAACTTTCCATGCCTCACGACCATGCCTGTCCATATTCAGATACAGCCCGGCCAGCTCCAGATTACAGCAGCAGGGCAGCCGCTGTTATAAAAGTTCTCATTTGAGTCGAATCAAGCTTTGCTGTTTAATAGCTTGTCGGCTGTGCCAAAACAAGCTCTTGCGCCCAGGCTAACGTAACTCTCTGTTGCAAGGCCCGTTTTGGACAATCAGCTGAAACCTGATCACTCAACATATTTTATCTGTTAACGAGTTAGTCCATCATGTCAAAACCTTTTTTTATCGTCACTTCAGTACTGCTGGTTGCAGCGACCGTCAGTCAGGCAGCCAACCTGTTTATCGAACTCCCGACCCTGCCCGCGCTCAGTCTGATACTGACCGCAACTGCTACTCTGGTTTACTGGCTGGCGGGTCGGCAGAGTACAGCGACAGCCGGGACATTCTCCCGGTCAGGCAGCCGCCCGGAACAGCCTGCAGCTCACAATGCCGGAGACGAAGATCGTGAAATAGGTACCGTCAAGTGGTTTAACACCACCAAGGGCTTCGGTTTCATTTCCCGCGACAATGGTGATGATATCTTTGTTCACTTCCGCGCCATCCGGGGTGAAGGCCACCGCATTCTGATCGAAGGCCAGCGTGTTGAATATAACGTGGTCGCCAGGGAAAAAGGACTCCAGGCTGAAGATGTCGTCGAAGTTCCTACCTGACCATTGCGGGCCGGGCGGCTGTCTCCGCCCGGCCAATTATATGAATAGTGCGACACTCCGCCACCCCAACAAACGGACTTGACCTCAACTAACGACAGCAACCTGCTGAAATTAAAAGAACTTATCCTGCAGCAACAGCGCCTGATTTTGCCCGCCCAAGCACCCTGACCGCCCTCCCGCCCTGCCTCCAAGCCCACAACCACAGGATTAAGGTTATCCTGTTGCGCCAATTTTGCGTAAAATGCGCCGTTTGCCCGCACAGGCAGGCAATGATGTTTTCGCAAAATGACTGTATAAAAATTACAACGGTGTGAGCATGACACAACAAACAAGCACTTATATCCCTTCATATCTTGATGCAGAAAACCCCGGCCCCTGGGGTATTTTTCTGGAGCAAGTGGACCGTGTTGCCCCCTACCTGGGCGAGCTGGAAAAGTGGGTCGGCACCCTCAAACACCCGGAAAAAATCCTGGTGGTGGACGTTCCTGTCCGGCTTGATGACGGCAGCATTGCCCACTTTGAGGGGTACCGGGTACAGCACAGCCTGAACTGTGGCCCCGGCAAAGGCGGCATACGCTACCACCAGGATGTAACCCTCTCCGAAGTCATGGCCCTGTCAGCCTGGATGTCAATCAAAACGGCTGTCGTCGGCCTGCCTTACGGTGGTGCCAAAGGCGGTATCCGCTTCAACCCGCGCAACTATTCGAAAAACGAAGTGGAACGCATTACCCGCCGCTACATTAACGAAATCAGCGACTTCATCGGTGTCGAAAAAGACATTCCCGGGCCGGACGTCAACACCAATGCCCAAACCATGGCGTGGATGATGGACACCTACTCAATGAACGCCGGCAAGGACTGCCCCGGCATCGTCACCGGCAAGCCCATTGCGATTGGCGGCAGCCTTGGCCGTGTTGAAGCTACAGGGCGTGGTGTGTTCATCGTTGGTGTGGCTGCGGCCCGCGACGCCGGGCTGGACCTGAATGGTGCCAGGGTTTGCATCCAGGGCTTTGGCAATGTCGGCAGCACTGCCGCCCGCCTGTTCTGCGAGCTGGGAGCCAAAGTAGTTGCCGTCCAGGATCACACCGGCACCGTTTACAATCCAGACGGTTTGCAAATTGATGCCTTGATTGAACATGTCCACTCTCACGGCGGTGTCGCTGGCAAGGCCAATGTGGCCAGTATCTCCAATGATGAATTCTGGGAAGTGGAGTCAGATATCCTGATTCCGGCGGCACTGGAAGGCCAGATCACCAAGAACAATGCTCACAAGATAAAAACCCGCATCATTGTCGAAGGGGCCAACGGCCCTACCACACCGGAAGCGGATGACATCCTTAATGCCAACGGCATCACCGTAGTGCCGGACGTCCTGGCCAACGCGGGCGGGGTAACCGTCAGCTATTTCGAGTGGGTACAAAACTCGGCCAATTTCTACTGGAGCGAAGAAGAAATCAATCAGCGCCTGGAAAACATCATGGACAATGCGTACAACGGCGTCTCTGCAACCGCTTCCGAGCACGGGGTAACCCTGCGCACCGCGGCTTTCATTACCGCTTGTACCCGTATCCTGCAAGTGCGCGAACTGCGCGGCCTTTACCCCTGACAGCAGTGTACTGGGCTGAACAAGATGCTGAACAGGCTGGACCCTCTTGTTCAGCGCCACAGCTGCCTATAGCTTTCTGGATGTTCTGCGTGCGGGCTATGTGAGCAGCGGTTGCTTTGCATGCAGCAATACTGGCTAACCCCGGCATATTTTGCTGCATGCCGACCTCGCTGATAGGAAGCTTATGCGAATCACTTCGCACCGACATAACCTGTACACATACATTCACATTGCAGGCCCGGGGTTATCCGGACAAAGCAGCATCCCGGGCCCATAAGCATCTGCGAAAAATCAGGCTGGCACCTACAAACGGCAACTGATCCGCCAGTCGTCACCCACTGCGCGCATATCGACAATTTTTAACCCAACCACCTGAGCCATCTGCAGCAACGGCAAATCAAACAATGGGCGGGCATCGCTGCCCAGCAGTCTGGGTGCCATATAAACCACCAGCTCATCCAGCAGGCCGGCCTGCAAGAAAGCCCCGCACAGCTTAGCTCCAGCCTCGACCAACACCTCATTGGCCTGATGTTTTTGCGCCAGTTTCTGCAACAATGCCTGCAGGTCTACATGCCCTTCCTTTTCTGGCAGCAACAACAGCCCGCAGCCTTCTGGCAAGGGGTGCTCCGGCTGTTGCAGCGTTGCCAGCCAGCCGTTGGTTTCCTGATAAAACGAGCTCTCAAAAGGGACTCGCTGACTGCCATCCACCAGTACCCGCATGGGTGAACGCTGCAAAGCCAGCGCCTTCTGCCGCACCGGCAAATCAAGCTGATCGGCCCGTATGGTCAGCCGGGCGTTATCCAGCAAAACCGTATCTGCACCACTAAGCACCACGCTACTGCGTGCCCGCAATCGCTGCACATCAGCACGCGCCGCCGGCCCGGTGATCCACTGGCTTTCACCACTGGCCATTGCCGTACGGCCATCCAGGCTCATCGCCAGCTTGGCGGTAACCCAGGGCATGCCGTGAGTCATGCGCCTGACAAAGCCGCGATTCAGCTCTTGTGCCTGCTGTTGCAAAGCGCCACCCAGTAGCTCCACTTCAATGCCTGCGTTGCGCAGCAGTCCAAGTCCACGCCCGGCCACCTGCGGGTTGGGATCCTGCAGGGCAACCACCACACGGGCTACGCCGGCATCCACCAGCGCCTGCGCACAGGGTGGCGTGCGCCCATGATGGCTGCAAGGCTCAAGACTGACATAGGCAGTGGCACCACGAGCCGCTTCGCCGGCGGCCGTCAGTGCGTGCACCTCGGCATGTGCTGTGCCGGCCTGCTGATGCCAGCCCTCACCGACAATATGACCATCACGCACCAGCACGCAGCCAACCCTGGGGTTTGGATGAGTGGAATACAGCCCCTGTTCTGCCAGCTGCAGGGCGCGTGCCATATACAGAGTGTCGCTCATTCGTCGCCTTCGCGCGGCTCACGCGACAGCCGCTCAATTTCTTCGCGAAACTCATTCAGATCCTGGAAACGGCGATAGACCGAAGCAAAGCGTATGTAGGCAACCTCATCCAGCTTGCGCAACTCGTTCATCACGAGCTCCCCAGCCACCAGCGACTTGATCTCCCGCTCACCGGTCGCACGCAGCTTGCGCTTGATGTTCGCCACTGCTTCCTCGACCCGCTCCAGGCTGACCGGGCGTTTTTCCAGCGCACGCATCATGCCGGCGCGCAGCTTGTGTTCGTCAAAGGGCTGACGGCTGCCATCCTGTTTGATCAGGCGCGGCAACTGCAGCTCGGCAGTTTCGAACGTGGTAAAACGCTCACTACACGAAATGCACTCACGGCGTCGGCGCACCTGGTCACCATTGGCAACCAGTCGCGAGTCAACCACTTTGGTATCATTTGCACCACAAAACGGGCAATACATAAGGCGCAGCTCCTGCAAAAGCACTAATGCCAGTATGTTACCCCATTCGTAGATTGCCTGGTACGCGCTTGTCATTTGCAAGCGCAAGGTCAAGAAAGTCGGTGCCCGGCCAGCTGACTTGCACACGCCCGGCCAACCAAAGCACCGGGATAAAGCGCAGCATAGCAGGCCAAGAGCAGCTGTACAGTACCGGATTCCTGCATAACCGGGCTGTTTCACTAAACACACCAAACAGACCGCCAGCCTTTGCTGCCACCAGCCCGGGCACCTATAATAAGCGGCTTGTTTCAACACCCAGCAACAGGACATTTCCATGGCGAAAAAATTATTTATCGAAACCCACGGCTGTCAGATGAACGAGTATGACAGCTCGCGCATGGCAGATCTGCTGGGTGAGCAGGGGGCCATGATTGCCACCAGCAACCCCGCAGAAGCCGACATCATCTTGCTTAATACCTGCTCCATCCGTGAAAAAGCCCAAGAAAAAGTGTTTTCCCAGCTGGGACGCTGGCGTGAACTCAAACAGGCCAACCCGGAGCTGATTATTGGCGTTGGTGGCTGTGTTGCCAGCCAGGAAGGCGCTGCAATTCGCGACCGTGCATCCTATGTAGATGTGGTCTTTGGCCCACAGACGCTGCACCGGCTGCCCGAAATGATTGACGCAGTACGTACCACCGGCCAACCACAGGTCGACATTTCGTTTCCGGAAATTGAAAAGTTCGACCGTCTGCCCGAGCCGCGCATAGACGGCCCCACAGCCTTTGTTTCCATCATGGAAGGCTGCAGCAAATACTGCACCTTCTGCGTAGTACCTTACACCCGCGGGGAAGAAGTCAGTCGCCCGGCAGCCGACGTACTCGAGGAAATCCGCCATCTGGCAGATAACGGAGTGCGTGAAGTGACCCTGCTCGGCCAGAACGTCAACGGTTACCGTGGCGAGCTGAGCGTGGCCGGCGCCGGCCAGATCATCGACCTGGCTGACCTGCTGCGACTGGTATCCGACATCGACGGTATCGAGCGCATCCGTTATACCACTTCACATCCGCTTGAGTTTTCCGATGCCCTGATCGAGGCCCACGCCACTCTGCCCAAACTGGTCCGTTACCTGCACCTGCCGGTGCAGTCCGGCTCCGACCGGGTATTGGCCAGCATGAAGCGCAACCACACCGCGCTGGAGTATAAGTCCCGTATTCGCAAGCTGAAAAAAGCCGTGCCGGAGATGCTCATCAGTTCCGACTTTATCGTTGGTTTCCCTGGCGAGTCAGACAAGGACTTCGAGCAAACCATGAACCTGATTGCCGACATCGGCTTTGATTTTTCCTTTTCCTTCATCTACAGCGCCCGCCCCGGAACACCTGCTGCAGAGCTGGCCGACAATACTCCTGAAGAGGTCAAGAAAGAACGCCTGTCCATTTTGCAACAGCGCCTGCAGCAGCAGGGGTTCGAGCATAGTCGCCGCATGGTCGGCCAGATCCAGCGGATTCTGGTTACCGATTATTCAAAAAAAGACCCGGGCATGCTGCAAGGACGTAACGAATTCAACCGCGTGGTCAATTTCCGCAGCGACAACCCACTGTTAATCGGCAAATTTGTTGACTGCGAAATCATGGAGGCCATGCCGTTCTCACTGCTGGGCCGCCATATTGCAGGCAGCGAGTCTTAACCAGCACATGACCATGCCGCCAATACAGCCTGTCTGGCCCAGTCAATACAGGCGGGGCATTTATCGCCTTATACTCTAGTTGCCCTAGCCTTGAGTCAAACTTTCTGGTATTTTCGCCGGCTTGATATGGATGAGGCACATGCCTCAAGTTTTTTCGTTGTGGGAGGCACTGAGTTATGCCCAAAAAAGAAGAGCAATCTGGTAGTCAGCTGACGCGCGCCTTCGTCCCCTATAAAGAAGCAAAAGACGAAGAGTATATGGGCGAAAAAATGCGCGCCCACTTTATCGAAATCCTCAACACCTGGAAGCAGGAATTGCGCGAAGAAGTGGATCGCACTGTCAACTACATGAAGGACGAAGCTGCCAACTTCCCCGACCCTGCTGACCGTGCCAGCCAGGAAGAAGAATTCAGCCTGGAGCTGCGTACCCGCGACCGCGAGCGCAAACTGATCAAGAAAATTGATGAAACCTTACAGCTGATTGATGATAACGATTACGGCTGGTGTGAGGCCTGTGGCGTAGAAATCGGCTTGCGCCGCCTTGAAGCACGTCCAACAGCCACTCTCTGCATTGATTGTAAAACATTGGCTGAAATCAAGGAAAAGCAGATGGGCTCCTAAAAGGTAGCCATTTCTGCAAACGGGGCCCACAAGGCCCCGTTTTTTATTGCAGGAGACAATTTAGTCGTGCCTTGCGCGACCCGCCCCGCGCTGTTTTGCCGTGATGCCTCCTTGTCATCCTGCGCACAAACCTACCACCCTGCAACCTGCTGTCACCCTGCGCCAAGTCGTAGGGTCCAGCCTTTGATCCGGCATGGTTTCTGCAGCTTCGCTTCGCTACGCACAGAACGACCGGATGACAGCCACCGGTTAATGCCTGCAAGGCGATGGCATAAAATCACGCACAGAGTGACAGCTTGGCTCCGCACCAGTAGCGACTGCACGAGGCATCGGTCAGTACGCTCATTCTGCCGCCAAGTCTTGCAAGGTTTGCAATACACCCTGGCAAGCCGCTTCGTCGGCCAGACTTTCACTTTGCGCTACCACCTCACCTGCTTGCAACACCTGCACTTGCAGCCTTTCCTGGCGTAGTTCCAGTTCCCCGGCCTGCAAGGCCTTCAACACCTGACCGGCTGCACGACCGTCGGCAAACGCCACCGACAGCAAAATGTCCTCACCAGCCGCGTTCAGCACCCGGAAGCGAAAGCCCGAATCGTCCCGGAAGCTGACTACACGGCAGGGCTTCTTTGCTTTTTTCGGTTTTTTCTTTTCACTGCCCGGCGCTGCCTGTGAAAAACTGCGCAGGCCAACTGCATCCCGCAGTTCAGCCAGAAACGGTGTGGCAATGGCGCGTGCCTTGACGGCACCGGCCTGCAAAATATCTTCCAGATCTTGCGGACGGGCAAGCAACTCATGGTAGCGTTCGCGCGGCTGTTCCAGCTGGCTGTCCAGCAGCTCAAACAAACGCTGCTTGGCCTCTCCCCACGCCAGTCCGGCAGCAAGATCGGCATGCATCTGTGCTGTTTGCTCTGCCGGAGCAAACGCTTTGTACAGGGTAAACAAATGGGAGTCATCAGCGTCTTTGGGCTCACCCGGCAAACGCGAGTCAGTCACAATGCGGGCAATCGCCGCTTTCAGCTCCTTGCTGGAAGAAAATAACGGAATGGTATTGTTATAACTCTTCGACATTTTGCGGCCATCAAGCCCCGGCAAGGTCGCCACCTCTTCGGCAATCTGGGCCTCAGGCATGGCAAAAAAATCACGCCCCTGGCCAAACAAATGGTTAAAGCGCTGGCCAATATCACGCGCCATTTCAACGTGCTGCACCTGATCCCGGCCCACCGGCACCAGGTTCGCATTAAACATCAGAATATCGGCAGCCATCAGCACCGGATAGCTATACAGCCCCATGGTCACGCCGGCATCCGGGTCGTCCCCGGCCTCATTATTCTGGTCCACCGCTGCCTTGTAGGCATGCGCCCGGTTAAGCAATCCCTTGGCTGCTACGCAAGTCAGCAACCAGCACAACTCGGGAATCTCGGGAATATCGGACTGCCGGTAAAAAGTGGCTTCATCCGGATCCAGACCACCTGCCAGCCAGGTTGCGGCAATTTCCAGCCTTGATTGCTGGATACGTGCCGGGTCATCACACTTGATCAGTGCATGATAATCAGCCAGAAAATAAAAAGACTCCACATCAGCCGAACGGCTGGCTTCAATGGCCGGACGGATAGCACCGGCATAGTTACCCAAGTGCGGCGTACCTGTGGTGGTAATACCGGTCAATACTCGTTTTTTCATCAAATCGCTCACTTGCTCTCGTCTTGGCGGCGCACAAAGCGCCTGCTTCTGCCCCTGATTAATCACTAAATACTTGCTGCAACACGCACTCTTTCAGCTCTACCAGCTTGCCGTGAAAAAAATGGCCGCTATCGGCAACTCGGCATAGCTGATGAACACGCGGCAAGGATCCGGCCCAGTCATACACCCATTGAGGCTCAATTACCTCATCTTGTTCTGGCTGAATAATGGTCAACCGGCCTTGGTCAGCAACCCGGTGTGGCGGCCGAATACGCATGGCAGCAGGTGCCACCAGGCAAATATGGGCTGCCGGCTCGCCTTGAAGCTCAAGGCGGCCAGACAAACTGGCTGCTACAAAGCCACCAAACGAAAACCCAAACAGGTAAACGGGCAGCCCCNNTGGTGTCTGGCACGCAACCACTCCAGCGCTGCCTGTGCGTCATCCACCTCGCCGCTACCCATGTCATGCGTGCCTTCACTTTTACCCGTACCACGGTAGTTGAACCTCAGTGTTGCCAACCCCTGATCCCGCGCGGTTCGCTGCAGGGTAGAAACCACCTTGTTAAGCATGGTGCCACCCTGTTCCGGATTCGGGTGACATAGCAAGGCCACGCCCTGCCTGCCTTCTGTTGCCAGGTACATGGCTTCCAGCTTACCCGCCGGGCCCGGAACCATTACCCGCTCTTCACGTACTAACACTCTGCGTTTCGCCCCCCGTATGTCGTTTTGTCTGATTGCAAAAATAATTCTGCTGGCCAACAGTTGAGCCAGTTGTTGCAACATCGTCCGGCGATTTGCGCTATTCTATGCAGTACATACAGACCCTGCCATCTTCAGGCCCCGGGCACTCATTGATCACCCGAAGAGGATATTCCGTGGACAATACAATTCCCGTCTGGTTACTTCCATTATTGAGTTTCATTGTTGGCATTGCCGCCACCCTGCTGGTCAGCCGCATGATGCGCAGCAACTCGCCCGCAGCCCAGACCGAAAACCGGCTGGACACCCTGCAGCAGCAGTTTGACAACTACCAAGACGAAGTCGTGGCACACTTTAGCACGACCGCCGAACTGGTCAACAAACTGACTGAAAACTACCAAAACGTACAGGAGCACCTTCTGCAGTCTGCCGAACGCCTGGCCCTGGATGACAGCACCCGCCAGCGCCTGTTGAACAGCCTGGTCGACACCAAAGCTCTTGAGCAGCCCCAGGAACAGGAATCGCCAGTCACCAGCGAAGCCGGAGCAACCGGCAACGAAGCAAGCACGGCACAAAAAGCCGAGACCGCAGAAGAAGCCATTCCCGAACCGCCACGTGACTATGCCAACAAGGAAGAAGGCGAGGTTGGCACCCTGGATGAAAGTTTCGGTCTGAAAAAAGACGGATAACCAGGCAGCAACCGGGCCTACTGCTGAGGCCCGGCAATAACCGGACGCAGGCCAACCTCGGCCTGCAGCCATTGGAGCTCGCCCTGGCGCAACACCTCCATCTCAACCCGCTTGCCCGGCCGCATATTGGCCACCTGATTCATTGAGCTGCGTCCATCGACCGCTGGTTGCCCGGCTATCGACAAAATGATGTCGCCCGGCAACAGGCCTGCCTGCGCCGCCGGCCCATCACGCAACACGCCGGCTACCAGAATGCCTGTGCGTTGTTGTAGCCCAAAAGTTTCCGCCAGTTCTGGTGTCAGTGCCTGCACTTCCAGCCCAAGCCAGCCACGCACCACCTGTCCGTGCTCAATAATGGACTCCATGACACTCATCGCCAGCTTGACCGGAATCGCAAAGCCAATGCCCTGGGATCCACCGCTGCGCGAAAAAATTGCCGTGTTGATGCCAAGCAGGCGGCCTGTCGCATCTATCAGCGCACCGCCCGAGTTCCCGGGATTGATTGCTGCATCGGTCTGAATAAAGTCCTCATAAGTATTGATACCCAGCTGATTGCGGCCCGTGGCGCTGACAATACCCATGGTTACCGTCTGACCCACACCAAACGGATTACCGATTGCCAGTGCAACATCACCGATGCGCACCTGGTCCGACTTGCCGGCACTAATCACCGGCAAGTCGGGCAAGTCAATTTTTAATACCGCAAGATCGGTTTCCGGATCGCTGCCAATCACCCTGCCAAGCGTCTCACGACCATCCTTGAGTGCCACAACGATCTGCTCTGCTCCGGCAATTACATGGTTATTGGTCAGCAAGTACCCCCCAGAACTCATAATCACGGCCGACCCCAGGCTCGACTCCAGCCGGCGCTGCTGCGGCAGGCTGTCACCAAAAAAATGACGCAAGGCGGGATCAGAAAGCAATGGATGGATCGGTTCGCTAACCATTTTGGTGCTATACAGGTTGGCCACTGCCGGCGACGCATAGCTCACTGCAGCAGCGTAGGAGTCCGGTGCTGCTGCATTCCGGCTGTCCTGCTGACGCACGTGCAGCCCCAGCCAGTCGGGAAACCAGCTCATAATGACCAGGGCAGCCAATAATCCGGTCAGCACCGGCCAACCCAGTTGTCGCAACTGTTCGCGCATACAAGTCCTTCACGTGCTTTATCATTTTGAAAACAGGGAGGCATTATAGTCGGGTCGGCGCTGGCTGCCCAAACCACAGTCATCCTTACCAGCAAATGCAGCCCCGCAACACGCAAGCAGCGACCTTGGCATGACGGACACCCTCAATCACGGGCATACTGTATGGCCAGCTAACCATGGAGCCACGCAATGAGTATCAACATCCGGACTTTACTGGCCACACTGAACACCTATCTGGAAGCCGAGAGCATAAGTGACTATTGCCCCAATGGCCTGCAAGTAGAAGGACATCCGGAAGTCCGGCATATCGTTTCTGGTGTAACAGCCAGCCAAGCGCTGATTGATGCAGCCATTCAGCGCCAGGCTGATACCATCCTGGTACATCATGGCTATTTTTGGAAAGGCGAAGACCAGGTTATTACCGGAATGAAGCAGCGTCGCATCAAAAGCCTGCTGCAGCACAACATCAACCTGATCGCCTACCACCTGCCACTGGATATTCACCCCGAGGTCGGCAACAACGTACAGTTGGCAGACCGCCTCGGGCTTAAGGTAACCGGCCCACTACAAGCCGGCAACCCACGCAGTGTCGGCCTGATTGGCGAACTGCCACAACCGCTCAGCAGTGCTCAGTTTTCCAGCTTGATCGAAACTGCCTTGCAGCGTGCCCCACTGGTAATTGACAGCGGCAAACCGATCCGCACTGTTGGCTGGTGTACTGGTGGCGCACAGAGTTATCTCAGCCACGCCATTGAAGCTGGGGTTGATGCTTTCATCACTGGCGAAATTTCAGAACACAGCACCCACAGTGCACTGGAAAACGGCATTACTTATTTTGCCGCCGGCCACCATGCTACCGAGCGTTACGGTGTACAGGCGCTAGGTCAGTGGATTACCGAGCGCTTCGGCATCGAGCATGAATATGTCGAGTGCCCGAATCCGGTCTAAGAAAACCGGCCAGCCAGCGGGGCAGCCTCATGCCCACCTGGCTGGCCCACGAAACGGGCAGCTCCAGCGCTTCAAAACAGCTGCCCGCCTGCCCGACCTCTGCTTTAACGTAACGGGCCTGTCCAGGCTCTTTACACGGACTGCAGCCGGTCATGTCTGCACCATGAGTACTTCTGCACAGCCCGACTGCCTTGCTCATGTCGCTTGAAAACAGGCTGTAACAACCGTACTGACAGCCGCCCTGCTCACCAGACTGTCCGCCCGCACATATCTTAATTCCATTTAAGTATCGATAAGAGCTTGGTTATAACAGCAAGGCAAGATAGAGTTTACCGCACTGATTTTATACAGCCGAACAGTTGCGAGCGTTTCATGTCCGACACCCTGACCCATTTAAAACAGCTGGAAGCCGAAAGCATCCATATCATCCGTGAAGTTGCCGCCGAGTTTGACAACCCGGTGATGCTTTATTCCATCGGCAAGGACTCGGCAGTGATGCTACACCTGGCCCGCAAGGCATTTTACCCTGGCAAGTTGCCCTTCCCGGTTATGCATGTGGATACGCGCTGGAAATTCCAGGAAATGTACAGTTTCCGTGAGCGCATGGTGCAGGATTACGAGCTGGATTTGCTCACCCATATCAATCCGGACGGCATCGCCCAGGACATCAACCCCTTTGTACACGGTAGCGCCAAGCACACCGACATCATGAAAACCGAGGGCCTCAAGCAGGCACTGGACAAGCACGGTTTCGATGCCGCTTTTGGCGGCGCACGCCGTGACGAAGAAAAATCCCGCGCCAAGGAGCGGGTGTACTCTTTCCGCGACAACAAGCACCGCTGGGACCCGAAAAACCAGCGTCCCGAGCTGTGGAACATTTACAACGGCAAGATCAACAAAGGTGATTCGATTCGCGTATTTCCGCTGTCCAACTGGACCGAACTGGATATCTGGCAGTACATCTACCTGGAAAGCATTCCCATTGTGCCACTGTACTTTGCCGCCGAGCGCGAGGTGATCGAGCGTGACGGTACGCTGATCCTGATCGACGACGAGCGCATTCTTGAGCACCTGAGCGATGAAGAAAAATCACGCATCGTGAAGAAAAGTGTGCGTTTTCGTACTTTGGGCTGTTATCCGCTGACTGGCGCGGTGGAATCCACTGCCAGCACTCTGCCGGAGATTATCCAGGAGATGCTGTTGACCCGAACTTCTGAGCGGCAGGGGCGGGTGATTGACCATGACGGGGCAGGGTCGATGGAAGAGAAAAAACGCCAAGGATATTTTTAGTTTTTTGTTTTGCGGTGACCGGGTCGTGATGATGTCTGTGCTGCCGCTGCGTTTCGGCGTCGAAGCGAGCTTCGGCACCTCACTGAGGCGTTGCACAGGCATCACCACACCCCAAATGCACCGCGCACACCGGGAGAAGAAGATGTGGCCCGCCTGTGGCGGGCTGCTGTCGCGCTGCAGGGCCTGACTTCTGCGGTGGTGTTATCCGCCAAGAGATATGTTTGCCTGGCGGCGTATTTGGTCGTGATCAGGTCTGTGCTGCCGCTACGTTTCGACGTCGAAGCGAGCTTCGACACCTCACTGCGGCACTGCACAGACACCACCACGCCCCACAGAAAGTGTGCGAGGCCCGGCATTGAAGAATAAGAACCTGCAACATGCACGATATTTCAGAGGGTTGCGAATGGCTGGTTGCAAAGCCTGTGTCGCCTTGGATGGCGACACGGAGCCTGCATGGACGTACTTGCGGCGTCTTTGCAGCCAGTCATCCGCAAGCCACAAACACATAACAAACAGACGCCACCAAGCACACAAAAGAGAAACCCAACCATGAGCCACCAATCCGAATTAATCAGCCAGGACATTCTCGGTTATCTGGCCCAGCACGAGCGCAAGGAGCTGTTGCGCTTTCTGACCTGCGGCAACGTCGATGACGGCAAAAGCACGCTGATTGGCCGGTTGCTGCATGACTCCAAGATGATCTACGAAGACCACCTGGAAGCCATTACCCGTGACTCAAAACGCAGCGGCACGACCGGAGACGATGTAGACCTGGCCTTGCTGGTGGACGGCCTGCAGGCCGAGCGTGAGCAGGGCATTACCATTGACGTCGCTTACCGCTATTTCAGTACTGCCAAGCGCAAGTTCATCATTGCCGACACCCCGGGCCACGAGCAATACACCCGCAACATGGCCACCGGTGCCTCCACCTGTGATCTGGCCATCATTCTGGTCGATGCGCGCAAGGGCGTGCAAAACCAGACCCGCCGCCACAGCTACATTGCTTCACTGCTGGGCATCCGTCATCTGGTGGTAGCCATCAACAAGATGGACCTGGTGGACTATGACCAGCAACGTTTTGACGCTATCCGCGAAGACTATCTGGAATTCGCCCGCTCGCTGCAAATCGATGAACAGTCACTGCATTTTGTTCCGCTGTCGGCGCTAAAAGGCGATAACGTGGTCAACGCCAGCACGCACACGCCCTGGTACCCGGGCCCGACCCTGATGCAGCTGCTGGAAAGCGTACCCATCCAGCAAAAAGCCGAGACCAGCGCCATGCGCTTTCCGGTGCAGTACGTCAACCGCCCCAACCTGAACTTCCGTGGTTTTGCCGGCACCCTGGCCGGCGGCCAGATTCGCAAGGGTGATGCCATCAAGGTGCTGCCCGCCGGTACGCAAAGCCGCGTCAAGTCGATCGTCACCTTTGACGGCGAGCTGGACAGCGCCGTTGCCGGTCAGGCGGTAACCCTGACACTGGAAGACGAAATCGACATTTCCCGCGGCGATCTGATCGTACACGACAACAGCCAGCCACTGGTCAGCGACCAGTTCAAGGCGACTCTGGTCTGGCTGGCGGAAGAACCACTGCAGCCGGGTAAACGCTACGACTTCAAGCGCGCCACCAGCTACATTCCCGGCAACGTGGTACAGATCGAGCAGCGTATTGACGTCAACAGCCTGGAAAAATCCCCCGCCAGCCAGTTGCAACTGAACGAAGTGGCCGAAGTCAGCGTCAGCCTGGATGCGGCGCTGGCCATTGACAGCTATCAGGACAACCGCACCACCGGCGCTTTTATCGTCATCGACCGCATGAGCAACATCACGGTCGGTGCCGGCATGATCCACAGCCCGGTGCGCACAGATGCCGGTTGCGAGCTGGGCAAGGGCCGGGTCAACAATGCCGAGCGTCAGCTACGCCTGGGCCAGCAACCGGTGACCCTGCTGTTCACCGGCCTGTCCGGCGCCGGCAAGAGCACCCTGGCCTACGCACTGGAGCGCAGGCTGTTTGACAGTGGCCGTGCGGTGTTTGTGCTGGACGGACAAAACCTGCGCCACAACCTGAACAAGGGGCTGCCGCAAGATCGTGCCGGCCGTTCGGAAAACTGGCGCCGTGCCGCCCAGGTAGCCCGCCAGTTCAACGAAGCGGGCCTGATTTGCCTGTGCGCCTTTGTTGCACCGGATGCTGAAGGCCGCGAGCAAGCCCGTGCCATCATTGGCAAAGACAAGCTGGTGACTGTTTACGTACAGGCTTCTCCCGATGTCTGTCGCGAGCGCGACCCGCAAGGACTGTACGCCGCCAGCGAAGACAATATTCCCGGGGAGTCATTTCCTTACGACATTCCTCTGGATGCCGATCTCGTCATCAACACACAGCAGACTTCGGTAGAGGCAGCCGTAGAGCAGCTGATCAGCCTGCTGCGTGAACGCAATAACCTTTAGCCTGTACAACTCACGGGGCCCGGCAAGATAAAATGGCAGCACAGTGCTGGAGCCCCGGATACCGGCCCACTCAGCGGTGTCTAAAACCCTGGCCTGCAGTTTCAGGCAGATGCCACTTTGCCCTGGCAACCAGTCACGCGCCAGGACAGATCACCATGCTTTGCGCCCAAGCCGCAACTGCCTGCCCGGGCAGGCAAAGCTGTCTACTCTGCAGTCCCCGGCTTGCCTGCCGGCACAAAAACGCCACTGCAATACTGCAAGATGTTTACATACTGAAGCTCACTGTGCCGACAAGGGCAAGCCAAACACATGGTCAAAGCCCCAGTTAAAGATGAAAGTGTAGATCAGAAAAAACAACAAAAAGCCGGCATCCAGCACCACCGCTTGCCATAGGCTGATATCCAGCCACCAGGCAAACAGCGGAATCGTCATCAGCGCCAGCCCCCCTTCAAAACCCAATGCATGCACCGTACGGCGACGCAATCCGCGCCCACGAACAGCCTGACGCGCCTCCCAAAACTCAAAGCCGGTGTTCCAGGTCAAATTCCATAACACGGCGATCAGCGATACCACGACCGAGACGGATCCCGAATAAAACAGGTCATGCCCCAGCGCAATCAGGATCAGGCTGGTCATAAAAATGGCAATAGTTTCAAACAGGCTGACATACACCAGCTTGCGCTTCAGGCCTTGCATTCGTTTCCCTTTTTAACTTGAGATTTTTGATGTCTGCACCAGAGAAGTATATAGGTTGCAGGAACATTGCAGACCTGTCCCTGCATGCTGTTGAAGCCACTGCTCACACAAATCAAAGTCCTGCTGCCTGCCGCTACTTTCAGGCTTTATACAGACATGGCTTTGCACAGGCTACAGTCCTGGCTCAAGCTCTAACCCTCTTAGTGAAAGCCAGCGGCTACAGACTGTGCGGCCCGAAATATTACTAAAAATGATACCATTGCCTTCCCCAACTTATCGGCATCACTATCATGGCCAAGACACGCCCCGGCTCACCATCTGCAACAACCGACAGCAAGCGCAACTTATGGCTGCTGGTTGGTGCCCAGTCCCTGGGTGGTGCTTCGCCACCCATTATCATTTCACTGGGCGGGCTGGTCGGCATGCAGCTGGCCAGCGACCCGTCAATGGCAACCCTTCCGGTCAGTCTGTTCAACCTCGGCTTGGCGCTGTCTACCATACCTGCCGCCATGCTGATGCGCTACCTGGGCCGCCGCCAGGCTTATACCCTGGGCGCACTGATGGCAATTATCGCCGGGCTGGTAGCCGCCTATGGAATCGCCCTACAAAGCTTCATGCTGTTTTGCATCGGTACCGCACTGGCCGGCTTCTATGCGGCCAACGTGCAGAATTACCGCTTTGCCGCCTCCGACAGCGTGCCGGCAAGGCAGCGGCCCATGGCCATTTCACGCATCATGGTGGGCGGTCTGGTGGCTGCCATCATCGGTCCGCAAGTAGTGATCTGGACCCGTGACGCCTGGGCCGGGCTGCCCTTTGCCGGCAGTTTTGTCAGTCAGGCGGCTCTGGCTCTGTTGGCCCTGCCGCTACTGCTGGCTCTGCGCTTGCCAAGCTTGCAGTTTGCCAGCGAAACCGGACATGCCCGGCCGCTACGGGAAATCGCACGACAGCAACGTTTTGTAGTAGCGGTCATAGCAGGCATCGTTTCCTACGGCCTGATGGCCTTTATCATGACCGCCGCACCCATGGCCATGGTTGCCCATGGCTATAGCTCGGACCACGCCACCCTTGGCATCCAGTGGCATGTACTGGCCATGTTTGGCCCCAGCTTCATCACCGGCCGGCTGATCAATCGCTTCGGCAAAATCACCATGACCGCCGCCGGCCTGATCACTATCGGCCTGTCCGGCGTACTGGCGCTGCTCGGCATGGGGCTGCTGAACTTCTGGGGATCGCTGATTTTGCTCGGTATCGGCTGGAACTTCGGTTTTATCGGTGCCACTGCGCTGGTCACCGATACCTACAGCCAGTCAGAACGAGCCAAGGCACAAGCCATGAACGACTTCCTGATTTTCGGTACCGTCGCCGCTGGTTCGTTCAGCTCCGGCTATTTGCTCAACACCCTGGGCTGGAGCCAGATCAACCTGCTGATGCTGCCGATCATAGGGGCGGTACTGCTGCTACTGCTCTGGCTACACCTGACCGGCAATCACAAGTCGGCGCAATAGTCTTTTTCTTCGGTAGCCGGGGTGTACCAGACATAATCAGCCATGGCCGGTGTCACGGCTTGTCCTGCTTCAAGAAAAATCAGTACTTGATACTCTTGCTCCGGCAATTCTTCCTGCAAATGCAGCGGCACGCCCAAATCCTTGCGCACGTGGTATGAACCTGCAATCAAAAGGCCAGGTTGTGGCGCATCCAGCAAGGCCTTCATCATGCGCAGATCCCTCTGCTGCTGCACGGCGACCATGGCCGGTATCTGTTGCTCCGGAAGTTTGCCGCAATGAGCGTCCAGAATAATTTCAGCCAACTCAGCCTGCACCTGCTGCTGCCCGGCAGGACCGGGGGGCAGTTCTGGCGGATTACGATAAATCGACATCAGGGCATCCCGATCCAGATTGCCAGCCCGCAGCTGCCATGGCTGTCGAATGGCATATTCCAAAACAGGCCCGTAATGCTGCCAGTCCCAGCCTGGATTCCACTCCAGTGCTTGCGGCAACTGCTTTACTTTCCCTCCTGTTGCAAGCCGCTGCCTGACGTTGTCCACATGCGGCTGCTGCGCATCGGTCAGCATTTCCAGCACCAGGCTGCCCTGCTCCCGCCGTCCCTCCAGCGCCTGCAACAACCAAAGCTGCAAACGATGATGGTCCGGGTTGTCATGCTTCTCACCCAGCAACACCAGTGGTACAGCGGCCAGCTCAGCGACCAGCATCTGTGGAGTCAGCTGCCGTCCCGTTGTCAGATTGACAATGCGTCCGGTGTCCGGATGCGCCTGCAAGCGTGGCGCTTGCCATAATGGCAGCCGCTGCTCCTCCTCCGGAACAGAACCACAACTCCCCAGCAATAGAAGCATGCCGAGCAGTAATCCGTACACTCTATTGCTCATCTGTCCGACCTCGCTTTTCCGGTGAGCTTCGAGCATTCACCGGCCCGGCCGTATGCCTTATACCCAGACACAACAAGCTGCTTGCCCAACACCACCAGCGCAATAGCTGATCCGGGAAACCAGCCTGAAATATTATCAGTCACCAAAACTGATCGACATGTCCCGTGCAGTCCGCACCGTATCTCCTTCCGGATCAACACGCTTTTCCACGCTGAGCGCATCTTCCAGAGTAACCAGCTCTATGGCATCCGACTTGAGACCGACCATATGGCCAAATTTTCCGGCTTCAATGGCACGCACTGCAGCAGCACCAAAACGCAACGCCAACAAACGGTCAAAGGTTGTTGGCGAGCCACCGCGCTGCAAATGGCCCAACACCAGCGAGCGGGTATCCTTGCCGGTACGCTGTGCAATTTCAGCGGCAACACGTTCAGCGATGCCACCCAGAACCACATGTTCGCGCCCCAGCTCTGCCTCACTTTTGACCGTTACCTGGCCCCCTGCGGGTACTGCACCTTCGGCCGCAACCACAATGCCGTACTTGCGGCCGTTAAGCTCATTGCTGATCAGGTGGGAGCAAACTTTTTCAATATCAAAGGGAATTTCCGGAATCAGGATCACATCCGCATTACCAGAGATGCCGCTATTCAGTGCAATAAAACCGGCATCACGCCCCATCACTTCGACCACCATGATGCGGTCATGAGACTTGGCGGTTGAATGGAGCCGGTCAATGGCCTCGGTAGCAATGCCGGCAGCCGTATCAAAACCGAAAGTCATCTCGGTGCCACCAAGATCATTGTCAATCGTCTTTGGTACTCCGATCACCGGCATGCCCAGGTCTGAAAAACGCCTGGCAATCTCCATGCTGCCGTCACCACCAACTGCGACCAAAGCATCAAAGCCAAGGCGCTTGAAGTTCTCCATCACCTTGTCGGACAAGTCCCGCTCCTCGCACTCGCCGGCAACATTACAGACCGGCATGCGAAACGGATTCCCCTTGTTTGTGCTGCCCAGAATAGTGCCGCCCTGAATGGCAATACCATCAACCATAGCCGGAGTCAGACGGACTATCTGGTTGGTATTGAGCAGCCCGGCATAACCCGACTTGATGCCATAGACCTCCCAGCGCCGGTGATGGGCGGCCATGGTTACAGCCTCGATCACGGCATTCAGGCCGGGAGCATCTCCACCACCCGTATTAATACAAATTTTCAAACGCCCGGACATCGGAACCTCCCTGAAAAATGCGCCCAATATAACATATCCGCAGGGCCGTCATGCTTCACCAGCCACAGCGCCAACGGAGCACTCTGCGTGCCGGAAGCAACCCGCCAGGTGATCGTTCACCATGCCCATGGATTGCATGAAAGCATAACACCCGGTCGGGCCCACAAAAGCAAAACCGGCTTGTTTCAGGGCCTTGCTCATTGCCTGTGACTCAGCCGTTTGTGTTGGCACTTCCGACATGCTGCGGTAGTTGTTTATGCGCGGGCTATTGCCCACAAAGCTCCAAAGCCAGGCAGAAAAATCAACTCCCCGCTCCTGCAGGCGCAAATAAGCCAGCGCATTGGTCCGGATTGCCATCAACTTGCCAGGGTGCCGGATCAACCCCGGATCCTGCAATAACACGTCCAGCTCAGCATCGGTCATCCGCCCAACCCTGTGCGGATCGAACCCATGAAAGCAGTGCCGGTAATGCTCACGCTTACGCAGCACAACCAGCCAGCTCAAGCCGGCCTGCTGGCCCTCCAGGCACAGCTTTTCCAACAGCCTGAGACTGTCACGACAAGGCACCCCCCATTCCCTATCATGATAATCAATGTAGTCGGCGTGCCCGCCAGGCCATGGACAGCGTTGTTTTTCCACCACGGGAAGGCTCCTTTGCTTGACAGCTCATAACAGGTTGCGACAACGGACCACTCTGTCTGTGGCCCAACTGCATGGTAGCTTGTCAGCATGCAGCCTCCTACTGTAACCGGCCGGATGCCGGGATGCTAACAACAGGCCGCCCCTACATAGTCAAAGGTTTTCGTCATGCACCAACCCGCTGCCTGGATTGATCGCGTCATAGACACTGCACGCTCACACAGGATGCTGTACCTGCTTGGCGGTGTGATTCTTGGCTGGTTACTGTTTTACCGCCCGCTGCAGCCCGACATCATGCTGGTCACTTTTCATAATCAGAGCGACATGCTGATCCATTCGATACACCTGGAGTTCGGCTTCGACCTTAACCAGTCCGACCTGCGCATTATGCAAATCCGCCCTGACGAATCCCGCACCATTGCCATCAATCATGTGCCCGGCCGGGGCTTCAATACTGAAGTCAGCTATGCTGACGGCACTATACAAAGCTTCTGCGCCAATCGTGGCGTAACCGGCCAGCATCAGAATGTAGTCCTGCAGCCCTGACCGGCACATCCGCAAACTTTATCTGCAGACACCGAAGACTGCTGCTAAACTGCTGATCCAGCTACAAAAATTTACAGGACATGGCCACTGCGGCCTATTCAAGGAAGTTCATCGTGCCAGACATCAAGACCCGCAAACTATCATTTGCCATAGGTTCATTTCAGGGCCGGCTACGCGCCCTCCGTGACAGGATTCAATATTCAGACCCTGATGGTGCTGCCGAACGTGCCGGCATCTGCTCGGCCAGCTGGAGCCTGTTTGGCCAGCTCTGGCCTGCCAGTAAAGTGCTGGCCGGTTTCGTTAAAACCATGGACCTGAAAGATCGACGCATTCTGGAGCTGGGCTGCGGTCTGGGCCTGCCCAGCCTGACTCTGCAATATCGCGGTGCCAATATCACAGCCAGCGACTATCATCCCCTCAGTCAGACGTTCCTGCAATACAACAGCCGGCTCAACCAGCTGCCGGACATAAATTTCCTGCAGCTGGACTGGAATAACCCGCCAGATAACGAAACATACGAGCTGATCATTGCCAGCGATGTTCTCTATGACCCCAGCCTGCCAAAAAGTCTCAGCCATGCTATTGAAAAGCTGGCCAGCCCTGTTTGCAAGGTGCTGCTGAGCTGCCCCGGGCGCGGTTACAAAAACACATTTAGCCGCAAAATGGAAAAACTTGGGTTTATTCTGACGGAAATCCCGGTACCCTTCGGTCCAGACGAAAAGCCGCCCCATAAGGGACGGCTATTGAGTTACATAAGGGGCTAGCGGCCTGCCTGGTGAGTTCTGCTCATCAGTTTTGGTCTCTGACACCGCGTTGCCGCCCCGTCCCAGCCTGAGCTCATCCGCTCACCGCACAGGCTGTCAGTGAACTGTCACTCCCACTCGATAGTGGCCGGCGGCTTGCTGGATACGTCATACACTACCCGCGAGATATTCTCGATCTCGGTAATGATGCGGGTGGAGACTTTTTCGATCAGCCCATAAGGCAGGTGCGCCCAGCGAGCGGTCATGAAGTCAATGGTTTCCACAGCACGCAGAGAGACCACCCAGGCGTAGCGACGCTCATCGTTGACCACACCCACCGACTTAACCGGCACAAAGACGGCAAACGCCTGACTGGTGAGGTCGTACCAGTTTTTGCCGGTGCTTTCATCCACCCAGTTACGCAACTCTTCAATAAAGATATGGTCAGCCTGACGCAACAGGTCGGCATATTCTTTGTTAATTTCGCCCAGAATACGCACCCCCAAACCGGGCCCCGGGAATGGGTGACGGTAGACCATTGCCTCCGGCAGACCCAACTCAACACCCAGCTTGCGCACTTCATCCTTGAACAGCTCCTTGAGCGGCTCAACCAGCTCAAACTTCATGTCTTCCGGCAGGCCACCGACATTATGATGCGACTTGATCACCCGTGCCTTGCCATGCTTGATCGCTACCGATTCGATAATGTCGGGATAGATAGTGCCCTGGGCAAGAAAGTCGATGCCTTCGAGCTTGGCGGCTTCCTCGTCAAACACCTCAATAAAGGTACGGCCAATGATCTTGCGCTTTTCTTCCGGGTCACTGACACCCTTGAGCCGCTCAAGGAAGCGTTGCTCGGCATCCACGCGGATAACCTTGACGCCCATGTTGTCAGCAAACATGCGCATAACCTGATCACCTTCGTGCAGACGCAGCAGACCGTGGTCGACAAATACGCAAGTCAGCTGGTTACCAATGGCGCGATGCAGCAATGCCGCCACCACGGACGAATCAACACCGCCCGACAGGCCGAGCAGAACCTGGCGCTCACCCACCTGGGCGCGTACGCTGGCAATGGCATCTTCGATGATATTGGCCGGCGTCCACAAGCCGGTACAACCGCAGTCTTGCAACACAAATTGCTGGATCAGGCCCGGGCTGCTTGTGTTGTCATAGTCCGGAATTTTCTGCACTCTGGCCGGCAGCCTGGCATGTTCATAGCCGATACTTAGCAATGGAACATCCAGCTGATAGGCTGCCGCTACCGGCTGCGGATCAGCCACCAACGGCGCTGCGCCCGGGTCGCACGACAGGATGATCCCCTTGGGGTTAAAGTCACGCAGTGCACCTTCTTCCATATCAAAAGGGTGAACTTCACAATAGACACCAGCAGTACGTACCTTGCGGGCAATCAACTGGGTGTATTCACTGCCAAAGTCAAGAACGAGAATGCGTTCGGCATGGATGTCAGGAGTAATCATGGGGTCTGTCTCTGGAATTATCGTGTTGCGGCTGGATATCTTGCCGCTAGCTGCATCAGCACCTTGCACGTGCTTACCCGTACAAGTTGTTGCCCGGTGTCGAACAAGTCCGCACTCACAGGCGCTGGTCCACCTGCACACTTCGAGCATGCATTTGAACATAAAACAACAAACCGCCTTGCAGGCGGTTTGTTTGGTCAGGTCTAGCCCACCCGATAGTTGGGTGCTTCCTTGGTAATTTGTACATCGTGCACATGGGACTCGGCCATGCCGGCTCCGGTGATTCGAACAAACTGTGGTTTGGTGCGCATTTCCTCGATGCTGGCACTGCCGGTGTAGCCCATGGCAGCACGCAGGCCACCCATCAGCTGATGCACGATGGCGGCCAGGCTGCCCTTGTAGGGAACGCGGCCTTCGATGCCCTCTGGCACCAGCTTTTCCGCACCGCCGCTGCTGTCCTGAAAGTAACGATCAGAAGAACCCTGTGCCTGTGCCATCGCACCTAGCGAGCCCATGCCACGGTAGGACTTGTACGAGCGGCCCTGAAACAGCTCAATCTCGCCGGGAGATTCTTCGGTACCGGCGAACATGGAGCCCATCATCACGGTGTTGGCGCCCGCCACAATCGCCTTGGCCAGGTCCCCGGAGAAGCGGATACCGCCATCAGCGATCATCGGCACACCCGTACCCTTGAGCGCGGCAGAGACATTGGCAATGGCGCTGATCTGCGGTACACCTACGCCGGCCACAATGCGCGTGGTGCAAATGGAGCCCGGACCAATACCCACCTTGACCGCATCAGCACCGGCTTTGACCAGGTCCAGCGCCGCATCTGCAGTGGCAATATTGCCGCCGATAACCTGCAGCTGCGGAAAATTTTCCTTGACCCATTTTACGCGCTCGATGACACCTTTTGAGTGGCCGTGGGCAGTGTCCACCACCACCACGTCGACACCGGCAGCCGCCAGTGCCCGAACACGCTCCTCGGTATCGGCACCAGTGCCGACTGCAGCACCCACACGCAGGCGGCCCTGCTCGTCCTTGGATGCCAGCGGGTAACTCTTGGCCTTTTCAATATCGCGGAAGGTCACCATGCCGCGCAGCTCAAAGGCATCATTGACGATCAGCATTTTCTCAATGCGATGCTCGTACAGCTTGGCCTTGATTTCTTCCAGACCCGTCCCTTCACTGACCGTTACCAGACGCTCCTTGGGCGTCATGATGGCCGCTACAGTGTCACAGGTGTTTGGCATTACACGCAGGTCGCGACCTGTCACTATACCAACCAGCTTGCCATGCTCGATTACCGGAAAGCCTGAAAAGCCCAGTTCATGGGCCTGGGCCAGCAGGTCGACGGTTTTCATGTCCGGCGTCACGGTTACCGGGTCCTGGACAATGGCCGTCTCGTAGCGTTTGACCTTGCGCACCTGCGTAGCCTGCTGCTCAATGGTCATGTTTTTATGAACAATGCCAATGCCGCCTTCTTGCGCCATGGCAATCGCCAGGCGAGCTTCGGTTACAGTGTCCATGGCTGCAGACAGCAGTGGAATATTGATCTCAATATCGCGGGTCAGGCGGGTTTTCAGGGTTACATCCTTGGGTAAAACTTCGGAGTAACCGGGGATAAGTAGCACGTCATCAAACGTGAGGGCTTCTTGACTGATACGCAGCATGTTAGTGCTCCCGTACGGGAAAATTGAAAGCGCCGAATTATAACCTGTAGGGCATTTTTTTTCTAGCAGTGTTTATTTTCGTGGCGTTATTTGCGGCCTGATTTGAACCGTTGCGGACTGTCAGGACACTCCGCAAAGCTCGCGTCGCCACGCCCGGCAAGCCGGTCATGCCGACAAGGCTTTGCTCCGGTCCCGCCAGCCCGGAACACACCGCTGTTGCTGGAAGGATTGGGCGGCACCGCGTCGGACTGCTGTCGCCGTGACCGCCTCTACACACCGGGTTGAGCTTGTGCTCCACGGTGTACCAACAACAAGCGACAGCAGCCCGGCACAGCCGGGCCACTCTTCTCACCCCGCACAAGCGGCAAGTCCGGGCGGCAGGACCGGAGCAAGGCATCAGCGACAGGGACGAAGCTTGGCTTCGGCACTGTCAGCGTCAGCCTTGCGTAGCGTCCTGCCACCCGGCCCAGCACAGTGCAAAACCCAATCCACCCAATCCACCCAAAGCATCAGGCCGTATAGGTATACTCCGGGTCCCTGCGCCGCTTATAAGGGAACACATCAATCACTTTCCCCTCGCGAATGGCCTCCTGCAATCCCTGCCAGTAACTGGCTTTGAACAGGTCACCATGCAGCTCGCTAAAAATTTTTCGATGCTGGATGTCAGTAAACAAAAACACCGGAAACTCCTCGGGAAACACGTCATTGGGTGCCACCGAGTACCAGGGCTCGGCAGCCCACTCATCTTCAGGATAACGCGGCGGCGGAATCACCCGGAAGTTTATCTCGGTCAAATAGGTGATCTCGTCATAGTCATAAAACACCACCCGGCCATGGCGAGTCACGCCAAAATTTTTCAGCAGCATGTCACCTGGAAAAATATTGGCTGCCGCCAGCTGCTTGATGGCCCAGCCATAGTCTTCCAGTGCCTCACGTACCTGTTGCTCACTGGTAGCATTGTCCAGATAGATGTTCAACGGTGTCATGCGGCGCTCAGTCCAGCAGTGACGGACCAGCACCTCGTCACCCTGCACTTCAATGGTTGAAGGCGCCACCTCAAGCAACTCTGCCAGACACTCGGGCTCAAACTTGCTTAAAGGAAAGCGCAAGTCGGAAAACTCCTGTGTATCAGCCAGCCGCCCCACCCGGTCTACATATTTCACCAACCGGTAACGATCAATCACCATCGCACGATCGACCGTTTTTGACGGCGAAAAACGATCCTTGATCACCTTGAATACCGTGCTGTAACCCGGCAGGGTAAACACCGTCATGACCATGCCACGAATGCCTGGCGCCATAATGAACAGATCGTCCGTGTCATCCAGGTGCTGCATCAGCGAGCGATAAAACTCGGTCTTGCCCTGCTTGTAAAAGCCAATGGAAGTGTAAAGCTCCCACAGATGCTTGCGTGGCAGAATTTTTTGCAAAAAACTGATGAACTCGGCCGGATAGCCCACCCGCACCATGAAGTAGGAGCGGGTAAAAGAAAAAATGATGGAAACCTCGGCCTCATCAGTAATGGCTGCATCAAAACGCACGCCCTGCCCCTCGGGGTTAAGCAAGGGAAATACCAGCGGCCACTGATCTTCAGCGGTAAAAATACGTCCAAGAATATAAGCCCCTTTGTTGCGGTACAGCCGTGAGCTGTACAGCTCAATGGTCAGTTCCGGATCCCGGCATACCCATTCAGGCAGACTTTCACGCAATTGATACTCGATGCGTTCCAAATCAGCCTCAAGGCTGGCGAAAGGTATTTCAAAGCGGTAATCCTCCGTAATCTGACGCAAAGTGCCGCGCAAATCCCCCTGGGGCCGGTACAGCCTGATTTGCATGGGCGTCTCACTGCTGACCCGCTCTTTACGGGTGGTTTGCACAAACATGTTTTCGTTGCAGATCTTGTCATGGCTAAACAGGCTGTTGAACACCGAGTTGTACCAGGTCTCGGACAGTTCGTCGTCCAGCCGCAAGTCGATCTGGCCCATGTAGGAACTCTTGATCGCCGACCAGTTTTCCACCTCCAGCAGCATGGCTTCGCCGTACAGGCTCATCAAGCCTTCACGGGTTTGCTGGATATGCTCCTTGTAGATCTGGATGCGCCGTGCCGAAGCATGCTGGATTTCTTGCCACTGCGCCTGTTCAAAGCGGTAGCGCCCCAGGTTGGTAATCTGGCGAAACTCTTTACGATACGCATCAAAACCGTTCAGGATTTGCCGGGCAATGGCTGCTGCTGGACATCGAACTGTCATCTGGGTGCTCCTTGACCATGGACACATCAATGCACTGCATTGTGGCATTTTTCATCACTGCTGTCCCTGGGGCGCTACGTTGCACCGGCCGCTCCTGCACAAACAGCCGGCGCTTTCAGCTTACTGCTGCAGCTCCTGCTCGGTAAACAGACCGTCAAACAGCATGCTGGACAGATAGCGCTCGCCAGAGTCCGGCAAAACAACCACCATGGTCTTGCCCTGCATCGCCGGCTGCTCTGCCAGGCGCACCGCTGCAACCATTGCTGCGCCACTGGATATGCCGCACAAAATGCCTTCTTCGCGCATCAGCCGCAGGGCCATCTGTTTGGCATCCTCGTCATCCACCTGCTCCACCTGATCCACCAGGTTCATGTCCAGATTGCCCGGAATAAAGCCCGCACCCAGTCCCTGAATTTTGTGCGGAGCAGGCGTCAGCTCCTGTCCGGCTTTGGCCTGGGTGATGACCGGCGAGCCGGTCGGCTCTACTGCCACCGCCAGGATATTCTTGCCCTGCTGCTGTTTGATATAACGCGCTACACCCGTTAGCGTCCCGCCTGTGCCAACGCCACTGACCAACACATCAATTGCACCATCAGTGTCATTCCAGATTTCCGGACCCGTGGTTTTTTCATGAATATCCGGGTTGGCCGGGTTTTCAAACTGCTGCAGCATGATGTAACGGGCCGGATCGGCATCCACCAGCTCCTGTGCCTTCTCAATAGCACCTTTCATGCCCTTGGCCGGTTCGGTTAACACTAGTTCGGCACCCAGTGCCTTGAGGATCTTGCGACGCTCCAAGCTCATTGAGGACGGCATGGTCAGGATCAGCCGGTAACCCTTGGCTGCTGCGACAAAAGCCAGGCCTATTCCGGTATTGCCGGAGGTTGGCTCAACCAGCGCCACGCCCGGTTTGAGCCGGCCGCTTTGTTCAGCCGCTGCAATCATGGCTGCACCAATGCGGCACTTGACCGAGCCTGCCGGGTTGCGCGACTCGATTTTCGCCAGGATGCTGACCCCCTTGGGAGCAATCCGGTTGATTTGCACCAGCGGTGTGTTGCCAATGCTCTGTGCGTTGTTAAGAAAGATTTTTGCCATTGTATTTTCCTTTTTGAAAACTGCTGATCCCGCCCCGGCACACCAGGGCAGTCAGATGAAACTTGGCGCCTCTACACTAAAAAGAGCGTCTTCTATAACAGGCCGGCAGCACCGCCACTGGTTTAAGTGGTGACGATCGAGTTATCGTCTGGAGCAGCCATACAGGAGCCACTGTCTCTCCTGCACGGACGGCATCAGCCACGACCAGCACCTGCCAAAGTACATGATGCACCGCTTAGGTCCTGATCGCCACCCAAGTCGTCTCTGTCTACAGCTGCCGTGAGCGGACAATCGCCAGCAACAGCGCAGTCGCCAGGCAACCAATCAGCGGCTGCCAGCCCCAGTGTTGCCAGACCCAGCCCATGGCATACCCCAGCACGCTGGAACCCAGATAGTAGGCACACAGATACAACGCCGACGCCTGCGCCCGCGCGCCACCAGCCCGCTGCCCAACCAGCCCGCTGGCCACTGCATGGGCGGCAAAAAAGCCAATGGTAAACAGCGTCAGCCCGACAATGATTGCCGCCAGCCAGGACAACAAGCAGACCAGCGCACCGGTCAGCATAACGGTCAGTGCGCCCAACAGCACGGGCCGGGCACCGCGGCGGCTGACCAGCTTGCCGGCCGTATTGGAGCTCCAGATACCAAACAGATACACCAGAAACAAAAAACCGATCAGGGTGCCGGACAGCCCGAACGGCTCCGCCGACAGATAAAAACCGATGTAGTTGAACAAGGCAACAAAGCTGCCCATCAGCAGAAACGAAAGAAAAAACAGCACCCGCAAATCCGTATTGCCCAAATGCTGGCAGAAATTTCCCAGAAGGCCAGGCAAAGACAGCGGCTGGGCGACAAAATGGCGTGATGGCGGCAACAGCCAAATGAAAAGCAGACAAGCCAACAAACCCAGGGTCGCAATCCCGCCAAGCGCCAGCGGCCAGCCGCCCAGGTCACTGAGCACACCCGTCAGCAAGCGTCCCAACAGGCCGCCCAGGGCAGTGCCGCCAATGTACAGCCCCATCGCCACCGGCAACGAGGCCGGGTCGAACTCTTCACCGATATAAGCCATGGCCAGCGCCGGCAAACCACTCAGGGCAATCCCCAGCAAAGCCCGCAACACCAACAGCAAATGCCAGTCAGTCGCCAGCGCCGTGGCCAGCCCGAGCAGGCAGGCCAGCACCAGCGCGGTAGCCATGACCGGCTTGCGCCCCCAGCTTTCGCTCAGCGCGCCCGACACCAGCAAACCGCCTGCCAGCCCGAAAGTGGTCAGCGACAACGCCAGACTGCTGCTGGCTGAAGATACAGCAAAAAACTCTGCCAACTGTGGCAACAGCGGCTGCACGCAATACAGCAGGGCAAAGGTGGCAAAACCTCCGCAAAACAGCGCCAGCGTTGCCTTTGTGTATTCGCGGCTGCCGCGTACTATAAAGTCCGATGTCGTCATCTGTCCGCTCACGCCTGCCATTTGCCCAGTTCAAGCCGATCCTTAAGGAAAACGCTGAATAATTGCCTGCGTTAGCAAGGCGTTGCAAGAAACAACGCCCAAGGTGTGCTCATTCACTACAAGTAAACTGTACTTTTCGCTGATTTTGCCTAACCCTGGCTGCCTCGTCGACATTATTCAGCGCTCCCAACGCCTATCGCCAGTCTATCGGCAAAATAGAAAGCAGGCTACCTTTTAGCTACACAGCCATGTGCTGCAACACCGCATAAGCCGGCTCTTCGTAAGGATGGGCCGCCCGGAAGGCCTGCATCACAGTATCCAGCACCGCCTGTGACACCAGCATTTCCACCCGCCACTCGGGCAACTGTTCCAGCCGGCCCTGCTCGCCGATAAAAGGGTTGGCACCGGACAGCGGCTGAAACTGGCCCTGCCCCAACACCTGCCAGCAACAATTTTTATAATCACCCTGGCGACCGGCACCCGCAGCAAACACCGCCGCCTTGACTGCCTCCAGATGGGACTCGGGAACATAAAAAATCAACGTGTAGTTCATTATCCATCTCCTGACGAAACCTCTTGCCTCTGCACAGCTTTTGTGCGACTGCTCACGAAGGGAAACCTCCCCCACAAGCCTCCTCCTCTAAAGGCCAAAACACCAACCCCGAGGGCGACAACCTGCCGCACCAGTCACATTGCCTGCTCTGCAAATTACATTACACTATAGAAAAAGCAGCAAAAGTGGCTCAAGTCGCCGGGAATAGATGCTTTTATGGATCCGAGCCAAAAACACAACACCAAGTTTTTAATGTGCCGGCTTGGTCTGCTCGATTCGGCAGTCCCTGCAACCACCGAGCAACAACGCTAGCCCCTGCCTCACATTAACCCGTTTTTTACACCGAAGAGGAGATCCTGCGTGTTCAAGCCCCGCTTTGCTCCATTGGTATTTGCCATCCTGATGTCCTTTTACATGGTCTCCGGCATGACTTTTGTCATCACCTGGGTCAACACCGGACTGGGCGGAGATTTCCTGTTGCGCTGGGGCAAAGCATTCCTGGTGGCCTGGCCGGTTGCCTTCCTGCTGGTCCTGGCCGGCGCACCCCGCATCCGCAAGCTGGTCGAGGGCCTGGTCATCAAACCGCAGTAACAGCCCCCCGACGGGTTCGCGGAACACATTAAGCACGAAGGCTAACGCCACATCAGCCCCGCCGCGACAGAACCACCCTCCATCCCCGCAAAAGGCAGATTCGGGCCGGTCAGAGTGTTGCCCGGGCCTTAGCGGTTCGTGGCAGTTCACTGACACGGACCAGCGTCAGCCCGAGGCAACACCCTGAACGGCCCAGCCGCCACAGTGCAAAAAAACCGCTATACTGCCCATGCGAAAAGGAATCCCATCACGACAGGAGGTCAACATGGCAACGCACCATGACACCGGTTACAAAGAGCTGTTCAGCCACCCCGAATTTGTCGAAGCATTACTGGACGGCTTTGTCCCCCGCCCTATCAGCCAGTTGCTCGACTACAACACCCTCACCAGCCAGCCCGGCCACTACATCACGCCGCTATTCAGGGAAAAACTCGAAGATGTCGTCTGGTCGGTCCAGTTCAAACCGGACAACGCAGGGCAAACACAAACCCTGTACCTGTACATCCTGCTGGAATTTCAGTCCAGAACAGACAAAACCATGCCGCTGCGCATGCTGCATTACAGCGCCGCGTTTTATCACCAGCTGCTGAAAGAAAAGAAACTGCCATCGCGCCAGCGTCTGCCGGCTGTGTTTCCGGTAGTGCTGTACAACGGCCAGCCACGCTGGACACCGCCCAGCAGCATGCTCGACATGCTGCAACCGGTACCGGCCTTTCTGCAGCGTTTTCAACCACAGCTCGACTACCACCTGGTCGACGTCAAAGACTGCCTGCCGGGCACTGCAGACAGCCATGACAACCTGCTGCAACTGGTGTTTAATATCGAAAACGCCCTAACCGCCGATGGAATGCAACGGGTAGCCAAAGAGGTCGCCGATGCCGTACGCAGCCACCCGCAACGCGAACGCATCGACCGGGTGCTGGTACAGTGGTTCAAACACTTCCTGCACCAGAACCGCATCAGCATCGACCTGGATGCCATCCACCAACTACAGGAGATACCACCCATGCTAGCCGACCGTGTAGACAGCTGGTTTGAAGAATGGAAACAGCAAGGAATTGCCGAGGGACGCGAAGAAGGGCAACAACAAGGCCGTACCCAGGCTCTGCGCCAAACGCTGGAAAAACTGATCCAGCTCAAATTCGGCAACCTGCCGCAAGAATATGCCCAGCGCATTCAGCAAGCCGACAACAGCGAACTGGAACTCTGGACCGAGCGCATCCTGTTCGCTGACAGCATCGAAGCCCTGTTTGCCTAGCAAGCCAACTACACAACACTTGAGGCAAACACGCGACAGCAGCCCCGCCATAGCGGGGCCAAGCCATCCCCTCCCGCACAAGGCAGATTCGGGCCGTTCAGGGTGTTGCCCGGGCCTTAGCGGTTCGTGGCAGTTTACTGACACGGACCAGCGTCAGCCCAAGGCAATACCCTGAACGACAACCACCGCTGTGCAAAAACCAACCCAGCCGCCACAGCGCAAAACCAGTCCCCTTATAGCTTGCGCAAAATCACACTACCGACAGAGTAACCGGCACCAAAGGAGCTGATCACACCCAGCGCCCCTGCAGCCAGGTCATCCTGGTGCAGATGGAAAGCAATCACCGAACCCGCCGAGCTGGTATTGGCATAACGGTCAAGAATCACCGGCGCCTCCCCGGCCGTGGCTTCGCGCCCCAGCAAACGGCGGGTAATCAGCTGGTTCATGCTCAGGTTGGCCTGATGCAGCCAGAAACGACTGACCTGCTGCGCCTCCAGCCCGTTGGCCTGCAAATGCTCGCCAATGATCTGCGCCACCATCGGACAGACATCCTTGAACACCTTGCGCCCTTCCTGCACAAACAGCTTGTCGAGCGCACCAATACCTTCTTCGGCGCAGCGGTTCAAAAAACCAAAGTTGTTGCGGATATTGTTGGAAAATACCGTCTTCAGCTTGCTGTCCACCACCTGCCACTGGTACGCCGATGTAGCCAGCGCGGCATCTTCCAGCACCACGGCGGTGCAGGCATCGCCAAAAATGAAATGGCTGTCGCGATCGCGGAAATTCAGATGCCCGGTACAGATTTCCGGGTTCAGCATCAGCACCGCCCGTGCCTGCCCGCTCTGGATGGCGTTGGCAGCATTCTGGATACCAAAAGTGGCCGAAGAACAGGCCACATTCATATCATAGGCATAGCCCTCAATGCCCAGCTGCTGCTGCACCTCGATGGCAGTCGCCGGATAGGGACGCTGCAGGTTGGAACAGGCGACAATCACCATGTCGATATCGGCCGCCGTCTTGCCGGCCCGCTCCAGCGCCTGACGCGCAGCGGCAACCGCCATTTCGCAGAGTACCGAAGGCTCGTCGTTACTGCGCTCGGGAATGCGTGGTGCCATGCGCTGTGGGTCCAGAATGCCTTCTTTATCCATCACAAAGCGGCTCTGGATACCGGACGCCTTGACAATAAACTCCGCACTGGACTCCGGCTGCTCGCCCAGCTCACCACGCGCAATGGCATCGGCATTGTCTGCATTGTACTGCCGCGCCCAGGTATTGAACGACTCAACCAGCTCATCGTTGGAAATGCTTTGCGATGGCGTGTACAGACCTGTACCACTGATCACAACCTGCTTCATATTGACTCCCTAACGGCCTGCACCGCTAATACACAAATAAGAAAAAAGGCGGCAAACTGACCCGCCAAACAAATTGGGTCAAGTATAGCCGCCTTGACGCCCCGGGTGTCAGTATTCAGAAGCCATCTAAGGCTATCGGAGCAAAAGCAACAAACAACGGCACAGCTTCCCCCAGTGCCCGGCTATGCCTAAGTCCAGGTTTCCAGCTGTGCACGGGCAATCACATGGCCATGCACTGCCGCCCTAGAGAGCCACATAAAGGCTTCACTGAGGCTTGGCTCAAGCGCCCTGTTATGGTCAATTAATTTCGGACACATTTTTAAGTTTTTCTTCCACCGCGGCTGGAGTCAGCCCAAGACGCCAGCTTGCAGCATGCACCAGCTATGACGGGGTCGCCACAGTGCAAAACTACGTCACATCCACCAGTCGCAGTTCTTTGGGCATGGAGAAGGTCACATTTTCCTGTCGGCCATCCAGCTCTTCGGCCACCAGTGCACCCCAGTCACGCAGCTGGGCAATCACCTCCTGCACCAGCACCTCCGGGGCAGAAGCACCAGCCGTTACGCCAACACGGGCATTTTCGGCAAACCACTCGCGCTTCAGGTCGGCAGCACCGTCAATCAGATAAGCCGGCGTACCCATGCGGTCGGCCAGCTCGCGCAAGCGGTTGGAGTTGGAGCTGTTCGGGCTGCCCACCACCAGCACCACATCGCAGTCGCTGGCCAGCTGCTTCACCGCATCCTGGCGGTTCTGCGTGGCATAGCAGATATCATCCTTGCGCGGGCCGCTGATGGCGGGAAACTTTTCACGCAGGGCATCAATCACCCGGCTGGTGTCATCCATCGACAGGGTGGTCTGGGTCACAAAGGCCAGGGTGTCCGGGTTGTTGACGTGCAGGCGGGCGACATCGTCCTCGTCTTCCACCAGATAGATTTTGCCGCCACGGCTGTCATCGTACTGGCCCATGGTGCCTTCCACCTCGGGATGGCCGGCATGGCCGATCAGCACGCATTCGCGGCCGTCGCGGCTGTAGCGCACCACCTCCAGATGGACTTTGGTCACCAGAGGACAGGTGGCATCAAAGACTTTCAGACCGCGGCGGGCCGCCTCGTCCTGCACCGCACGGGATACACCGTGGGCACTGAAAATCACGATGGCGTCATCAGGCACCTGATGCAATTCCTCGACAAACACCGCACCACGGTTGCGCAGGTCTTCCACCACAAACTTGTTGTGTACCACTTCGTGGCGGACATAGATCGGCGGCTGGAATACCTCCAGCGCGCGGTTGACGATTTCAATGGCACGGTCTACACCGGCACAGAAACCACGGGGGTTGGCGAGTTTGATTTGCATGGCGGTTTTTCTTTCGAGAAATTGGGATCAGGGTAAAAACCCTCAAACAGAATGTCATCCTGCGTGAAGCGTTGCGTAACCGCAAGCTTCACGGACTCTGCGACTGCGCGCGGAGTGACAAGAAAAGTCAGGCCGGGTTTTCCACCTTGATGATTTCCACCTCAAAGGTGATGTCACGGCCGGCCAGCGGGTGGTTGAAGTTGATCACCACTTCGTTGTCGTCGAAGGATTTGACCACGCCGGGCATTTCATTGCGGCGTGCATCCTGGAAAATTACCAGCATGCCCTCTTCCAGCTCCATGTCGTCAAAATCCTTGCGCGGCATGGTTTGCAGGTTGGCATCATTACCGCGGCCAAAGCCGCGCTCCGGTGGAATCACCACAGTGCGCTTGTCACCGGCTTTGAAACCGAACAGCGCCTGTTCAAAACCGGGCAACAGGTTGCCGTCACCCACGGTAAAGGTGGCCGGATCTTTGTCAAAGTTGCTGTCCACCACATCGCCATTGTCCAGTTTGAGGGCAAAATGCAGGGTGACAGTGCTGTGCTGCCCGATACGTTGTTCAGTCATTGCTTTGCTCTTTTTTATTCACAATCATGTCCAGAATCAGGATGCTGGCACCGACGGTAATGGCGCTGTCGGCCAGGTTAAACGCCGGAAAAAACCAGCGGTCCTGCCAGTGCACCAAAATAAAGTCCACCACGTGACCGAGCACTACCCGGTCGTACAGATTGCCCAGTGCACCGCCCAGTACCAGTGCCAGGCCAGCGGCCAGTAGGCGCTCGTGGCGCTGCAGGCGTTTCAGCCAGACCAGCAGCACGCCGCTGGCCACCAGTGCCACCAGGGCAAAAAACCAGCGCTGCCAGCCGCCCTGATCCGCCAGAAAGCTGAACGCCGCACCCTTGTTGTAGGCCAGCGTCCAGCTGAACAGGTCGGGAATCACCACGATCTGCTCATACAGCGACAGGTTATGCTCAAACCAGTGTTTACTGGCTTGATCAAGAGCAATCACCAGCACACTGAGCCAGAGCCAGACCAGCTGGCCTGTTTTACGCATACTGGCGTTCCTCGCCAGCGCCTTCGATATTGTCCACACAACGGGCGCAAACGGACGGATGCGCCGGGTTGCTGCCAACATCGGCACGGTGGTGCCAGCAGCGCTCGCACTTGGGCTGCTCGGACTTGACCACGCTCAGGCGCAAGCCGTCCACTTCGGTCTCTACTGCATTTTCCGGTGCGGCAGACAACGGCTGCACGCTCGCGGTCGAGGTGATGGTGACAAAGCGCAGCTCATCGCCCAGCTGGCCTAGCAGTGCAGCCAGCTCCTCGCTGGCATACAGGGTGACTTCGGCCTGCAGGTTGCCACCAATGGCCTTGGCGTTGCGCTGGTTTTCCAGCTCCTTGTTGACGGCATCCTTCACTGCCATCACCTGTTGCCAGTAGCAGTTGTCCAGCTCGGCACCTTGTGGCAGGCGGCTCAGGCCGTCATACCAGGTATTCAGCATCACCGACTCATTGCGCTCGCCGGGCAGGTGCTGCCAGATTTCTTCGGCGGTAAAGCTCAATACCGGTGCGATCCAGCGCACCAGCGCCTCGGCAATCTGGTACATGGCGGTCTGGCAGGAACGGCGCGGCAGGCTGTCAGCACCGGTGGTGTACTGACGGTCTTTAATGATGTCCAGATAGAAGCCACCCAGCTCCTGCACGCAGAAGTTGTGTACCTTCTGGTAGACGTTATGGAAGCGGTATTCCTCATAGGAGCTGTGGATTTCGTCCTGCAAGCGGGCCGCGGCATCCACCGCCCAGCGGTCCAGCGCCAGCATCTGGTCAGCCGGCACCTGGTCTTTGGCCGGATCAAAGCCGTTCAGGTTGGCCAGCAGGAAACGCGCGGTGTTGCGGATGCGGCGATAGGCATCGGCACTGCGCTGCAAAATGGTTTTCGATACCGACATCTCGCCGGAATAGTCCGCCGACGACACCCACAGACGCAAGATGTCGGCACCCAGGCTGTTGGTCACTTCCTGCGGTGCAATCACGTTGCCCATGGACTTTGACATCTTGCGGCCCTTCTCGTCCACGGTGAAGCCATGGGTCAGCAAACCGCGGTACGGCGCATGGCCGTCAATCGCGCAACCGGTCAGCAGGGAGGAATGGAACCAGCCACGGTGCTGGTCGGAGCCTTCCAGATAGAGGTCGGCCCTTGGTCCCTGCTCGTGACCCTGCGGGTGCGAGCCGCGCAGCACATGACTGTGGGTGGTGCCGGAGTCAAACCAGACATCCAGGGTATCGGAGATTTTTTCGTAATCGGCGGCTTCTTCGCCCAGCAACTCGGCGGGTTCCAGTTTGAACCAGGCCTCGATGCCCTGCTGCTCGATGCGCT
>LSQX01172701.1_pt1 | contig 37814 bp, 35 predicted proteins | sample 654561 | NCBI WGS metagenome assembly LSQX01 (sample SAMN04489861, study PRJNA283612) | anaerobic digester metagenome | isolation source: 4 biogas reactors fed with cattle manure at either 37C or 55C with and... | place: Denmark: Kongens Lyngby | collected 2014 | reverse complement strand
GTACTTTCTAAAGAAGAAGGTGGTCGTCACACTCCATTCCTTAACGGTTACCGTCCACAATTCTATTTCCGTACAACTGACGTAACTGGTGCAATCCAGTTGAAAGAAGGCGTTGAAATGGTAATGCCAGGTGACAACGTAGAAATGTCAGTAGAATTAATCCACCCAATCGCAATGGACGCTGGTTTACGCTTCGCGATCCGTGAAGGTGGTCGTACTGTAGGTGCGGGTGTTGTTGCTAAAGTAACAGCATAATCACTGTATAGTGTGAAAAAGCGCTCCATTTGGAGCGCTTTTTTTATGGTTATTTTTTATCTATATCACAAAAAAATTTAAAGCCTCGCTATTTGTGCTTTTGCACCACAAAAACAATTTCACTCATCATTATTTTTGTCCCTCATGTCCTGAACTGACAATTTGCTGTCCTTAACTGCACTTAAACAAAAACGAGAAAACTTTAAGATGAAAGCAAGTCAAAAATAAGAAATACGTCGGTTACTGAATAGATGTATTGGTTTTACAGTAATCGAGGGAGATAAAATATGAATGCTAAAGTCAGTATTAGTCAGCGAGCAGGAGCAAGTTTCCCTGTACGTCGCATGAATTTTAACTTTGATGCAGTGCCAGAATATTGGATGAGTGGGAATGCTGGTCTTACCCATTTTATGACTGCATTATCTGCTTTATTCCCTGCAGGTGAAAAGTTCTTTATAGACAGTGTACGTGTTGTACGTTATCACCCAATGTTAAAAGACAATGCTGAATTGCAAAAAGAAATCAGTGCTTTTATTGGTCAAGAAGCCATGCATACACATGAGCATGTGGGCTTTAATGCTTCAGCGCAAAAGTTTGGACATGATGTTGATACTTTAGATCGTCACACTGATACAGTCATTCAGACTACACGCAAGCTGCTTGCCAAAATCGCAAAACCGGTTGGTATTACACAGGAAATGGTGGATTTAACTGCAACCACAGCCTTAGAGCATTTTACGGCTACGATTGCCTCACAGTTACTCAGCAATTCTCATATTCAAGAGTTGATGAGTGACGATACTATGAAAACCATGTGGTTATGGCATGCCATTGAAGAAAATGAACATAAAGCGGTTGCATATGATGTATTTGAAGGTGTATTTGGTAAAGGCGTAAAAGCCTACGCATTACGAACATCATCATTAGTGATTTCAATGCTAACTTTATTTTTCGTGCAAAATTATTTTTTACTACGTTTGCTCAAACAAGATCAGCAGTTGAATCTTGAAAACTTAAAAATGATTTATCGTTATGCTTATAGCCCATCGAAAGGCGTGATTACCGGTATGGCAAAAGAAATGTTGCTGTATTTTAAACCAAGTTTTCATCCTAATGATGTTGATACTACGAGTTTGTTGGATACATGGAAAGCCAAATTAGGCTTCTAAACTTTTCCCTTTGGTCAGGCAACGCACGTTGCTTTTTTTTTTGCTCGATTTTTTTGTTATGACTTCTATAATGCCTACATCTTAACACCTAACAAGATCATTTCTTATGATTCGATTAATGCAAGCTGGCGATGTGGCCGATGTTGTTGCAATTGAAAATTTGGTACAAAGCCATCCGTGGACGGCTAAGCAGTTTGCTGAAGCGGTAGAAAACTATCACACCACGGTCATTGAGCAGGCGGGGAAAGTGGTGGCTTTTTGTATTTTGCAGCCCGTGTTGGATGAAGCCAATTTGTTGTTGATGGCAGTGCATCCTAGTCAGCAAGGCAAGGGTTTGGGTTATCAATTGTTAGAACATTCAATTGCCGAGCTGAATAATCAACCTGTGCAAATTTTTTTGGAAGTGCGCGAAAGTAATGAGGCTGCAATTGCGCTGTATGAAAAATCAGGCTTTCATCAAATTGATTTACGTAAAAATTATTATCCTAAACCTGATGGCACACGTGAGCATGCCATTATTATGGTGAAATCTTGCAGCGACGATTTTGCCAGTTTGTTTAAGTAAACGTGAAATCTCAACACATTTAGTATGGGGTTACTGTATTTTATTTAATGATCGAGTTATTCCAACCCAAGGGCAGCGTCGTCATTAAGGAGTTTCCCAATTGCTGAACCTCATCTGCATTTAGACTGCGGTTAATGCGTCGCCATTGACCATCTAAAAGCAGTTCAAGTGGCACATATTGGGACTTGTAATTCATTTTGTTTGAATGTGGCACCCAATAGCCTAAGTAGACATATTGCAACCCCAAGTGTTGGGCTTGTTCAATCTGCTTTAACACTGCAAATGTTCCTAAGGAGCGACGGCTCTCGTCAGGATCAAAAAAAGTATAGACCGCAGAAATACCGTCATCTAAATAGTCGCAGGTCGACACACCAATTAAGCGATCTTCCTGCCACATTTCTAAAAAGAAACTGTGGGTGCAGCTGTGAATTAAAAACTTTTCAAACTGATCACGGCTAGGCGGGAACATATCGCCATCGGCATGACGTTCATTGATATAGCGTTCGTACAGCGCATAATGTACATCACTAGCATCTTGTGGTTGGGTAATTTGGATGTGTAAATCTTGATTGCGTTTCCATGCTTTCTTTTGGGTGCTGTTCATGCCAAATTCCGCAACAGGAACACGAGACGACAGGCACTGACGGCAAAGGTGACACTCAGGGCGATAGACAAAGTCACCACTGCGACGAAAACCTAGTCGAGATAATTCAGACAGGGTTACGACATCAATTTTATGTGCAGGGTCTAAAAATACCATGCGTGCAGATTTTTCAGATAAATAACTACAATCGTGCGGTGGGGTAATGTAATACTGCAAATCATTTAGCAGGGATTTTGGGTGATATGAATTCATTTTCAAGATCCCTCTCTGTTATTGTCATTCAAGTAGGCGCGCATACTGCGCTATTGTTTTACTTGAAAATACACTGTCCTGATATTTTTTCCAATTGATGGCGGGCTGTTTTACAACATCTTGTAACGATTTAAGGTAGACTTGGCGAGAAAGTGTACATGCACCCAAGCTAAGCAAATGCTCATTGACCAATTGGCAGTCAATCCAAGCTAAGTTTTGTTCTTGGCCAATCAGCATCAAGCTATAAAATGCCATTTTGGATACATCGGTGCGATGACTAAACATCGACTCACCAAAACAGCCTTGACCAATGGTGACGCCATATAAGCCGCCCACTAAAGTATTTTGTTCCCAGACTTCAACACTATAGCCATAACCTGCTGCAAACAGCTGACAGTAACCTTGAATAATGTCATCAGATATCCACGTTTCGTTGGCATAACTACGCGGCAAGGCACAATGGCGAATGACCTGCTCAAAGGCGTGGTTAATGGTGATCCGATAATCTATTTTTTTCATGTTGCGGACTAAGGATTTGCTTGGGTGATAATCCTTCGGAAAAATCACACAACGCGGTTCTGGGCTCCACCAACAAATGGGCTCACCTTCTGAAAACCAAGGGAACAAACCATGCGTATAGGCTTCATATAAAGTGGCAGGGGAGAGGTCTGCACCGACACAAATCAAGCCTTCACCTTCAGGATCAACCTCAATTGGATCTGGAAAAATGAATGATGAAGCTGGGAGCGTTTGCATATCAAGAGCCGTATACAGTTTTATATGATCTGCTGCGCATCATACCTAAAAATGTTGTGATAAAAAAACCGCTCCTGAGAGCGGTTTGTGTCTTTAAGGTAATGAGCTGAGTTTATTCGCCTAAGGCATCTAAATACTTTTCTGCATCTAGCGCAGCCATACAGCCTGAACCTGCAGAAGTAATTGCCTGACGGTAAACTGAATCGGCAACATCACCAGCGGCAAATACGCCTGCAACAGAGGTTTGTGTTGCGTTGCCTGCTGTGCCGCTTTGCACTTGAATATAACCATCACGTAAGTTTAACTGACCTTCAAACATGCTGGTATTTGGTTTGTGACCAATCGCAACAAACAAGCCTGAAACTTCAACATCTTGAGTTGAACCATCAGTGGTTGATTTTAAACGTACCGATGTTACACCAGTGTTGTCACCTAAGACTTCATCGACCTGATTATTCCAAAGAATGCTGATTTTGCCTTCTTTTTCTTTGGCAAATAAGTGATCTTGCAAGATTTTTTCAGAACGTAGCGAATCACGGCGGTGTACTAAGGTTACATGCGAAGCAATATTGGAAAGATACAATGCTTCTTCTACAGCCGTGTTGCCACCGCCCACAACCATTACTTTTTGATTTTTATAGAAGAAACCATCACAGGTTGCGCATGCGCTAACGCCTTGACCCATAAATGCTGCTTCAGATTCTAAACCTAAGTATTGTGCAGTTGCACCTGTGCAAATAATGAGTGCATCACAGGTGAATTCTTCCATATCGCCTTTAAGTACAAATGGACGAACATTTAAATTCACTTCATTAATATGGTCATACACGATTTCTGTGCCAAAGCGCTCGGCATGGGCTTGCATACGTTCCATTAACGCAGGGCCAGTTAAACCTTCAGGATCTCCCGGCCAGTTGTCTACTTCAGTGGTGGTGGTCAGCTGACCACCTAATTGCAAGCCTGCAATTAATGTCGGTTTTAAGTTAGCACGTGCTGCATAAACTGCTGCACTATAACCCGCAGGGCCAGAACCTAAAATAATTAATCGTGAGTGACGAGCGCTCATGCACAGCATCCTTTTTTTATTTAGAAATTTATGAAATTATACGTGAAACAGAATGACTTTGCTGTGTGAATAAATTTGATATTACTGATCAGGTAAATCGATTTGAGCTATATAGAAAAAGTTAACAACACACTTCAATAATCTTGCATCTTTTTCTAGGCAACACGTGCATAATATAAGGTCTGCGATACGTTTTATCTTGTAATCTTCTTCAAGGTTGCATAGATCAATTCAACGCAGAGGCTCATTCAAATAAGTGGCTTTTTAGACCAACGAGCAAACAAAAACATTGATGAAGAATTGGCAACAGGACAGTATATGACTGCGGTGTCGGGTGCTTATGCACAGCGCTTAATAGTGACTTTATTTTTGGTCTCTTTTGGAATTTATCTGTTTCTTGCAACAGTGACCTATACTCCATTTGACCCGGGCTGGATGCATATTTCCAGTGATACCCAACAGGTTTCGAATGCCAGTGGGGTTGCAGGGGCGTGGATTGCCGATTTACTATTTGGATTTTTAGGCTGGGCTAGTTTGCTTATTCCTGCTTATTTATTTATTGAAGCGTTACAAGTTTGGTGGCCACGTAGTTTTTTAAACCGCCCATTTCGTTATGCTGCCCAGTTTTTTATTTTGCTCGCCAGTGCAAGCCTATTGTATTTGTTTTGGCAAGTCCCTGCCGATACGCTAGATAACGCATCTGGGGGGATTATCGGTTTTGAGCTTGGGCAGAGCTTATCACAGCTTTTAACCATTTATGGGGCTACTGCATTTTTAGTGGCGTTCTGGGTTTTACTGTTTACTTTGGCCTTTGGTGTAAAGTGGAACAGAACTTGGGCGACTTTAAAAGCAACACCTGCCTATCTACAAGATTTATTTTACCGTAATGTGCCTGAGCCAGAATCTGATTTTGAACGTGCTGCACCGCAAGTGAAAAAAACGGTGGTTGCTGCTGCGCCTGCGGTACAGGCCGAAACTACAGCTGCACATGATGATCGTACATCTACAGAAATTGCAGTTGCACAACAAAATCAACAGATTGAAACGCCACATCCTGCAGCGGAGCGTATGTTTAATCACATGCAGCAACGTGAAGAAGATGAACAGGCACAACAGCTTTTAGTTCAAGATGAAATTGATGATGTAGAGCTAGAAAAAACCATTGAAAAAGCACATCAATTGGAACAAGACAGCCAGCGTATTGTGGCAACAGGTGAAGTGTGGCGTGCCTTGCAGGAAAATACTGACTCACAGCATAACCAAGACATTCATGCACTATTGCGTGCTTCAGAAGAACCTGAACACCCAATCCAAAGCAATTCATTAAATGATGGATTACCAACTACGTCTATGCCGCAGTCTGGCAATAAATCATCGTTAGATTGGGATGACGACCAAATTTTTGATGAGCTGTTAGCGGCTGTACCACAAGGCAAAACCGCCAGTGATTTACATAGCCCATTCCAAAGTGACAGTCACGTAGAAACACCAGAAACAGAGCGTGATTACGCTCAGTATGAGGCAAAAAATAATGAGGCTTCAGTAGATTTTCAGCGTAATGAATCGCACTTTACGCCACCATCAGATCATCCTGTTGTAACGCCTAAGCAGGTCAGCCAAGACAATCGCACAGCGCATGAACTTGATGGTTTAGATGATTTACTGGTGGATGATCTTTTGGGTGATGAGCCATTTGATGATCATACTCAGAATCCAACAAACACAGTACGTAGCAGCAGTAGTTATGCGCAAAGCTCTGCTTTTGTGCAGGCACCAATTCAGACGGCAGCAACTGCAGCAACAGTCGCAGGCTCAGCAACAGCAGCGCAGACGGCTACAACTGAAAAAGTTGCCTTATCTAAGGAAGCTTTTGTAGAAGCATGGCAGGAAACAGCAGGCAAGCCACAAGATGAAGATGATTTCGATTTTGATGCGCCTTTGACCGATGCCAGTGGCCGTCCAATGTCACGCGCGATGCAAGTCGCAGAAAAGCGTCGTGATCTTTCTCCGCTACCAGGTTTGGAATTGTTGGATAAGGTTGACCCGAATAAAAAGGTCAATTTTACGGCAGAACAATTGGCGCGCTTGTCTGAGTTGCTGGAAATTAAGTTACAGGAATTCAATGTCAAAGCCAAAGTGGTCGAAGCACAGCCTGGGCCTGTAGTGACACGTTTTGAACTGGATTTGGCACCTGGGGTGAAAGCGTCAAAAGTGACCAATATTTCTCGTGACTTGGCACGTTCTATGTCTATGGCATCGGTGCGTGTGGTGGAAGTCATTCCAGGCAAGCCGTACATTGGTATTGAAGTGCCAAACAGCACCCGAGAAATGGTGCGTTTGATTGAATTATTGCAAACCCCTGCTTTTGAAGATCCGAACGGTATTTTATCCATGGCGATGGGTAAAGATATTTCAGGCAATCCAGTGATTACAGAATTGGGCAAAGCACCACACATGCTAGTTGCAGGTACAACAGGTTCAGGTAAATCGGTTGCGGTGAACTCAATGATTTTATCGATGCTGCTGAAATATAAACCTGATCAATTGCGTTTAATTCTGATTGACCCGAAACAATTGGAATTGGCTAACTATAATGATATTCCACATTTATTGACACCTGTCGTGACTGATATGAAAGATGCAGTCAGTGCTTTGAATTGGTGTGTCAATGAAATGGAACGTCGTTATAAGTTAATGTCCTTCCTTAAAATTCGTAAGTTAAGCGACTATAACCGTAAGGTGGAAGAGGCGCTTGCTAGTGGTGAAGACCTGATTGATCCAACTTGGAAACCGAGTGATTCTGCTACACAGGAACGTGCTCCACGCTTAACTCCATTACCTTCTATTGTGATTGTGGCAGATGAGTTTGCCGACATGATTATGCAGGTCGGTAAAAAAGCAGAAGAAATGATTACCCGTTTGGCACAAAAATCACGTGCAGCAGGGATTCATTTATTGCTTGCGACTCAGCGTCCATCGGTAGATGTGATCACAGGTTTGATTAAAGCCAACATTCCAACCCGTGTGGCCTTGCGCGTAAACTCAAAAATTGACTCGCGCACTATTTTGGATGCAGGTGGTGCAGAAGACTTGCTTGGTCATGGTGATATGCTGTTCTTGGGGCCTGGTAAAATTGAACCAGAGCGTGTGCATGGTGCGTTTATTTCAGATGATGAAGTCAACCGTATTTGTGATGCATGGCGTGAACGTGGTGACCCAGACTATGTGGATGAAATCTTGACACCATTTGATGAAGAACCCTCTTCACGTGGTTTTGAAGATGGTGAAGGCAATCCAGACCGTGACGTGCTTTATGATCAGTGTGTGGCGTTTGTATTGGAAACACGCAAAGTTTCGACTTCGTCTTTACAGCGTAAATTTAGCTTAGGTTATAACCGTGCAGCACGTATTGTCGATCAAATGCAAGAACAGGGTATTGTCAGTGAGCAGGGGCCAAACGGAAAACGTGAAATTTTAGTTTAGTTTTTTCTCATTCTGTTTTATGTTAAAAAAATCCCGCAATGACGATTGCGGGATTTTTTATTTCATTATCTTTTGCTGAATTTAGCTAAAGAAAGACAGCTAAATCGTTTAGGCAAACTTAGCCAAAACTGCTAAAAACTCATCTTTTTGACGAGGGAATTCAGCAATCACGTCATGAATACGTTGACCTTCAGGATTGGTGGCATTCACGTCACGACCATCGGCAATAAACTGGGTCAATAAGCGCTCATAGTCGCTTGGACGCATGTGTTTAAAAGCATGATATAACACATGGAAATCTGCATTGACACCTGCAGGTGGCAACTGATTTAAGTAAGCAAACACACGTTCATCTGACCATGCTTCGTTAAAGGTTGCAGGTTGAGATAATGCCATAGCAATCTCCTTTATATTCTTTTGAAAAAATAGGGCAAAATAACTTGCGTTATTTTGCCCTGATTCAATTTGCTTGACTAATCAGTATTCAGATTATCGCTCTTCAGGCAAATTGATATTCATTTCTAGCATTTCAATATTGGCTTCTGAACGTACTGACATTTGAATGTGTTGTTCATCTACCCCACGCACGTAGCGGTTCACCACTTGCATGATTTCTTTCTTCATCTGATCAATTTTTTCTTGGCTTAAGCGTTTACCAAGACCTTGTTCAGAAGCAACAATCACTTTTAAGCGATCTTTTGCTGTTTGTGCGCTAGATGGCTTATCTTCACCGCTAAATAATTTGCTCCAAAATCCTGCCATGTCTACGCTCCAAATAATCGTGCTAACCAGCCCTTAGGTTTCGCTTCAATATGGCGAAACGGACGTTCTTCACCTAAGAATCGTGCAACCAAGTCATCATAAGCCTGACCTGCAGCAGCATCGCTATACAGAATGACAGGTTTACCTTCGTTTGATGCTTGAAGTACGCTCTTACATTCAGGAATTACGCCTAAAGTAGGTACACGTAAAATATCTTTAGAAATGTCATCAATCGTTAGCATTTCTTGTTTATCGGCACGTTCTGGGTTGTAACGTGTAATACATAGGTGCTTACGGATACGACCTTCGTTTTGTTCTACTTTTTTAGTTTTGCTGTCGAGCATACCAATAATACGGTCAGAGTCACGTACTGAAGAAATTTCAGGGTTGGTCACAATAATCGCTTCATCGGCATGATACATCGCTAAAATAGCACCGCGCTCAATCCCTGCAGGTGAGTCACAAATAATGTAATCAAACTCTTGTGCTAGCTCATCCATAATACGTGCCACGCCTTCATCGGTCAGGGCATCTTTATCACGGGTTTGTGAGGCTGGAAGAATATAAAGGTTTTCAATATCTTTATCGCGAATTAATGCTTGTTGTAAACGCGCTTCATTATTTAAAACATTCACAAAATCATAAACAACGCGACGTTCACAACCCATAATTAAGTCAAGGTTACGTAAACCCACGTCAAAATCGATAACAACAGTTTTGTGACCACGTAGGGCTAAACCTGTTGCAAAAGATGCACTTGTAGTGGTTTTACCTACGCCACCTTTGCCTGATGTTACGACAACAATTTTCGCCACCGAATCCACTCCTGTTATGGTTTAAATTCCCCTATATTTTTTGGGGATTTTTGGTGATTATTTATACATTAAAATTGTAGAGCTTCAAATACAAGCTCTTGGTTATCATTTAAGTAAATATGCACAGGTTTTTTGGTCACATGCTGTGGAATGTCGTCCGCAACGCAATATGTGCCTGCAATAGATACCAATTCTGCTTCTAGGGAATGACAGAAAATTCGTGCTGCAATATTCCCGCCCGCGCCGGCAATGACTCTACCACGTACACTACCATAAATATGTATATTTCCTGAAGCAATCACTTCTGAACCGCTGTTAATGCCTGCGGTTAAAATGATGTCGCCCTGATGCTGTACCAGACATTGGCCTGTACGCAAAATTTCATCGTGATACGACGTAATATGTGCCACTGCAGGTGCAGTTTCAGCGACTTGATTTTCAGCCTGTTGTTCTGCGGCAGGCTCAGGTTTAACTTCCACCACTTGTTCTTTGGTCGCTTTCACTTCCTGAAGTGGGCGGTCTTGTGGAATCACAGGAAATTGAATGGCACGTGCCTGATCGCCCAATAGTCCTTCGGTCACCGCAATTGGCTGTGCCTCTAAACTAATGAGTAATTGAATCAGTGCAATCAGTTCCTGTTCGACTGAACTTTCAATCACCACCAAAACACCTGGTGGAAATGATTTTTGCAACATTGGGCTTAGTTGCTGGCGGATCGCATCATGATCATTGGTGTCTAAGCTAATGCGAATCGCATTGACCAATCTGCCTTTTATCCGTATGTCAGCCATAATAATTCCTTAACACTTCTGACTCTGCTGGTTGTCGAAGTCATATTATAAATAGAGCAAATCCTAGAACAAATTGGGTGAATTCTCTAGTTGCATGACTAAAAATATTTATCCCAATCGTAAAAATGTTAAAACGCACTCATGAAATATGCTGTTGTTGTCCTTCATCTAAAATTTGTTGCCATTGTTTGACTTTTACTTGTTTACGAATGGCTTCCAAACTTTCAAATACTGCTGACTCTACTAATTTATCAATATGCTGATTATGTTCAACTTCTATCTGACTAATTTTTTCGGCAATCATTTGATACGTCGGGTTGCTGGACTGTGAGTTGTGTTGTGCAAAAGGTTCAATCAAACCTTGGGTAATGTTTTCGCCCAGTCGCTGACCAATACTTTGAATTTGCTGTTCAATACGACCGCCAACCAATGGAATCAGACGCAGAAGCTGAGTTAGCTCAGGTGTATCTTCAATGGCTTGATTGACCACCAGCCCTACGTTTTTTGCAATCAGGTGGCGTTGGGCTTGCAACTCTTTACCCAAGGATTCTTGCAGAATATCCGCCAGTGCAATGGCCAGTAACTGACGATGCCGCTCGACCAAATCATCAATAAACTGTTTGTGTGTGGTGCTGGTGGTCAGTTCACGCTGTACGCCATTCAGCACCGTCAGTACCACTCGGCTACTCAGTTCTTCCATCAATAAGCTGTAATAGAAGTTGCCACGTTTATACCAGCTATTTGGGATAACTTTATAACCGTGACTATGCAGGTTGTAGCCAATAGCAAAGGCGCGTAATAAACGTAAAAAACGTAGCTGTGGAATGATTGCGAGAATTTCATACCAGTGAACAAACGGAAAGAACCACCAACGTTGATGATGCTTAAAAATAATGGCAATGCCCCAGCGCACCCCCAATTCCACAATTAAAAATGTGGTAAACCAACCTTCGGTGATAATCACCCAAGGACGTAACTCGCCCCGATAAAACTGTAAGATTTCAGGCAGGCGAATAAAGTCGAACAGCCATTCACCAAAATCACTCATTAAAATGGCATTGGCACTTAAACAGAACAAGTTGAAGATGATTAAACCCATCAAGAATAAGTCATAAATTAAGGCAATTTTCCAACCCCATGAATCTTTACGCAGGGTATGGAATGAGGATTTGATTACAGGCTCTTCAGACTTTTTCATGGTTCACCTGATTGGGTTAGGCCGTCGGGGCAGCAAATTTTTGTTGCATGGATTCAATCAGCTGATCTTTTTCCAACCATAATTCATGCACCCATTGCTGGAAACGCTCACGGTATTCCGCATCATCTTCGTAATTACCACCCAAGACCCAGTCTGGAATGTTGATTTTTCGTAAATTTACCGCAATGCGAGGAACTTCTCCGAGCCAGAACTCGCTATAGCCAGGCACGCCGTCTGGGTAAACAATGGTCATATCCACCAAAGCATCAATTTGATCGCCCAAAATATTCAAAGCCAGCGCTAAACCACCCGCTTTAGGCTTTAATAAATGTTGATATGGCGATTGCTGCTGATCATGTTTTTCTTGAGTAAAGCGAGTGCCTTCTAAATAGTTGAGCAGGGTAAAGGGCTGACTCAACAACTGTTGGCAAGCTTTACGTGCTTCTTCCATATCACGATCTTTCAGTTCAGGTTTTTTAGCAATCTGGGCTTTGGTATGCCGTTTCATCATTGGGAAGCCTAAAATTTTAAAGGCCTGACCAACAAATGGAATAAAGATCAGTTCCCACTTGGTAAAGAAGCGGGTCAGTGGCATGCGGGTTAAACCAAAATATTGATTGACCGTAGTGTCTACCCAGCTTTGGTGGTTACAGGTCATCAGGTAACGACCTTGCATACTGAGTGCCAAGTCTTCATCAATACTGATGTCCCACTTTGTGTTGGGTAAAACATGGTCAATCAGCCAGTTATTGACACTTAGCCAACTGTTGGTAATTTGAATATTGGTTTCATCGACCTTGCGGGACTGTTTAAGCAGTTTGGTCAAGCCCAGCGCCAACACAGGTGGACCGTGAAAAAATGTACTGCCAGTAATGACTGTACCCACGGTGAGTCCTTTTGTGATTTTTTTTAATAAAGGGTGTTTTTTAGCTTGCGATGACATAAAAATCGGTCCTGAAGAAAAATCGTCCAATGCGTCACATATTGATTTATAGACTCAATATAAATGTTGTTTTTAAAATAAAAAAGTGTTGAAGTGAAAGTGTGTAGAAATTGTGATGAAGTTATACCAAGATTTGTACACGATCATGAAGATTTGTAAGCAAAAGTTTTTTTATTAACAAAAAATCAATGGTCTAAGTCTATTTTTTCATTCAATATTTGCATCATACAACAAAACACAAAGTAAGGAGGCATGCCATGCGTGCACTAGCAATTTCAGCAGCAGTCGTAGGGGCAATGGTTTTAACTGGTTGTCAATCGACTGGTAATAACCTTGGTGGTGTGGAATATGACAAAACTGCACTAGGCACAATTATTGGTGCTGCTGCGGGTTATGGTATTTCTAAAGGCAATGCAAATACAAGCGCACAAAATAACCGTGCTGCAGCAATTGGTGCTGTAGTTGGTGGTGCTGCAGGTGTTTATCTTGACAATAAAGAGAAAAAATTACGTCAGCAAATGGCGGGTACTGGTGTAGAAGTAAACCGTAATGCAGATGGTTCTGTTGGTTTGGTTATGCCTGGTAACATCACGTTTGATACCAACAAATCAAACATCAAACCTAACTTCTATACAACGCTGAACAAAGTTGCGCAAACGCTAACTGAAGATAACAAGAGCGGTATTTTAGTGACTGGTTATACTGACAGCACTGGTAATGACTCAATCAACATCCCATTGTCGCAAGCACGTGCTCAATCGGTTGCAAACTACTTGTCTAGCCGAGGTGTATCAACTTCACGTATTAATGCACAAGGTCACGGTGCTGCAAACCCAATCGCATCGAATGCGACTGCAGAAGGTCGTGAGCAAAACCGTCGTGTAGAAATCAGCATTTATGCAATCCAATAATTTGGCATAGCATAAGTTGTAAAGAACCGCCTTCGGGCGGTTTTTTCATGTCAAAAATTTAGTATTGCGTAGTTGCACACTCAGCAAATAGACAATGACGCTTAAAGCAGCATTTTAGATTAGTCATCTTAGTCTGAGATGACTATAATCGAGCTCGAACCGAAATAGAGGAAATACTATGTCACTGGCAAGTCAGTTAAACGACAAGCAACTTGAAGCGATGAAATACACTCAAGGACCCTTGTTAGTGCTTGCAGGGGCGGGTTCAGGTAAAACTTCGGTGATTACCCGAAAAATTGCTTATTTGGTTAAGCATTGCGGTATTCCTGCGTATCGGATTACAGCAATGACTTTTACCAACAAAGCTGCACGTGAAATGAAAGAGCGTGTAACCAAATTGTTATCTCGTGAAGAAGCCAAAGGTTTGTCTGTGTCGACCTTCCACACCTTTGGTCTGAACTTGTTGCGCCTTGAATTAAAACATACGTCATTAAAAGCCAATTTCTCTATTTTAGATGCCGATGACTGCAAACGTATTCTGATGGATTTAATGCACCGTGATAATTTGTCAGGTGCGGAAAGCAAGGAGTTGATTGCCAAAGCCATGAAGATGATTTCAGATTGGAAAAACGATCTGATTGCACCAGAGCAGGCACACACTACTTGTGAAACCCCAGAAGACATTCAGTTTGCCCATTTATATCAACTCTATGAACGTAATTTACGAGCTTACAACGCAGTCGATTTTGACGATTTGATTGTGATGCCGACTCGTTTATTGCAGGAAAATGCAGAAGTACGTGATAAATGGCAGAACCGTGTTCGCTATTTATTGGTCGATGAGTATCAGGACACCAACACCGCACAGTATATTTTGGTGAAATTGCTGGTAGGGGTGATGGGGCAGTTCACCGCAGTAGGTGATGATGACCAATCTATTTACGCATGGCGTGGTGCCAAGCCAGAAAATATGGCTTTGCTTAAAGAAGACTTCCCAAATTTAAAAGTGATTAAACTTGAGCAGAACTACCGTTCGACTAGTCGTATTCTGAAAGCAGCCAATACCGTGATTGGTAATAATCCGCATATTTTTGACAAAAAACTGTGGTCAGATAAAGGTCATGGTGAAGTCATTCGGGTAATTACATGCCGTAACGATGATGATGAATCAGAACGCGTGGTGAAAGATTTACTTACACATAAACTGATGAACGGCAAAAGCTGGAAAGATTATGCAATTTTGTACCGTGGGAACTTTCAGGCACGTATTCTGGAAACCCAATTACGTCAAATGCAAATTCCTTACAAGCTTTCGGGTGGGCAGTCGTTCTTCGCACGTGCTGAAATTAAAGACATCATGAGCTATTTGCGTCTGATTATTAACCCTGAAGATGACAGTGCTTTTTTACGTATTATCAACACGCCTAAACGTGCTATTGGGCCTGTAACTTTAGAAAAACTGGGGCTATTCGCACAAGAAAATCATTTGTCTTTATTGGCAGCGGCAGGCGACCAGCGCTTAACCATGGCAATTCCCAAAAAAGCCACGACACAGTTGGCTGAGTTTGCAGATTTTATTAGCAATTTCACGCGTAACTTATTGGAAGATGATGAACCTGTGCCGATCATTCGTCAGATGATGCTAGAAGCAGGTTATATTGATTACATTAAAGAGCAAGCGGCCACACCTGCGCAGGAAAAAACCAAGCTAGACAATATTGAAGTGCTATACAGCAGTATTCAAAGTTTGATTAACCGCGCTGAAGATGTCGATGAAAAAAATATTGAAAGTGTGATTCGTAAAATGGTGCTGCTGGATATGCTTGAGCAGCAACAAGAAGAAGAAGACACCGACAAAGTCAATTTGCTGACCTTGCATGCTTCTAAAGGTTTGGAATTTCCATACGTGTATTTGATTGGCTTGGAAGAAGAGTTGTTGCCACATAAAAACTCGATTGTGGCAGATACCGTTGAAGAAGAGCGCCGTTTAATGTACGTGGGTATTACCCGTGCACGTCAGGGTTTAACCATTACCTTGGCAGAACAGCGAAAGGCGGGTGGGCAAATGAAACAAATGACACCAAGTCGTTTCTTGGATGAATTACCGCAAGATGAGCTGGAATGGCTCGGACGCAAGAAAAAACTGGCAGGTGATGTTGATCCAAAACAACAGGCGCAGCATTATTTGGAAAATTTACGCGCACTGATTAAACGCTAATCTAAGTTTAAAAAACATACAGCTATATTGATGCAAAAACTGCATCAAAAGCCACAGTAAAAATTGAAGAACAGGACAAATTTCATGAAAGTTCAAGTTAAAGTATTAGATTCACGTTTAGGTACAGAATGGCCTATGCCAACTTATGCCACTGCAGGTTCTGCGGGTCTAGACTTACGTGCCTGTGTGGATAGCACCACTGTCATTGAACCGGGTCAAACGGTATTGGTGAAAACCGGTTTGGCAATTTATATTCAGGACACTGGCTTTGCAGGCATGATTTTGCCACGCTCAGGTTTAGGGCATAAACACGGTATTGTATTAGGTAACTTGGTCGGTTTAATCGATTCAGATTATCAAGGCGAGTTAATGGTATCTGTTTGGAACCGCAGCCAAACCGCATTTAGTTTAGAACCTGGTGAGCGTTTAGCACAGTATGTATTGGTCCCTGTGGTACAGGCAGAATTTGAACAGGTCGATGAATTTGTGGCAACTGAACGTGGTGCTGGTGGTTTTGGGCATACAGGGAAAAACTAATTTTTTTAGTCACTTAAACATAGTTTGTTCATTGAATTATAATGCTTGGTAAAGTTTCATCTGAAACTTTACCTGCAATTCTTGAAAAGTAACCAAATATGTACTAATAATGACAAGCATATTTCTAGATCATANNTATGAGACGATAACGCATCCTTAAAAAAGTCTAATTAGAATTTTTAAAATTTATAGAGCTGAGATTTATTCAATTTATGTTGGCTCATTCTTGTAGTTGTAAGCCTATGAACCATCCACTATCTCCATTTCCTCTGCATATTTTTCGTGCTTATGACATTCGTGGTAAAGAAAGCGTATTAACAGCAAACCTCGTACATGCAATCGCACAAGGTTTAGTACAGCAGTATCAACAGCATCAACAGAACCAGATTAGTATCGGTTACGATGCTCGTTTAAATAGTCCCGCTTATGCGGAAATGATGCGACAGGTTTTTCTTGCGCATCATTTTCAAGTGATGATGGTGGGCTGTTGCTCAAGCCCGATGTTGTATTTTATGGCACGGCATACTGCAGGTAATGGCATTATGCTGACCGCCAGTCATAATCCAAAATCTGACAATGGTATTAAATGGATTATGCAGGGTGAACCGCCAACGCCTGAAATGATTCAGCAAGTGGCAATTGATGCCACACCATATTATGTGTTGAATCAAAGTAACAGTGGATGGGCTAATTCTGTCGCTACTACTTCACATGAATTTATAGAAGATGCTTGCCAGCAATATCAAAATGCCATGTTACAGGACATTCATTTGGCACGCCCTTATAAAGTGGTGCTGGATGGTATGTATGGCTCGGCAGGGCATTGCGCTGCATTGGTATTACAAAAAATGGGCTGTGAGGTGGTGGTACTACGCTGTGTGGCCAATGGACATTTTCCAGATCATGCGCCAGACCCATCTCAAGAAAAGCACTTACAACATTTAAAAACTGCGGTACTTGAACATCAGGCAGATATTGGCATTGCTTTAGATGGGGATGGTGACCGTGTGGTATTGCTGGATGAACAGGCAAAGGTTATTTCAGCAGACCGTTTGCTTTCCTTATTTGCAGAAATGTGTCTAAAAACCCATCCACAGCATGAGGTGGTGTTTGATGTAAAATGCTCCACTATGGTACGCAATACCGTGCGTGATTTGGGCGGTCAAGCGGTGATGATTCGTACAGGTAGTACTTTCTTGCGCCGTTATTTAGCTCAGTCGCAGGGTAAAGCTGTGTTTGGTGGCGAATATGCAGGGCATTATGTATTTAATGACGGGCGTGGTTTTGGCTATGACGATGGTATATACGCTGCCTTGCGGGTACTGGAATATTTAAGTCAAAGTGAAGCCGGTAGCATTTCAGCACTGATGCAGAAATATCCTGAGCGCTGCTGTACAGAAGATACTTATATTAGTACGCATAATATTGAACCAAGCACTGTTTTAAACGATGTAGAAAGCTGTAGTCAGCAGAGTGGCGCACAATTAAGTAAAATTGATGGCGTAAGACTTGATTTTGAAGATGGATTTGGCATTATTCGAGCATCCAATACGGGCGAATATTTTACGGTGCGTTTTGATGCCGATAATCCATCACGACTGAATGATATTCGCGATACATTTGTTTCCATGTTAAGTGAGCGATACCCTGAAATCGCCCAAGACATTCTAGATGCTCAATAAGGAGAGGCGAATGCCACATCAACAGACTGGTATCGACAAAGCACAAATTTTGACCGAAGCTTTGCCGTATATTCAACGTTTTGCGGGCAAGACCCTTGTTGTAAAGTATGGCGGCAATGCCATGACTGATCCTGAGCTGGAAAGTTCTTTTGCACGTGACATCGTGCTGCTTAAAACAGTTGGATTAAACCCAATTGTTGTGCATGGTGGCGGCCCACAAGTAGATTCTATGCTTAAGCAATTGGGACGCGAGTCTGACCGTATTGACGGCATGCGTGTGACCGATCCTGCTACCATGGAAGTGGTGGAAATGGTGCTCGGTGGTAGTGTGAACAAGTCCATTGTGAATCTGATTAACCAACATGGTGGTCGCGCCATTGGTTTAACCGGTAAAGATGGTAATTTGATTCGTGCACAAAAATTATTGATGCAAAAAACCACCGAAACAGGCGAAGTCGAGCAGATTGACCTTGGTTTAGTCGGTGAAGTGGTTGGGGTAAAAACTGACGTTTTAGAAATGTTTACCAGCAGCGACTTTATTCCTGTCATAGCACCTTTAGGTGTTGATGATGCTGGCAATACTTATAACATCAATGCCGATTTGGTAGCAGGTAAAGTTGCAGAAGCATTAGGTGCAGAAAAACTGATTCTACTCACCAATATTACTGGTGTGCTAGATGAAAATAAAAACTTATTGACCGGTTTGACTACGCAGGAAGTTGATCGTTTGATTGATACCGGTGTGATCTATGGCGGTATGATTCCTAAAGTTGGCTGTGCATTGGATGCAGTCAAAGGTGGTGTGATCAGCGCACATATTGTAGATGGTCGTGTGCCGCATGCAACCTTACTGGAAATCTTTACCGATCATGGAGTTGGTACTTTAATTACCAACCGAGTGCAGGCACGTAAGTAATAGTTCATTTGAGTGGGTTTGCACACTGTGCTAAATCTGCAAAAGATCAAAAAGAGCTTCAAAGGAGGCTCTTTTTTTATGCCGTACAATAGTCATTTGTTGATTTTAAATGCCGAATTAGGCTGATTTGAGTAAAACAGAATTCTGCTAAAAATCAGTCATCATAGTGTCATGCAGCTGTCCTAGTGTAAGAGAAAACACGAGGTATCTATGATGCTGCAAAAATTAAATCAATACCGTCAACAATTAAGTTTTCCATTAAGCAAAGTTGGCAAAGCACAGAAAAAAAATAGCAAAGCCACACAATATGCGTTTGAATGGGTCGAAAATTTAAAACAATTACAAGAGGTACAACGCTTTCGTGCTCAGCAATTTTCTAAACAATTTGGCATTGAGTTTGCGTCAGGGTTAGACCAAGACTTATATGATTTTAGCTGTGAACATGCTGTGCTTAGAGATAAAGCAACGGGTGAAATTGTGGCGTATACCCGTTTAAAACTTTGGCAAGGGCATGAGCTAGCCAATAGTTATAGTGCACATGAATTTAAAATTATAGATGAATTGGGACATTTCTCAAATATTGTTGAAATGGGGCGAACTTGTGTGCATCCACGCTACCGTTCGGGAAAAACCTTGTCTATTTTATGGCTGAATTTGATTCCAAAAGTTTTATGGGAAATGCGTGCCAAACATTTAATTGGCTGTGTCAGTATTCGCTTGGAAGGTAATGAAGCACGTGCCTATTACACCCATCAAGCGATTCAGCAATTGTCTGAAAATCAACGCTGTGATATTCAATCTCAAGATGCATTTGTGCCGAGTTGTCCAAGTCATAGCTTTAGTCAAGATGAACGTATCCCTAAATTATTTGACGTGTATTTAAAAATGAATGCCAAACTCTCAACTCAGGCATTTTATGACCGCGAATTTAATTGTTTGGACTATTTTGTATTGTTAGATGTGAAGCAGATGGCAAAGCATTTTATTCGACAAAAGAAAGTCAAAGCGTCATAAGCCTGCAGTTCAAATTTTCTGATTTGAAATATCATGATGGCTGATGCACAATAATAAAATTAACTAATTATTGTGTATAGATAAAGCCTTATGTGTCAGTTGCTTGGAATGAATTGTGCGACACCTACCGATATTACCTTTTCATTTCGGGGATTTTCGCAGCGCGCTGGAATTACATCAGATCATTCAGATGGCTTTGGAATTGCTTTTTTTGAAGATAAAGCTTGTCGTTTATTTGTCGATAATCAGTCTGCAGTCGAGTCACCAATTGCCGAGCTGATCCGTAATTATCCAATTAAATCACGTAACGTGATTGCGCATATTCGTAAAGCCACACAAGGTAAAATTAATCTAGAAAACTCACATCCGTTTAGCCGTGAATTGTGGGGGCGTCAGTGGATTTTTGCCCATAATGGAGACTTACACGATTTTCATCCACGTTTGTCGGGACGTTTTACCCCTGTGGGTAATACTGACAGTGAGCGTTCATTTTGTTATTTACTTGATCAATTTGTTAATCGCTTTGGTTATGATGAACCGAGCTTGATGCAAATTTTTGACTTATTGGCAGAAATTTCCCCACAAATTGCAGAACATGGGACTTTTAATTTCTGCCTATCGAATGGACAAGCCTTGTTCAGTTATGCGGTCACCAAATTACATTGGTTGGTACGTGCCTATCCATTTCAACCTGCCCAATTGATTGATTTAGATGTTGAAGTCGATTTTAGTCAAGTCACCACACCAGACGATTGTGTCGCGGTGATTACCACAGAACCTTTAACGCAAAATGAAACTTGGACTGCATTTCAACCTGGCGAAATGATTTTATTCCAGCAGGGGCGTCCTGTTAAATCGCAAATGACGCATATTGAGCGTTTGGAACGTGAGCGTTTGAACCCTGAATTAAGGCGTGTGACCAAAGCTGATCAATATTAATCAGTCCGAGTCGTATATGTGAAAAATATTCATTTTATTTAGGTGTTTTTTCTTAAAATCAAGAATAAAAATGTGTGAATTGATTAATTAATAATTGATTCTTTTGGTCGGGTATTGCTATTGTTTTTAATGTAAATCAATTGGTTATGTTTGTTTTTAGTAGTTTTGGTTAATCCCTACTAAACCACTCCATTTTTATTTGTGCTAAATGCGGCTACCATTCATCAACGTGATTAATCATTTATTTCTGTAGGGTGATCGTATGAAGATGAAGTGGGTTCCAGAATACAATACTGGTATCGATGTGATTGACGATCAGCATAAACGTATCCTCGATTATATTAATGAAATTGTTGAAATTGGCGATGGTACTGATCGAGCTCGTGTAAAGCAGATTTTAGATAATATTATTGATTACACTCAATCCCATTTTACTTTTGAAGAGTCATTGCAAGAAGAAGCGGGTTATAAATACCGTGTACCGCATAAACGCGTGCATGATTTATTTATTAAGAAAATTGAATCTTACCGTGATCGTTTTGAGATGGGACATTCGATTGAAAGTGAATTACATGAAGTTTTATCTAAATGGTTAATTAATCATATTCAACACGATGACGCCGATTATGTGGGCGCTGTGAAAGAAAATATGATGGGTATTATTAAAGAAAAAGAGCAGAAGAAAGGTAAGGGCTGGTTTGCACGTTTCTTCTCGTAATGACAAATACTGTTTACACACAATATTGAATTGATGTGATAACAAGTGCTACAACAAAAATTATAAATTTGCGCAGCAAACTGTCTTAGATAGTTTGCTTTTTTCTTTTTTGAGGTTTTGCTTTTCCTTGATGACAAAGGCAAAATAGCCGTAGATTTTTATTAGGACAGCATCATGCAGGACAATGCTATGTCACGATGGTTATCGCCGCTGATGGCATTTGGTTTATCTTTTATTATTATTGCCACTTTGGCACCTATGACCGGTATTCAGGTTGAGCGTCAGCTCGATTTTTGGTTACTTTGGTTGGGTACCATGGTGATTTTGGCATTACCGATCACCTATTTGGAAATTGCTTTAGCCAAGCGCTCTAAAAGTACCGCACTACAGGCATTGTCTGGTTTAACCCGTGATGCAGATGCTTCACCAAAATGGCGTATTGTGGGTTGGCTTGCGGTGGTATTTATTCCGTTTTTGGCAGGTGGCTTGTTGTCCAACGCTGCGAAAATTTTGAATCAATACGCCGTGGAAGGCTTGGCCGGTAACATTGTACTGGTTATTCTTGCAGTTGTGGCATTGTCGCTGTCATTGCTTGCACGTCAAATTTTACTGTTGTGTACTGCTGTAGCTGTCGTGGCTGCATTGGTTTTAGCCAATGTATTTGGTACCCAATTGCCTGCATGGCAAGTCACACCTATTGAATTAGGCGAGTGGGGGAGTGCAACAGTATTGGCTTTGGTTGCCAGCGGTTTGGGCATGGGGTTGTACTGGCAAACCAGTTTGGCGCAGGCGCAACAGCAAAATGCGGCAACATCAACCGTTTTACCCATCTGGATTGCACAATTATTGGCAGTCGTTGCTTTTGCCTTCTTTGCAGTACAAGCACAAATTCCTGCACTGGCGTTAGTGGTTGCCGCAGTTGCAGCTGCTGCCGTGTTATTACAATTGGCACGTGAGCAATTGGCACAGCGTCAAATGGCCGTTGCGATTCAATGGATTGTCTTAATTGCAGCAACACTGGTGTGGGCAGTGCCAGCCATTACTTCAGTATTTAATTTTGTGTTGTTGCTTTGGGGCTTGGTGATTTGCCTGATTTATGCCATTTTCGCAGGCTGGATTATGAAAATCAGCCATCTTCGTAAAGCTATGAACTTTAGCAGTGAAGCCTTGTATAACCTGTGGCGTATTGCAGTACGTGTTGTGTTGCCTATATCAATTGTAGTCGCTATTTTTGCATTGATTGGACAGTTTCTAGCATGAATCAAATGATGCAGGTTTGGGTTGCGTATGCAACACCTGAACAACAGTGGCATATTGCGGTTGCATTTCAGCAGGGAATGACCGTTGCTGATGCAATTCAACAAAGTGGAATTGCGACACAAACCACTTTAGCAGAACCACTGTCTGTGGGCATTTTTGGTGTAAGGGTTGAGCTGCAGCATCAATTGCAGGCAGGGGATCGGGTCGAAATTTATCGTGCTTTGACCATTAACCCGAAAGACATTCGGCGTAAGCGCGCTGAAAAGAACCCTGTAGGGCGCTATGCCAAAAGCAATCGCCTCAGACAATTGAAATGATTTGAAAAACCCCTCAGCGAGGGGTTTCTTTTTATTTTAAAGGGGCTATAGTGGTGGCGCGTTGAGAATCGCTTCTTTCGATCCTGGTAGACCAGGTTGAGATTCTGGTATGGTTTCTAAGCCTTCAATTTTTTGCACGATACCAGTTTGATCGAAATAGATTTTCAAATGCTGACCATGCGCGGCAGGGATCTTGGCTTTTTTAGCATAAGTTCCTGGGATATAATTGTAAATGTAGTCCCAACGTAACGGGTTCATTGGATCGGAAATGGTTGGACTGCCCAGTAAAAAGCGAACTTGTTGGTGACTCATACCGACTTGGACTTTTGAAGCTTGCGCTTGGGTTAAAGGCGTACCCTGTGGAATATCTACTTTATAAACGCCCAAGGTCGAACAGCCTGCGAGCAGTGAAGTGACCAATAACGTCAACATGATTTTTTGCATTTTGCTACACTATCCCAAATTAATTATGATGCATTTGATCCAGTGTTAGATCATACTGCATCTTAACTTTGTTGCATATTCCAACTTTAATTTTGTTGAGAGACCTTTTTACATGCCTATTTCAAATCAAGAATTACGCAAAGCTGGACTTAAAGTTACCCTTCCACGAATTAAAATCCTAGAATTATTAGAAAATTCAAAACAACATCATTTAAGTGCAGAAGACATCTACAAAACTTTACTCGATCAGGGCGAAGATGTGGGTTTAGCAACTGTGTATCGTGTGTTAACACAGTTTGAAGCTGCTGGGATTATTGAGCGTCATAATTTTGAGAACAACCACTCTGTATTTGAAATTATGCAGGAAGATCACCACGACCATTTGGTGTGCTTGAACTGTAGTAAAGTAGTTGAATTTATTAATGATACTATTGAAAAAGAACAGCACGATGTGGCAGAAAAATTCGGTTTTGAATTAACAGGTCACTCACTAAATTTATATGGTTATTGCGATGCGCCTGAATGTCGTGAAGCATTGCGTAAAAAATAAGTTAGAAATACAAAAAAGGCTTCCATTACGGAAGCCTTTTTCTTATCTGTTTTGAGTTTATTGCCCATCAAAGGTGATATTAGATGTAGCATGCAATAAACGGTCGCCACCTTCTTCTGATAGCTTGATTTGTAGACGCAAGTCGTTTGGTGAGTCAGCGTGCTTGAGTGCATCTTTGTAGCTAATTTGCTTGGCTTTATACAGATCGTATAAGGCTTGGTCAAAGGTTTGCATGCCCAATTCACGTGAACGCTTCATCAAATCTTTAATTTCGTGTACATCACCTTTACGGATTAAATCTGCAATGAGCGGTGAGTTAATTAAAATTTCAATTGCAGCACGACGTGAGTTACCGTCAATAGTTGGAAGGAGTTGCTGCGCCACAATTGCTTTGAGGTTCAGCGATAAATCCATAAACAACTGGCCATGACGGTCTGCTTCAAAGAAGTGAATAATACGGTCAATGGCTTGGTTGGCGTTGTTGGCGTGCAGGGTTGCAAAAACCAAGTGACCGGTTTCGGCAAAGGCGATAGCATAATCCATGGTTTCGCGGGAACGAATCTCACCAATTAGAATCACATCTGGCGCTTGACGCAGGGTATTTTTTAATGCCACTTCAAATGAGTCGGTATCAATACCCACTTCACGTTGGGTAATAATACAGCCTGCATGTTCGTGTACAAATTCAATCGGGTCTTCAATAGTGATGATATGACCTTTGGAATTTTGGTTACGGTAACCAATAATTGATGCCAAAGAGGTCGATTTACCAGTACCAGTTGCACCCACAAAGATGATAATACCGCGTTTGGTCATTGCCAAATCTTTTAAAATTGGCGGCAGTTTTAACTCATCCATGGTTGGAATTTTGGTTTCAATTCGGCGCAGTACCATGCCAGGTTCATCACGTTGCTGAAATGCACTGACACGGAAACGTGCCGATTTTTCACGGTTGGTGATGGCAAAGTTACATTCACGTGTTTCGGCAAATTCCTTGCGCTGCTTTTCACTCATAATTGAGTTCAGTAACTGCCCGACAATTTCACCTGTCAGTTTGCTTTTGGCAACAGGCACAATTTGTCCATGAATTTTCATGGACGGTTCAACATCGGCAGTAATAAACAAGTCAGACGCTTTTTGCTGAATCATCAAATTCAGTAAATCATTAAAGTCCATCGCGTATCTCGAATTTTAAACTTATAAGAATGATTCAGGCTGCTTCGCAACAGTTCGTGCAGTCTGTGGACTAATTACACCGCGCGATACCAAGTTTTTCAGGCTTTGGTCGAGTGTAGTCATACCGTAGTTTGCACCAGTCTGAATAGCCGAATACATTTGCGCTACTTTGTTCTCACGAATCAAGTTACGTACCGCAGGAATACCAATCATGATTTCATGGGCTGCAACACGACCACCGCCATTTTTCTTCAGCAGAGACTGTGAAATGACGGCTTGTAGAGATTCAGATAACATGGCACGAACCATGTCCTTTTCTTCTGCAGGGAATACGTCAATGACACGGTCAATGGTTTTTGCCGCCGAGGTGGTGTGTAGCGTACCAAATACCAAGTGACCTGTTTCCGCAGCAGTCAGTGCCAAACGAATGGTTTCTAGGTCACGCATCTCACCCACCAAGATGATGTCAGGGTCTTCACGCAGCGCTGAACGCAGTGCTTCATTAAAGCCATGTGTATCACGGTGTACTTCACGTTGGTTAACCAAGCATTTTTTAGATTGGTGTACAAATTCGATAGGGTCTTCGACTGTTAAAATGTGGTCATAACGATTGTCGTTAATATAATCGATCATCGCCGCAAGGGTGGTCGATTTACCTGAACCCGTTGGCCCTGTCACCAAAACCAAACCGCGTGGATATTCACAAATATCCTTGAAGATTTGCCCCATGCCTAAATCTTCAAGTGTTAATACTTTTGATGGAATGGTACGGAATACCGCACCTGCACCACGGTTTTGGTTAAATGCGTTCACACGGAAACGTGCCACGCCAGGCACTTCAAAAGAAAAGTCAGTTTCTAGGTTTTCTTCAAAATCACGGCGTTGTTTATCATTCATAATGTCGTACACTAATTTGTGTACTTCTTTATGTTCTAATGCAGGTAAGTTAATACGACGTACTTCACCATCCACACGAATCAGTGGTGGCATACCAGCAGATAAGTGTAAATCCGAAGCGCCGTTTTTAGCGGAGAACGCCAATAATTCTGTAATGTCCATGAAAGTCCCCGAGATCAATTAAATCTTAATTATTTTGATAGAATAATACGGCTTTCCATCAGCTTAACCAACTGTTAGTTGCTGGGCAAGGTAAAAAAAGATGAATGAAATGAGAAATCCATCAATGAATAATTTGCAGCAATCACGCATTCAGGTTTTGGAGCAGATTCAACAGGCCTGTGAATTGGCACAGCGCAAGCCAGATACTGTGCAATTATTGGCTGTTTCCAAGACACATCCGAGTGAAGCTTTGCGTGCCATGTATGCGACAGGTCAGCGTGCTTTTGGTGAAAATTATTTGCAGGAAGCATTAGATAAAATGCAGGCCTTAAGTGATTTGGAGATTGAATGGCATTTTATTGGTCATGTGCAACGCAATAAAACCAAACATCTGGCAGAGAAATTTGCATGGGTACATGGGGTGGATCGTTTGATTATTGCAGAGCGTTTGTCGAATCAGCGTGATGCCCAGCAAGTACCACTTAACATTTGTTTACAGGTCAATATTGATGGTCAAGACACTAAAGATGGCTGCCAGCCTAGCGAAGTTTCAGCTTTAGTTCAGCAGATGAGTCAGCTGCCGAATTTAAAGCTGCGCGGTTTGATGGTCATTCCTGCACCAAACAATACTTCAGCTTTTCAGCAGGCGAAACAACTCTTTGACGCAGTTAAAACTCAACATGCCCATCCTGAAGATTGGGATACGTTGAGCATGGGCATGTCAGGTGATTTAAATGCAGCAATTGCTGCAGGTTCTACCATGGTACGGATTGGGACAGCATTGTTTGGCGCGCGTGATTACTCTCAAGCATAATCACAGAGGATTACGATGCTCAGTGAGATAAAGTCTTGTACGTTTTAGCAGACACAGAATGCAGAATATTGCGGCTAGTACGCAAGGCTGGATTTTCTTAATATGAACTTATCGGGAAACAGGGAGTTTCCTAAATAAGAACAATAAAAAATAGAACAACACGGAAGTGCTTGGTACGACAGGAGTTATACCAAAAACTGAATCTAGAAAGCCCCGACAGGATGTCGGGGCTTTTTTAGTTCTGTGCTATCGATGTTGTGATTTTTTTTTTGAATGGATTCGGTTGTATTTAGAAAGCATATTGAAGTTCTATCAAAGTGACGAACAGATCATTCTCAGGATTTATTCTCTAACCAGATGCTAATACGTGCAATCAGTAAAAAGAGCAAAAAACAGAATTGAAAAAAGCCTGTAAAGATGATGATCCAACCGCTATTTCCAGGTGTTTTTCTCGCCTCAAACTCAATGACTAAAGTGCAAATAGTCAGTATTATTTCAAAAATCAAAACCGCTTTAAAAACGGCAGGGCGAGGGAAGCGGACGAGCCAAGTGAGAAAAATAATACTCACACTAGGTAATATGCCAAATAAAAATATTGTTTTTATATCCATGAAAATCAGTGTCTATCGTGTTAATGATGCTCTCAACCAAGTAAATAATTAGACTAACTATTCTTAATAGTTTGAAAAATGATAGTTATCTTAACTCACTTGTAACTGTAATAATTTTTGGCATTTCGGGCAATGTCGCGGCTAGCCCACGACATTGATCTCACTTGCCCCAGCACCGACAGGATTGACCTGAATTTGTACAGGAATACGTTCATGCATTTCCTGAATGTGTGAGATCAGCACCACTTTGCGACCTTGACTTTGTAGATGATCTAAAGCGTTCATCACCATGTGTAAAGAAGTTGGGTCGAGTGTACCAAAACCTTCGTCAATGAATAGTGATTCCAGTTTCATTGAGCCAGAAGCCATATTGGCAATGGCAAGTGCTAAAGCCAAAGACACCAAGAAGGTTTCACCACCTGATAGCGATAGAACAGGACGAATTTCACTGTTCATATCCAAGTCAATAATGGCCAGACTCAGACTTTCAGGAATACGGTGTAATTGATAACGAGAACTGAGCGGTAACAATTGTTGGTTGGCGTATTCCACCAAAATATCTAAATGGTGTTCTTGGGCAATTTTCTTAAACTTAGTACCTTCTTTATGACCAATTAAATCGTAAATGCGTCCCCAACGATATTCTTCAGTTTTTATCTCTTCAATTTGAGTTTGATAACGGGCCAAAGTCGCTTGATTGCTGGCATGAATATGTAATTGAGCTTCAATTTCACTCAAGCTTTGTGCCTGTTGGGTTTTTTCGGCGAGCAGGGCAGTGAGTTTACTTTCTACATCCTCAAAACTAAGCTGCGGCTGTTGTTTTAAGTGTTTTTGGTATTGTTCTTCAAGCGTTTGCCAAGCAGTTTTAGCACTTTCCAAGCTATTGTGATGTTGCTGTAGCATGTTGCGCATTTGCAGATGATCAGCATAAGAAATCTGCAAACAGTCATGAATCACACTAGACAAAAACTCTGGATGTGCAGTTTGCCAAGTTTCAATATGCTGCATACATTGCGTTAGTTGCTGGGTGCGCTGCTGAATTTTACTGTCTAAGCCATGTTGTTGCAGTTGTAAGTTTTTGAGAGTTTGTTCTGCCTGATTGAGTGCATGGCGTTGTGTATCCAGTGCAATATTAAGTTGCTGTTGTTCCTGATCTAAAGCCTGTTGCCATTCCTGATAGGTTTGATATACCTGACCCGCATAGTTTTGTGTGAGTTGCTTAATTTGATCGCGCAGCGATATCCCTTCGGTCTTAATTTGTTGCAACTGCTGTTTTTTGTCCTGAAGTTGTTGCGCCAAAAAGCTGTGTTTTTGTTGGAGTTGCTGCTGCTGTTGAGTGAGCTGTTCCAGTGCTTTGAATTGAGCATCTTGCTGTTGATGTAACGCTTGGCGTTGCAACAAATGCTGTAAAGCATTTTGGTAGTAGTCATGGGGTTGGTGGAGCCAAGTCTGTTGTTGCGCTGTGCTTAAGTCAGCCACAATGGTTTGTAGACGTTGTGTCAGGTCTTGGCGTTGTTGAATGGTATATTTTAGTTGATCTGCCTGTTGTGTCGTACTGCGCCATTGTTTTAGGGTGTCGCTTGCTTGCTGAATAGCATGCTGCAACTGTTGAGTCGATTGATCTGTTGTAACCCACTGCTGTTGTACTTTTTCGATTTGATCTGCAATAGGGAACGCTGTATCTAAGGTGAAGGATAAAGACGCAGCCAGTTGCTGAGCTAGTGTTTGTTGTTGCTCAATTTGCTGTTGCAGCTCAAGGCCACGTTGTTGTTGTTGAGCATAGGTCACTTCAAATTGTGTGCTATCACGTTCTAACTGCTGCAACTGTTTTTGCGCCTGTACATATTCAGTTTTTGCGTGTTGCAGTTGCTGATCTTGTAATTGGTTTAAAGCTTCAGACAGTAAACTCTCATGCTGAATAAATGGATGTTCATGGCTACCACAGACCATACAGGCTTCATTAGGTTTGAGTTGAGCACGTAAGTCCTGCACACTTTGATGCTGCAATAAACGCTGTTGCTCAAAAACTTGTTGTAGCTGTTGTAAAGTCTGTTCTGCGATCAGTAGTTGTTGCTGTTGTGTTTGGATTTGAGCCTGTGTCTGCTTTTGTAAGCTTAAAGTTTCTTGTAGGCGGCTTTGCAACTGCGCGAATGAGCTTGCATATTGCTGCCATTGTTCCAAGGTCTGTTTAAGCTGCGCTAATACATGCAGATGCTTTGACGATTGCTGCAAATGTTGTTGATCTGTATATAACTGTTGCTCAAGTTGTTCATGGTTTTGATATTGCTGTTCCCAAGCCGCAATGTGTTGCAGCGCCTGCTGCTGTTGATCAATTAAGGCGTCTAAAGAAGCTTGAAACAGCTTTGGATTTTGCTGGCGCAATTGTTGTTCAAACTGCAGGTAGTCTTGCAGTCGTTGTATCGTAAGCGGCAAGGTTTCATCAAAAATAGCCCATTCTGCAGTGTGTTGTAATTGTTCAGCCAAGTGCTGTCGTTGTTTCTGCTGCTGCGCAAGTTGATGTTCAAGCGCATTTAAATCATTTTGCACAGGCTGAATTTGTTGCTGTTCAAATAGTTTTTGTGCTTCATCCAACGCTGTATATTGCTGTAATTTGCTGGAAATTTCATGCTGTAACTGTGCTGCTGTATCAAGTTGGGGCTTTAATTGTGCAAAATGCTGTTGCCATGTTTGAAGATTTTTTTCAGCTTGGTGTTGCTGTGTGATGGCTTGCTGTTGCGCATGTTCTGCCTGCTGTAAAGTGGGCTGAAAGTCAGCCAGTTGCTGATTGAGCGTATTGAGCTCTGCTTCTGATTGCTGACGTAGCACAAATTGCTCACGAATACTTTGAAATTCATCTAACTGTTGTAGCAATTGTTTTTGTGCTGCCAGTTGCAAGTCTGCATTGACTTGCACATCGTAAACTTCTTTTTTAGCTTGTGTACTGGCATACAGCTCATGGTGGTCTTTGTGCCATTTCAGGTCATTTTCATATAGCTTTTCAGTTTGACTCAGTAAGGTAACTTGCTGGCTTAGTTCATGCTGTTGCGTTTCCAGACTTTTCAGAGCGTCGTCACTGAGCAGCGTCACATGCCCCATCACACTTTCAAGCGCAGCACGTTTCTGTTTAATGTCACTGAATTTTGTTGCAGCCAGCTTGCTGACTTCGGTAAATATTTGTGAATTGGTTAAATATTCCAGTAAGTCAGCACGTTCATGGTCTTTGGCTTTTAAAAATGCCCCAACTTCAGACTGCGCCAGTAACACTGCGCGGGTAAATTGTTCAAAACTCAAGCCAATTAGTTTTTCTACAATGGGTGTTGCTTCAGAAATCTTTTGATTTAAAATCCGTTGTTCATCTAGGCAGGTAATGGCACGTTCAACTTTTAAGTTGCCGTCGAGTTTGTTGTGTGCCCGTCGAATGTTCCATCGTGCAGCATAGCGCTTTTGATCGAGTGCAATAAATTCCAGTTCGGCAAAACCTGACGTGGTACCACGCCGTAAAATATGTTTGGAATCTTTTAAGGAAATTTCTTTGCCTGCAGCATCGGTCAGGCTGCCTGATGCACCTCTTAAACGTGGAATTTCATCATATAAGGCCAAACACATGGCATCGAGCAGGGTAGATTTGCCTGCGCCTGTTTTACCTGTAATGGCAATTAATCCTGCATGTGCAAGTGGATCATCTTCAAAATTAATTACATGCGTACCTGCTAAAGATGCCAAATTTTTTAAGCTTAGACGTAAAATTTTCATGGCAAATCCTTAAGCTTTATTTTGATCGAGTTCGTGTTGTGCTTCAGCCAAAAGCTGTAAAAAATCGCGTGTGGCTTCTTGATCGGGTTGATAGCCCATTTTTTCCCATAAGCTCGTAAACAGTTTTTCTGGGGTCGGTGGCTCTAAGTCAATTTTTGAATGTTGAAGATTGGTGTCTTCATTTTTTTGAAAACGTCGGGCAATGCGTAATAAGCGGTAGCGGTTCGCAGGCAAAGCTTGTTCAATCTGCTGACGTAAATCGACTGGTGGTGGCGCATCACTCAAATATTCAATTTCTAAAAAATGACGTGCGCATAAATCAGCGATTTCATCTTGAGGTAATTTAGCTAATTCGTTCATAAGCTCTGAAAGTTCACAGCGAACTCGAATTAGCTCTACACTGCGTGGAATCAGCAGACTTTCGCATTGAAAGCGTTGCGCGTCGGTACGGGTAGGGTCAATTTTGACTTCAAGGACTTGATGTTTGTAATTGAGTTCACTAAATGACAAAGGAATGGGCGAGCCGCTATAGCGAATATGTGGCTGTCCGACCTGCTGTGGTTTATGTAAATGCCCGAGAGCCACATAGTCAATCACTTCATCAAACAATGCAGTGGATAGCGCTTCTTCATTACCCACTACAATTGGGCGTTCAGAGTCTGAAGTTTCAGCACCTTGCATGTGCGCATGTGACATTAAAATTAAGGCTTGATCGGGTTGTTTTCGAGCTTTGGCTTCGACAATGAGTTGTTGATGCAAATAGGCAACCGCAGACTGCGTATTCGTCGTTTCTTCACTGATGCCAGTAATTTCTGCACTGCGTAAATAAGGCAGGGTAAGACACCATGCCACTATATTTTGTTCTGCATCATAAATTGGGACTAGCAGGCGGTCTAAATCCAGACGTTGTTCAGCAGTTTTTTTAATCACTCCAACTGCTTTGGCATTGAACTTAGATAAAAATGGTTCGACCTGCTCAATACGATAACCGGAGTCGTGATTCCCTGCGATCATCAAAGTTTGCATGTGGGGTGCGAGCGCGTGAGCATCCGTTAAGAATTGATAGAGCTGTTTTTGGGCGCTTGAGGCTGGATTGACCACATCAAAAATATCACCCGCAATAAGTAGAGCGTTTGGCTGCTTGATTTTAATTTGAGCCAAGAGCCAATTTAGAAATTCGGTATGTTCATATTCACGTTCATGGTGGTGGAAAAACTGCCCCAAATGCCAATCAGAAGTATGTAAAAAATGAACCGTCATCGTTATAAAGCTCTTGGTTTTTTATGGGTTTAATATAAGAAATTAAGGACAAGAAGGCCAGCCACGATTGTTGTGCAGCGACATGATTTGTCGTGAATTTTCTGAATAATGAATATATTGGTCTGATCGTCTGCGTAAGAAATATACAGAATGTTAAAAAAACAGTACAGTATAGTGACAATCCGATTGAATCGGTTTTTTATTCATGCGCTTAAGTCATGAAATATTCACTATATATTGGGGTGATGGACATGTCAGATCAACCTTTTTCACAGGATAAACTAGCAGGGACGCTCGAAGAAGATCAGATTTACAAGACCTTATTGGAATCCACTTTGGCGATTCCTTGGAAAATTGATTGGGCAACGAAAGAATACCGCTATGTCGGTCCGCAAATTGAAAAACTATTGGGTTGGCTGCCAAGCTCTTGGAAGTCTGTTGAAGACTGGGCAACACGGATGCATCCTGAAGATCGTGAACGCATTGTGGATATGTGTGTGGCGCAGTCGATTGCAGGTATTGACCATGAAGCAGACTATCGTGCACTGACAGCATCGGGCGATTATATTTGGGTGCGTGAAGTTGTGCATGTCGTTCGTGATGCAGAAGATAAAACCGAAAGTTTGGTCGGTTTTATGTTCGATATTTCAGAACGGAAAAAGCAGGAACAGGAATTAGAGCGTTTACGGACACAGTTAGAAGAATACTCATATCAAGATGGTCTCACGGGAATTGCCAACCGTCGTTTATTTAATGAGTTATTTCATCGTGAATGGTTGTCAGCGATACGCGAACAGCGCCCACTGTCGATGATTATGTTCGATATAGATTACTTCAAAAACTACAATGACCATTATGGGCATATACAGGGTGATGCCTGCCTACAAGAGGTCGCAAAAATATTAAAATCTTCTTTGTCACGTCCTAGAGATGTTGTGGCACGATTTGGTGGAGAAGAGTTTGTGATGATTTTGCCAGACACCTCGGCAGAGTCTGTAGCAGAATTGGCCAATCGCATCCTACAAAACATTCGTGATGCACATATTGAGCATGCACAATCTCCAATTGCACCGCATATCACGATCAGTATGGGTGTAAAAACAGCCGTTATTGAGCCTACAGATGATAAGATAAAATTTCTGCATGATTTAGATCGGGCGCTTTATCGTGCAAAACGGGCAGGGCGTAATTGTTATTTGAGTGAACCGACTTAGGTGCTCGTATCTAAAAATAGAAGATCAAAAAAATAAAGACCGACGATTCGAGTGATGATGAAATCGTCGGTCAAAGAAAACTTGCGATGCAGTAAAGCTTTGGCTGCTGTTCAAAACTTTACTGCATGCGATTTATTGCTTTAGTCAGGTCACCGAAAATATTGTGGATGCCAATACACATTAACGGTTGTTGTGACCTTGTAGCCTATATAACGCCATGCGTTGCGATTCGGTTGACAATCTCATGAAAAAAAAATCAATTTTTTTTATACTAGTTTGAATCTTTTGTTTGAGTTTGCACTATGCCATCGCTAAGCCGTTATTTTCTTTGGTTTTTCCTATATTGCTTTGTGATGACCTGTATTTGTGGCGTATTGGCTGCACTTTTACCTGCAGGTGTAGGCGGTATTTTAACGGCAGTACCTTATTTGGCGGCAATGATTTTGGTACTGTATAAATTTTTAAAGCAACAACGCCGTGCACCTTCCGATGCTGAACGTAAAAAATTTACTTTAGGCTTTAGCCTGATTTTTTGGGGCTATAACTTGGCCTTTTTATTGTTAGGTTTGGTGATTTTTTCACAGCAGAATCCAAGTATCTGGCAAGATTTTTTACAATATTTGCAACAACCACAATTTATGAGTGTGGTGGTGATCATGTTCTTACTGATTGCAATTCCATTGTATCTGCTGACCTACTGGTTTTACGGTAAACAGGCGCAGCGCATGGTAGTCAAAATGTTTGGTCAGCACTGATCAAACTGCATAAGACCTTTATGAAACTCGGCTCCTCCAGCTATGATGATTTGGCTCAGACTTGAACAATCGGTTGAAATCACGTATAGCTAACAGCATATTCTCATACTGCAGAGACTGAGCGATGTATAAACCGTTGGTGCTGGTTACAGGGGCAAGTGGTTTTATTGGTTCACAGTTGTTGCCATTTTTATTGGCACAAGATTATCGCGTGGTGGGGCTGACTCGACAGCCCAATCGAGTATCTAAACATCCCCAATTACGTTGGATTCAGCACCTGGATGAACTCGACACCGATCAGATTGATTATGTCATTAATTTGGCGGGTGAAAGTATTGGAAAGGGCAGATGGACGACTGCCAGAAAACAACAACTCATTGAAAGTCGGGTGCAAACCACACTACAGCTGTATGAATATTTGCAAAAGCGCCGTATTTTCCCCAAATGTATTATTTCAGGTTCTGCAGTCGGTTATTACGGTATTGATCCCACTGAGCAGTGGCAACAGCATTGCACTGAGCAAAGTCACCCACAAGATATTTTTATATCACAGCTGTGCCAGCAATGGGAACAAGCCGCTTTAAGTTTTAGTCAGCAAAATACCAAAATTATTCGTTTAGGCGTGGTCTTTGGACGTGGCGGTGGAATTCTGCCACAAATGTTATTGCCTATTCGATTAAATGCTGTCGGGCGGATTGGGCATGGACGTCAACCTGTGGCATGGGTGCATTTGCAAGATGTTTTAGAGGCTATTTTATGGCTGATGACCAATCCTGTTGAGGCACAAATTTTGAATGTGGTGGCACCTGAAATGAGCAGTCAGCAATATTTTGCAGAAACGGCAGCACAGTTGTTAAAGCGCCGCCCATTGTTTGTGCTGCCAGCTTTGGTACTGCGCTGGTTGCTGGGTGAACAATCACAATTGGTCTTAAATGGACAATATGTTGAATCGCAAGCTTTAGTGCAGGCAGGTTACCATTTTAAATATCCAAAACTTGCACAGGCGTTAGAGGCTTGTTTAGGTTCAGCAGTACCCTCAAAATAAAAGAGGGTAATGTGCTGAGTATTATGCGCAGATTGGATCAGCTTGTAGCTGTTTCGGGTCATAGGCTGCAGGATTAACCAAAGTCTCTTGCCCAAGCATGAGTTGTCTTAATAGCTGTGCCGAGGCTGTGCCCATACATAAGCCATTACGGAAATGTCCAAAATTCAACCATACATTATTAAAGTTTGGCGTTTGGCCAATATAAGGCACACCTGTTGGTGAAGCAGGACGTAACCCCGCCCATTGTTTCACAATTGGAAACTGCGCCAATTCAGGAACCATTTCCAAACAAGCGCTTAAAATATCCTGCTTAATTTGAGGATCAGGGCGAGTATCAAAACCGACTTGACGCATACTCGAACCGCACAACACATGTCCGTCACAGCGTGGAATGAGATACATCACTTTGTTCATGCACATGGTAGGCAACCATTGCGCAGGGGTTTTAAACAACAGCATTTGTCCTTGAACAGGCTGTACAGGAATACTTAAACCAAGTTGTGCTGCCCATTGCTGTGACCATGCCCCTGTGGTGACAATAAAGTGATCTGCATGGTGCAACTGACCATCTGCACTTTGAATGGCTTGTGCATGATCGCCCTGCAACTGAAATTGCTGGATAGGGCAATGCTCCAAAAACTGTACTTTGGGATGCTGCTTTAAGTATTGGGTCAAAGATTGCAATAAGCGTGGATTACGCACATTGGCCAATTGCGAAAAATACAAGGCGTGTTTAAATTTTGCAGCAATGTGCGGGTTAACTTGTTCAAGTTGTTCCTGATTTAAATAGTCACACTGCTGCATTGGCTCATTATGCTGCGTAGCATAATTTAGGCCAATCTCAAAATCATCTTCATCAAAAATTAGCATGCCTGTTTCATGGATTTCAAAATCAATGCCAGTAATTGGTTTGAGTTTTTCATTCCATGCGAGGTATTGTGGTTTGGCAAATTTGGCTAAGTCATTAACCGCTTGAGGATAACGCCACGGATACATGGGAGAAAGAATCCCACCGCCCGCCCATGACGCGGCTTGAGCTGCCTGTTGTTGATCAAAAATACTGATAGAGCAACCTTGCTCTACCAGTTCAAGTGCAGACAACAAACCGCTGATGCCTGCACCAATGATTGCAATATGCATGAAAGCTCGCCTGTTTATGCCATGTCTTTAAGTTTGAGCGCAGCTTCTTCGGCAAAGTATGTCCAAATACCATCTGCACCCGCACGGCGGCAGCTCATCAGTGATTCAATAATCACGCTGTCCGACAACCAGCCATTTTGAATGGCTGCAGCAAGCATGGCATATTCACCACTGACCTGATATACAAATGTAGGTACAGCAAAAGTATCTTTCACTTCACGTACGATGTCTAAATAGGGCATACCAGGTTTAACAATGACCATGTCTGCACCTTCTTGAATATCCAGTGCAATTTCATGCAAGGCTTCGGCACGGTTGCCAATATCCATTTGATAATTGTATTTATTGCCACCTTTTAGGTTACTTGCAGAGCCGACCGCATCACGGAATGGGCCGTAAAAGCTAGAGGCATATTTGGCAGAGTAGGCCATAATTGAGGTGTAAATATGGCCGTTGCTTTCTAAGGCCTGACGAATAGCACCGATGCGACCATCCATCATGTCACTTGGTGCAACCACGTCAGCACCCGCTTCAGCATGGCTTAAGGCTTGCTTAATCAGACATTCAACGGTTTCATCATTCAGCACATAACCTGTGTCATCAATAATGCCGTCTTGACCATGGGTGGTGTAAGGGTCAAGTGCGCCATCGGTAATTAGTACCATGTCTGGTAATTCTTTTTTTAGCAGGCGGAGCGTGTTTTGCACCAAGCCATCTTCACGCCATGCTGCTTCTGCAGTCAGGCTTTTGTCTTCTTGAGGAGTCACTGGAAACAAAGCCAGTTTGGTCACACCCAACTGCATTAAACGCTCGGCTTTTTTC
>LSQX01068148.1_pt5 | contig 37817 bp, 33 predicted proteins | sample 654561 | NCBI WGS metagenome assembly LSQX01 (sample SAMN04489861, study PRJNA283612) | anaerobic digester metagenome | isolation source: 4 biogas reactors fed with cattle manure at either 37C or 55C with and... | place: Denmark: Kongens Lyngby | collected 2014 | reverse complement strand
CTTCCAGGGCGCCCGCGCCGTAGCCTTGGGTCTCAGCAAACTGCGTATCGCCCACTTTCAGGGCGCTGATGGTACCATCGTCCTTCACCGTAACAAACACCGCCACCGGCCCAGCAAAACCCTTCTGGTTTGCTGTATATGTGGTTCCTTCTGCCACAGGAATCTCCGGTTCCTGGGGATTAAGCATATCAGATACCTGACGCGCAATACGGTTGACACCCCCGGCTACCGCGTTTGTAGTGATGGTAGCGGCAGAGATAGCGTCAACGGAAGATTCCGTCTTGGGATCTGAAGCTTTGACTACCCGCACAGGCGATACCTTATTGGCAAACTGCCTTGTAAAAGCGGTTTCCCGGGCTTTGGCACCCAGACCTGCAGTTTCTGAGAAGGAAGCACCCCCAACATTCACCCCTTGAATGATGCCGTTTTCATTCACACCAGCAATGACATCAATGGGTCCGCCATAGCCGTTCACCGTGACCTTGCCCACATAACCCAGGGTTTCCCCACCAGCCGTGCCAGCAAAAAGCTCCACGCCGGTTTCATCCTGCAAGGCGATGGCCTCAAAGATCTCAGCCGCCGGCAGCACTTCCTGCTTGGCTTTAGCTTCCGCCTGAAGCGTTTGGTTCAGGATGGGCTCCTTGGTGACTTCATTGGTCAGGGACAGGCTAAAACCTGCTGCCAATGTAATAAGCCCCAGTACCAGCCAAGCCGCGAGTTTTTTTCTCATGCCTTGATTATCCTCCCTGCATACACCCTTAATGATTTTATATACTCTTTACCCGTTCTTCCATGGCCTTCCCGACTGGCCTGCCCAGCATCTGAGCGGCCAGTTCCGGGTCGTCTTTCAGGATGGCCTGGCGAATCGCAGTGCTGGAAACCAAAATGCCCGAAGATGTTGTTACTGGTGAAATGACGCTAAGTTCCATTCCATATGACTTGCAGAAGGCTCGCAGCTCATTGGGACCCGAGTCCGCACCGTGCCCGAAGCGGTGATTGAATCCTGCCACCACATGCTTCGCGTTAAGCTTTCCAGAAACGATATCCCGGATAAAAGCTTGTCCGCTCATATGGGCAATTCTTTCATTGAAGCGATCAACCGCTGTGGCATCCGCGTAGAAGAACTTGAATAAATCCAGTTTATCCTGCAATGTGGTCAACTCCGGAACCATCGCTTTCTGGTTTAAAAAATTGACAGGCAGGGTATCATAGCAATGCACGCAAAGCGTGAGGTTTTTTTTCAAGGCGATGCGTTTGCCTTCCAATAATAATTGCTGGTGTCCCAGATGGACGCCATCAAACATCCCAAGACAGACCACGGTTTCTGTTTCCAGTTGTTTGTCCAGTCGGTCGAGCCAATACACTTCCATAAAAAAACCCGCCTATCCCCTCAATCAGAATAGCGATAACAGAACGCACAAAATACTATCACGCCCCGCTTGTCATGTCAACCGAGGACACATGATTAATGGAGAATTCCAAGGGTTATTGATGTGCAGCAGACTAAAGTCCAGTTCACGGCCGAGGGTAAGGTGGTTGACCTTCCCGAAACACTGAAAACTAAAATGGAACTTGGCCCGGATTATGGTATGCTCAAGGCCAGCCCCATAGGCAAAGAGTGGTTCGAGCAGGCTGAGGCATTTTCCGCATACTGCGTCGGAAAGACCCCTGAGGAAGTGCTGGGGATGGCCACGAAAGTCAAGGATGACAATCATCCCGCCGTTCCCGATGTCGCCGACCTGGCAACCTCTGTGACCATGGATGTCAGTGATTTTCTTGAAGCCCTTGGGAAAGCCGCTGCCAACGCCAAATAGTCTTTCCAAACAGGTTAATTGGAACCGCCGTGCACACAGCGGTTCTTTTTTGTTATTTCCTTAGAGTGTATACGCTCAACAGGATGACTAATATGATAGTTCAGCCTGGCAGGCTGAAGAAGGAGCAGCCACAGCAATCGCCTGGTAAAAGCAGCGATGCGAAGGCGCAGCAAGCCTTATCTCATCGAATCATATTGGATTTAGCATCATGTAACCCTGGAAGGGAAATGCTGCTTTGTATGATGCTCCATGGTGCTTTTCAACGGCAGATGCTTGCCCAATGCATCAAAACCTGCGCCATATTCAGCCTTTACAACTCTGACTGTTCCAAATACATAGTATACTGCTCGCGGGTCATCAGGGTCTTTCTTGCCTTGGTTCCTTCGTTGCCTGAGATGATACCTCGCCGGTCCATCTCATCAATGAGGCGCCCTGCCCGCGCATAACCGACCCGTAACACGCGCTGGAGCATGCTGATGGACATCTGGCCCGCTTCCACCGCCATCTCGATAGCCTGGGGCAGCAGTTCATCAAAGCCTTCCTCCCCTCCCCCATCATCATCTCCCGCGCTGCTGCCGGCTGTTTGGTCCTGTTTCTCGATATGCTCCATAATATCCAGGTTATAATCGGCTTTATTGCGGCTTTTAATATATTCAACTGTCTGTTCAACATCCCGGTCGCTCACAAAGCAGCCCTGGACGCGAACCGGCTCCCGGATGTTTCCGCGAAACAGCATGTCACCATATCCCAGAAGCTTCTCTGCCCCCTGGGCATCCAGGATGGTCTTGCTGTCAAAAGGTGAACTGACCCGAAAGGCGATTCGCCCGGGAATATTGGCCTTAATAACGCCTGTGATGATGTTTACGCTGGGGCGCTGGGTGGCCAGGATCAGGCAGATGCCGGCCGCTCTGGCCTTGGCCGTGATGCGCTTGATATGATCCTCTATTATCTTGCCGGAGGTGGTCATCAGATCGGACATCTCATCCACCACCAGCACAATGCGCGGAAGCGGCTCCTCATCCGGTCCCAGCTTCTTATTGTAGGCATCCAGGTTTCTGACGCCAGCCTTCTGCATGGTCTGGTAGCGTTCGTCCATCTCCTGGCACACCCAATCAAGCGCCATGGTGGCTTTCTTGGCGTCAGATATGACCGGCAGCAACAGATGCGGGACATCGTTATAAGGCTGCAGCTCCACAAACTTCGGGTCAATCAGGATCAGCCTTACCTGACGGGGCGAAGCCCTGTAGAGAATGCTGCAGATGATGCTGTTGATGCATACTGATTTTCCGCTGCCGGTGGCGCCTGCAATCAACAGGTGAGGCATGTCCATCAGTTCCGCCAGAATGGGAGCGCCGGTAATATCCTTGCCAAGCGCTACGGTGGTGGGTGAAGAGATTTCCCTCATTCTGGGTGAGTTGAGCACTTCGCTTAAGAAGACAGTGGAAGTGGTATTATTGGAGACCTCAAGTCCCACAAAGGACGTGCCGGGAATGGGGATTTCCGCCCGGATATCCCCCTTGGCCTTCAGCTCAATGGTGAGGTTATCCATGACACTTCTGAGCTTGCTGACATTAACGCCTTCTGCCAGGCGAATCGCGAAACGTGTCACAGTCGGCCCGTGGGTGATATGGTGCAGCTGGGCCGGGATGGAGAAACTGTTGAGCGTCTCAATGAGCCGATTGGCCTTGGCCTGGTCCTCCTCTGTGGTATCCGCAACATTTGCCTCCGGCGGCAGGGCCAACAGCCGCATGGGTGGCGCCTGATACTCATCCATGATGAACTTCACTTGCCTGGGCTTTGTTTCCCGCGCTGTGCCATCCAGTTTCCTTTCCTTTTCCGGCAAAGACTGTCGGGTAGGGATTGTCACCCTTTCCCCGCTGGGCTCAACCGCCATACCGGTAAGGACAGGCTGTGGATCATTTCTTGTTTTTGGGGCGGGAGCCGGGGCAGGCTGTGCCTCTGCTTCCTTAACAATTTGCGGCGGAGTTGCAAGCGGTGCCTCAACCAGGCGTGTTGCCTCCGCTTCCGGTTCCGTAATAGAAGTTTCAATGGGCAATACTGTTTCCGGCTTGACGCCTGTTACAGGAGCCCCCGGTTTTGCATGAAGCGCGCTGGCTCCCGTAGCCGGGCGAACGGCCGGCTCCTGACTAATCCAGAGGTCTGCAGGAGGCTGTGCAATAAAATCATTGGCATCCGCACCATCATCATATTGCGGAGCATCCTGTGCCTGATAGGATGCGGCTGGCCAATCGGCGAATACAGCTGTCTCCGGAACATCCGCAGACAGTGCCGCATTGTCGGCCTCAGGTTCAATGCCCGTTGGTACGGAGTCAAAATGATACGGCTCCCTGGGTATTTGAAAAGCGGGTTCGGATACGACAGAGGGTCCCTGTTGTGTGCTTTTATCGTCAGCCTTGGACTGGCGCTGGGCAGCCCTGTATGCCAAACGTTGGGCAAATGCCACCGGGTTTGTGCGTAAAAGGAGGAATAACAGCCCAATGACCGCAATGATCAGGAGTGTCACGGCCCCACCCCGCCCCAGGGCAGACCAGAAAGGGAAAGCCAGGAGCATCCCCAATGCGCCGCCTCCCGGGATTAGCGCTGCACCCGCGAAGTGCCCGTTGTACTGCAGATAAGCGGTGGCGATGTAATCCCCCATACTGTCAGGATTTGCGCTGCGGCGGTAATTGAGGTTGATGTTGCGCACATAATCCATCAGGTCCCGATAACCGTCGACACCTGTGAGCAGCGTAATCAGCGCTGCAACACATGCCAGCAGGATGCTGGCAACCACAAAGGGATAGAAACTCACATACCGCTTGGATGAAACGCAGGCAGCGCTGCCCCAGGCCATAGCCATCACCGGTACTGCCCAATGGAGGCTGCCGCCCAGCCCGAACGCAGCGTTCTTGAATACCTGAAGGGAAGCAGCGGAAGTCTGAAGGATCAGGCCCAGCAGGGTGAGAAAACCAAATAATAGCATCAAGCATCCCAATACCAGCAGCACCGGCCCTCCACGGTCCGTTGATTGGATGGTCTGTTTGGATTTTTTCTTTGTGACAGACAAGCTTACTCCGCCTTTTCCCGGTCAAGCCATATAGCACTCAGTATATTGTTATTATCCGTAAAAAACTGGATTACGGCGTCCGGGTACTGATAAGCCATCATTGTACCTTCAGGAACGCCGTAAAATTCGGCAGCTTCCTGGCTTAATGGGAAGTTGCCCGCAGGTTCTCCCATGACACTGATCATTTCTTCAATGGAGGTGTGGCCCGTAAGCAGCCCAAATAGGTTCAGGCGTCTGCTGAGAAGCCCGGTGACTTTCCGTCCGTCCCTTGAAATTAACACCGTACCGCGAAAACGGTCGTCTTCCAGCTGATACTTCTCTCCTGTCACAAAAACCTCCGGATCATGCAACAATGGGTACATCTCAAGCATATGTCCCAAATCATCACCCAGAGCAATCGGGAAGCCGGGAAGGATTCCCGATTGAGCCGCGGCATCAATCAGGTTCTTGCTTTCACCCGTAATATTCAGGCCTTTTAGCAGATCAAGGCCCGCCAACAGGCCATCCTCTGCCAACCGAAGCAGACCCTCCAGCTCATGATATTGAAAATGAACAAACGCGCTCTTTCCCGACAGCCACACCATGCTGTTCTCCGGGTAGAAGAAACTGATACCGCTTTCTGTCAACAGAAAGCGTTCAAGCGGGAAAGGAAAAAGGTTTCCTGTGTCGAGATAGTTTGACAATTCCCCGGCCAGCTGATCTTCCAGTTTTTCTTCAATATCAGCCCGGGCCATCTTACAGTCCAAAAACAAATTTTCACAGCGCACAAGCTGCCCGGTTGAAAGGCTGAACACCAAGGGTGTGTAGCGGTGTGACGGCGGGCCAAAGCCTAGATTTCCCTGGGCCTCAATCAAAACCGAGAAGAGGCCTTGTCCCTGTGATGACGGCAGGAATAACGCTGTTGAGGAAACGCGGAGGTTTCCGGGCATAGCTGATGAGAATGTGGCCAGGGCATCCAGATAACCCTGTACACCGCCCAGATCCATAACAGCCTGATTGATGCTGTCCTGCACAAAAGCATTGGCGAACTCAATCAGCCTGGGATAAATAACCTGCCCCCCGGGGGCTTCTTCGCTTACCATCCTGACGGCACCCTCCTCAGGTTCCAGTGCCATGATGGGTACCGACACGAATATGAGTGAAATCATACAAAACAAGAGGACGGCGCGGTGTAGAATGGACGTATACATGCTGATCCTCCTTAAAACAAATGGAATTTCTTACTCCCATTCTATCCGAAAGAAGGAAATGTTGCAAGATTGCAACATCTGTTCACCAAACGGTTATGATTCGCCCAGTTTATAGCCTGGCTTATCCACCTCTCCGGTCTGCCGGCCAAAATTAACCTTGTTTTTCTTCAGGTAACGAGCGTACAGGTCTTCGGCATCCATGCCTGCATTCAAACAAAGACTTATGAAAAAGTGAAGTATATCCACCAGTTCCTCCTTCAGCGCGTCTTCATTTACAGGGCGTGCATTCTTCCACCATTTGTAGTTGGTCTCCTCCAGCATTTCTGCCAGTTCGCACATCAGCGCAAGAGTATGCCTCTGCATCCACTCTTCGGGGCGGATATGGCCCAGTTGCCTCTCCTTGATGACACTGTCATTGAAAGCCTTTTGCAAATCAAATATTTCTACAAGCTTGTCCATTTTTCCCCTCATAGATCAATAGCCTCTGTGCCTTTCCCCACCAATGCCAGTGCGCTTGGATGCGCCAAAACCCTCCTTGCCAAGGCGTTCACATCATCCAGCCGCACCCGGTCCAGCCGCTTCAGAATCTCCCTGGCGGTCATGATTTCGCCCATGGTTAGCAAGTGATTGCCAAAATGGGCCATCCGCTGGTACGCGCTCTCCTGAGACAGGACATATTGCGTCCTTATCTGCGCCATGGTGCGTACAAATTCATCCTCGGAGAATCCACTGTTAAGAATGCTGTCTGTTTCTTCAGTGATTCCAAGGAGTACCTTTTTGATGTTCTTGGGGGAAGCCGCCGCATAAATGGTAAAGTCCCCGCAGTCCGGATAAGATGACGAACTTGCGTAAATGCTGTACACCAGGCCCTTATTTTCCCGCAGATGCTGAAATAACCGGGATGAGACACCCCCGCCCAGCATGCCGCTTATGGCAAGCAAGGCAAATCGGCTCTCTTCTTTGTGATTTACCCCTGGGAATGCCAAACAAAGGTGCGTCTGCTCGGTATCTTTCTCCATCCGCAGAGACTCAGCGCATGGTAAAAACGCGTTTTTGGGAAAAGGGGCTTCTTGTCCTTCACTGTCCCATGCGGAGAAAGCCGCTTCCAGCTGCTCAAGCAGCTGCTGGGGCTCGAAGCGGCCCACCACTGAAACCACGATGTTGCGCGGATGGTAGAACCGCTTGCGGTAGCCCATCAGGCTCTGTTTTTGATAGGCAGCAATGGCCTCCTTGTCACCCAAGATGGTGCCGGAGAGCGTCTGTCCGCGGTAGATTCCCTGATGGAGCAGGTTATGGACCAGGTCCTCCGGCGAATCCTCTTCCATCGCAATCTCCTCAAGAATAACATTTCGCTCCTTGCCAACATCCCGGCCATCAATCAGGGGGTTTACGACCAGGTCGCTCAGCAGATCAATGGCCTGGCCCAGCTCTCGGTCCACGGTTTTCGCGTAGTAACAGGTATAGGTTTTCCCCGTAGCAGCATTCAGATTACCGCCCAACAGGTCAATGTCGTCTGCCAGTGTCCGTGCGCTCCTTTTTGCCGTCCCCTTGAAGGCCATATGCTCCAAAAAATGGGAAAGCCCGAACTCCCCATCGCCTTCCATGATAGACCCGGCTTTCACCCAAACGCCAATGGAGGCGCTGCGCAGGTAGGGCAAGCGCTCATATACAATCCGCAGGCCATTGTTCAGTGTATGTATCTGATGCATATCATTCTCCACACTTTGTATCAAGCCATTCCTAAATATTAGTGAAGGGGAGGAAGCTTTTGAAAAACCTCCTCCCCAAATCAACAGGTTTTTATCCCGGAAATCATCTTACTCGCCGCGGCGTGGGGGGCGGCCATCCCTGCGCGGCGGGCGATTGGCCTGGTCATTGGGGCCGCGGCTGAAGCTGCGGGCCTTGTATTCGATGTCGTTACGAACAAGGTTCACACGGCCCTGGGTATCAATTTCCGCCACCTTCACCTCCACAGCATCTCCGATATTCAGCACATCCTCCACTTTCTCCACCCGCTCATTGGCCAGTTTGGATATGTGAAGCAACCCGTCCTTGCCGGGAAGCAGTTCAATGAAAGCGCCCATATTGCTCAGGATACGCACCACCTTGCCATCATACACTTCGCCCACTTCCACGTCCTTGGCAATGCCTTCGATGATGCGCCGCGCTTTCGCAGCAGCCTCGTCATCCGGTGTTGCGATGGCGACCCGGCCATCATCTTCGATATCGATCTTGACCCCTGTATCCGCAATGATTTTGTTGATCATCTTGCCACCCGGTCCAATCACTTCACGGATTTTGTCCGGATTGATCATGAAAGTGACGATTTTGGGCGCGTATTTGTTCAAATGTTTTCTTGGCTGATCAATAACTTCCAGCATTTTGCCCAGAATGTGAAGCCGGCCTTGAAGGGCCTGCTCCAGGGCCCGCTTGAGGATAGCTTTATCGATGCCCTTAATTTTGATGTCCATCTGAATGGCGGTGATGCCATTCATGGTCCCGGCGACCTTGAAATCCATGTCCCCCAGAAAATCCTCCAGGCCCTGGATGTCGGTGAGGACGGCCACCTTGTCAGACACATCGTCTTTGATGAGTCCCATGGCTACGCCCGCAACCGGTGCTTTGATTTGAACGCCCGCGTCCATCAGGGACAGGGTGCTTCCGCACACTGAAGCCATGGAGGAGGAGCCGTTGCTGGAGAGAACTTCGCTCACCAGGCGGAGGGCGTAAGGGAAATCTACCTCATTGGGAATTACAGGCTCAAGCGCCCGTTCCGCCAAGGCGCCATGCCCGATTTCCCGGCGGCCGGGGGAACGCATCCTTCCGGCTTCCCCTGTGGCGTAGGGCGGCATATTGTACTGGTGGATGTAACGTTTGGAATCCTCGTTGGACAAGCCGTCCAGCGTCTGCGCATCCCTGAGCGAACTAAGGGTCGTCACGGTGAGCGCTTGCGTCTGTCCCCGGGTAAAGACTGCACTGCCATGGGTGCGCGGAAGGATACCGACTTCGCACCAGATAGGGCGCACCTGGTCTTCTCCCCTGCCGTCAGGCCGGATACCCTGGTCAAGGATTTTCCGGCGCATTACTTTTTTGTTCAGCTGATAAAGCGCTTCGCTTATCTCGTTTTCACGGCCCTGGAACTCCTGCGCCAAATACGAGAGCACTTCTTCCTTGACCTTTTCCTCACGCTCGTGGCGCTCGGAGCGCTCAAAGCTCTCAAAACTCCATTGCACCTTGTCAAGGGCGTAGGCATTTACTTTTTCGGTGATATCCTCTCCCGTGGTCACCAAGGGGAAGACGCGCTTTTCTTTTCCAATCTCAGCAACAATTTTCTCCTGGAACGCCACCAGCTCTTTAATCGCCTCATGGGCAAACAAAATGGCATCCAGCATCACCTCTTCAGAGACCTCATTAGCGCCTGCTTCCACCATCATAATGGCGTCCTTGGTGCCCGAAACCACCAGGTGCAGGTCGCTCACCGTACGCTGAGCTTCATCAGGATTGAGGACCAGCTGCCCGTCTACCCGGCCCACCAGCACGGAGCCTGTGGGACCCGCCCACGGGATCTCACTCACGGCCAAAGCTATCGAGGAGCCCAGCATCGCAGGGATATCGGGCGGGTTGTTGGTGTCAACAGAAAGCACAGTCGCCACGACCTGTACATCATTGCGCATTCCCTTTTCAAACAGGGGGCGCAGCGGGCGGTCAATCAGCCGGCAGGTGAGAACCGCCTTCTCCGTGGGGCGGCCTTCACGGCGGATGAACCCGCCTGGAAAGCGGCCCACCGAGTAAAGCTTTTCCTCAAAATCAACGCTCAGCGGGAAAAAATCAATGCCATCCCTCGCTTTATCAGACACTGTTGCGCTAACCAGAAGCACCGTATCGCCGTAGCGGACAAGTGCAGAGCCCGACGCTTGCTCAGCATACCTGCCAAATTCAAACGACAGCGGCCTTCCCGCAAAGTCCATGGTATAGGTTTTGTGATCCATTCTCTCTCCTTTTCCTTCAACGGGCACGGTTTGGATTATTATTCGCGCCCTACATAAAAAGCCGAAACCCGCGTTGGGCAGGTTCCGACTGGTTTGGTCCCTTACTTCCTTAGCTCAAGCGCGGCGATCAATTCCCGGTAACGCTCAATGTCTGTCCTTTTCAGGTAGTCCAGCAAGCCCCTTCTCTGGCCAACCATCAATAGCAGGCCCCGGCGGCTGTGGTGGTCCTTCTTGTTGATTTTCAAATGCTCGTTCAGGTGGTTGATGCGGTGGGTCAAAAGGGCAACCTGAACTTCGGGGGATCCGGTGTCGCCCTCGTGGCGGGCATACTGTGTCATAATCCTGGTTTTGGTTTCCTTATCCATGGTGTTTCTCCTTTTGGGGCGTGGCCTTCCCCTTATAATCGCCGCATCCCCAGCATCGCGTTGGAGTATCGCTGACCCGAGGGCACGGTTATGCCACCGTGTAATAATACCACATATCGGCAAAGTCTGTAAACATCACCCGAATCTAAATCGGTACGTTGAATGTATCCCACAGTGAAAGGTCACCGGTATCGTAGCCCATCATGAACCAGCGCTCCCGCTGGGCACTTGTGCCGTGGTTGAAACTATCAGGGTTCACATAGCCTTGGGTTTGACGCTGGATGTGGTCATCCCCCACCGAGGCGGCAGCGCTGAGCGCCTCTTCAAGGTCCCCCGGATCAAGGTAACCGCGCTGAGCCATATACCGGGCTACAACCCCCGCGAGATAGTCAGCTTGCAGCTCAAAACGAACGCTGTACCGGTTAAACGCCTCTTGGGTAAGCCTGCCGTCAGCAACCTGGGAGCGCAGCCTGTCCAGCTGCCCGGTCACACCCATGAGCGTCTGCACATGATGGCCCGCCTCGTGGGCGATGACATACGCCATGCCGAAATCCCCGCGCTGGGCGCCAAAGCGATCAATCAGGGTGTCGTAAAAGCTGAGGTCCAGGTAGATTGAATGGTCCGCCGGGCAGTAAAACGGACCAACGCCAGAATCAGCCAAGCCGCAGCCTGATTGAACCACACCGGAATAGAGGGTCAATTCCGGTTCAATGTAGTTTATGCTTTCTCGGGAAAGAATCGTGTTCCAGGTATCCTCGATGTCCGCCAGAACCACGCTCGCATAGTCGAACAGCTGCTGTTCCCGTTGGGTTGCCTGGTACTCAATTTGCCGGTTTCCCGGGGGCAAAATGGCTTCCTGCGTGCCAAGATCCCCAATCAACGCACCGGGGTTGCCGGTTAACAGGAATACCACCAGCGCGATTACCAGGCCTAATCCGCCGCCGGCAGCGACTTTCCGCCCTCCGGTAGCACTTGGTCTCCGGGCATCAGTAACATTGCTGCTTTTCCTTCTACCCTGCCATTTCATAGTTGACCTCACATAAGTTGCTTTTAAAGGGTTACGGACAACAGTATACCCCTGAATGCCGGACCATAATACCCTTTCTCGCTTTCGTCCCCAATCATGGCAATCGGCACAGGATCCTTCCTGTAGCAGGCCGCGTCCCGATTTCTTGTGCCCTGTTACTCCCCTATGCTATAATCGGCCCGGGTCCCCCGCAGCCGGCCATATGGCGCCGGCTGCAATCCTGCAAGGAGTGAACATGGCGCAGCAGTATACATCCGAAAATATTCAGGTTCTGGAAGAGCTGGACGCGGTCCGGCTCCGCCCCGGCATGTACATTGGTTCCACCGGGCCCAGGGGCCTGCATCACCTGCTTTGGGAGATTGTGGATAATGCCATTGACGAAGCGGCTAATGGGTTTGCCGATGAAATCATCGTGACCCTCCACCCGGATGGTTCCGCAAGCGTATGGGACAATGGGCGGGGCTTGCCCACGGACCCACATCCCACACTGAAGATCCCCGGCCTGGAGGTCATTTTCACCAGGCTTCACGCGGGCGGCAAATTTGACCATAAAAACTATAACTACTCAGGCGGCCTTCATGGTGTGGGCGCATCTGTGGTAAACGCGCTGAGCACCTGGGTGACGGTGGACAGCTTCCGGGACTGGAGCCACCATCGCATGCGTTTTGAAACCATTGCTGATAAGAAAACCGGAAAGGCACTGCCCGGAAGGCCAACCGCTCCCATGGAACGCGTCGGAAATACCCGAAAGCGCGGCACCCTGGTGCGTTTTTTACCGGACAGCGCCATTTTTGAGGAAATCGCGTTTAATGGTGAGTTGGTGGCCAGGCGCCTGCGCGAACTAGCATACCTGAACAGAGGGTTGAAAATTAGCTTTTTGGACGACCGGGCAAGATCGGCCGCCTCCGAACCCCGTGTGTTCCAGTACTCCGGAGGAATCGTGGACTACGTGGGTTTCCTCAACACCGACAAGACCACCTTGCATGACAATGTGATCTATCTGGAAGGGGTTCGGGATCAAATGATGGTGAGCTGTGCGATTCAGTTTTCCGATGCTTACAGCGAATCCCTTTTCTCTTATGTCAACAATATTCCTACCGGAGAAGGCGGCAGCCATGAAGTGGGCTTCCGCACCGCTTTGACCAAATCCCTGAACGATTATGCCCGGCGCATTGGTGCTTTGAAGGAAAAGGACAACAACCTGGCAGGTGAGGACTACCGCGAGGGTATGACGGCGGTACTCAGCGTAAAAATGCCCAACCCTCAGTTTGAAGGGCAGACCAAAGGCCGCCTGGGCAATACCGAAGCACGGGCGATGGTTGAAGCTGTGGTCCTGCAAAGGCTAACCGAGTATTTGGAAGACCTGCGCAATGCCGCTACGGCCCAAACGATTATCGAGAAATCCATCAAATCCGCGAAGGTCCGCGAAGCTGCCCGTAAAGCCCGGGATGTGGCACGGGCAAAAAGCGAGCTGGAAGCGGCTCCCCTGGTTGGCAAGCTCTCCAGCTGCACAGGGCGAAACGCAAGGGAAAATGAACTGTTTATTGTTGAAGGAGACAGCGCTGGCGGCAGCGCCAAACAGGGGCGTGACCGCCGGTTCCAGGCGATCCTTCCCCTTCGGGGCAAACCTCTGAATGTTGAAAAAAAACGCATAGACCAGGTACTTGCAAACCTGGAGTTCCGGTCCATTATCACAGCCCTGGGCACAGGCATTGATCAGGACTTTAACCTGTCACAGCTCAAGTATGACAAAGTCATCATCCTGTCCGATGCCGACCAGGACGGCGCTCACATTCGAGCCATTCTGCTTACCTTTTTTTTCCGCTATATGCGGGAGTTGGTGGCCGGAGGCCATGTCTACATTGGCATGCCGCCGTTGTACCTGCTGAAAACTGCAGGCAAGGAATCCTATGCCTACAACGACAGGGAACTGCAAAGGGTCCTCCCAAAGGGAAAAAACTACACACTGCAGCGTTACAAGGGCTTGGGTGAGATGAACCCGGAACAACTGTGGCAAACCACCATGAACCCGGCGAACCGAAAGCTGATGCAGGTAACCATTGAGGATGGCGCGGAGGCTGACCGGCTCATTACCATCCTCATGGGGGATAAGGTTGATCCCCGCAGGGATTACATCATCAGCCATGCCGATTTCAACAAGACGGACCTGTTTGAAGAAATTCAGGCCTGAGGAACAGATGGATGGCTAACAAAGATAAAAAAGGAATCGTGGAACGTTTGGATGAGATCATCCAGACTCCCCTTGAAGATGTCATGAAGAGGAGCATGATGCCCTATGCGGAGCATGTCATCCTCGAGCGCGCGCTGCCCAGGGTGGAGGATGGGCTCAAGCCCGTCCAGAGGCGCATTCTCTTTTCCATGCATGAGCTTGGGCTGACCCCTGATAAACCCCATCGCAAGTGTGCCCGTATCGTCGGAGACTGCCTGGGCAAATACCACCCTCATGGGGAGAGTTCCGTATATGACGCCCTGGTGCGCATGGGGCAGGATTTTTCAATGCGGGGTATGTTGGTGGACGGGCATGGCAACTTTGGCTCCATAGATGGTGACACGGCCGCCGCCATGCGCTATACCGAAGCCCGTATGGCCCCTCTGGCGATAGAAATGCTCAGGGACATTCAAAAGGAGACGGTCCACTTTCACCTGAATTTCGATGACACCATGAAGGAGCCGGAACTTCTTCCTGCGCGTTTCCCCAATATGCTGGTAAACGGCGCCACAGGTATCGCAGTAGGCCTTGCCACCAATATTCCGCCCCATAATCTCAGGGAAGTGGTGCTTGCTGCGATTCAGTTGATGGACAATCCCGGCACGGGGCTTGATCAACTGATGCAAATCATCCCGGCGCCGGACTTCCCCACAGGAGGTAGGTTGCTTGATACGCCTGAAATCAGGGAAGCTTTCCTGACTGGACGCGGTAAAATCCAACTGCGCGCCCGCGTCCACATTGAACAGGGCAAGGCGGGCAGGCATCTCCTGTGCATAACCGAGGTGCCTTACCAGGTGAACAAAGCGCAATTATTGGAGCGGATACTGGCGCTGTCTGAGGCCAGAAAAGCCGCCCTTGGCTGCATCTACGACATCCGTGATGAATCAGACCGCAGCGGTATGCGGGCGGTGGTGGAAATCAAAAAAGATGCCGACCCCGAAGCTGTTCTGGCCTACCTGTTCCGATACAGCGACTTGCAGGTCACAGTGGGAGTGAACATGGTGGCTATCGCCGGTGGCAAGCCCGTACAGCTTGGGCTGATCCAGGCCCTGGAATACTATATCGCCCATCAGCGGGATGTGGTAACGCGGCGAAGTGCGTATGAACTGGACCAGGCAGAGCACAGGGCGCACATCCTTGAGGGGCTTATTATCGCCGTTGACAATCTGGATGAGGTCATCAGGCTTATCCGCCAGTCCCAAAGCGTCAGACAGGCCAAGGAAGGGCTGATGACGCGTTTTAACCTGAGCGATGTTCAGGCTCAGGCCATCCTGGACCTCCGTTTGCAACGGCTGACCGGCCTGGAAATCCTCACCCTCCGCAAGGAATATGCAGCGGTGGAGAAGCTGGTGAAAAGGCTTCGCGCCATCCTGGGCAGTGAGCGCCTGCTCCTGAGGCTCATAAAAGAAGAACTTCAGGAAATCGCTGATAAATACGGCGATAAGCGGCGCACAGAAATCCTGAAGGTGAATGACCAGGCAGAAGATATGGTATTTCCTCTTGATATCCCCGTTCCCGAGGAAACGGTGGTCATCCTGACCCGTGGCGGTCAACTGCGCAGGCTGTCTCCCAGGATGTACGAAAAAATGGAACTGCCGGAGTCAAGCTCTGACATGCCCAGGTATATTTTTCAAACAATGTCGGACCACACCCTGCTGTTTTTTACACAGTTTGGCAATTGTTACCAGTTGCCCGTCAGCCAGCTGGAAGAGCAGGCCAGGCCGCGGGAGCGTGCCACCCTTCTTGCCGGGGTGCTCAGTGGGCTTGAAGAAGGTGAAGAATGCGTATCGCTCATCGATGTGGGCGGGGCCGTATCTCAGAACGCTGCGGATCTGTTCTTTTTCACCAGGCTGGGGATGGTAAAGCGTTCCCTGGCTGAAGACTATCAGGTGCGCCGGGGTAAGTATGCCGCGATCAAACTGGGAAAGGGAGACGCCCTGGCGCATGTCTGCCAGCCGCTCTCCCAGGATGACCTGTTCTGCCTGACGCGCCAGGGAATGCTCATCCGTTTTTCCCAGGAGGATGTTCCGGTAATGGGACGGGTGACAGGCGGCGTGCGGGGCATCAAACTGAACCCGAAGGATCATCTTAGGTGGGCCGGTGGCATTGGGGACGATGGCGACCTGATTCTGGCCAGTGAGCGCGGGTTTATGAAGCGCGTTCCGGGCAGCATGGTAGACTGCCAAAAACGCGCGGGCAAGGGGGTGCACAGTTTCTATTTTTACAAAAACGGCAGCAACGGCACTTATGTTTCAGCGGCGGCCTTTGTCCGGGTGCCGCGCAGCTTCACGGTGGAAACCACACAGGGACAAATGGTGCCTGTCAACAGTGAGGAAATTATACGCCAGACCCTGACTGAACGCGGAAAACCATATATCATGGCCATCATGGACGATGTGGTGAGTGATATCATCCTCTAAGGGCGTTTCCTTGACACCCCCTTTGAGGGCAAGTAGAATGATTTGACAGGCAACAACAGGAAAGGCGTGGAAATGAACGGCATCAGGGTATTGGCGAACCACAGGCGTGCTCTTTTGCTGTTGGCGATCCTGACAGCACTGGTGTTTTTGTTGTCTGCCATGCCCCTGGCGCCCATGTACTACATATTCTTTGGCCTCGTCATTTTTCCGTTGGCCGGGATGGGGCTGGCCGCAGTCGGAGGATGGCTTGCCCTGCTCCTGGGCGGAGCTGTTGTGGCCTGGAGCGCTGCGAGGCTGTTTGGCATGCCAGGGCTGATGGTGCTGACCTATATGCTGCCAGCCTCCACCGCACTCCTGGTCAGCATTGAAATGAGGCTGCCCTACCTGAAAGCCGGCCTTGTGGTGCTGGCGGCCTATGTGCTGGGCGTGCTGGCGCTCTACTTCCTGCTGCAGCAGGCTGCTGGGGGCAGCATCTTCCCCTATGCCTCCCAGGAGGCAATCAAGGCACTAAAGCATCTGCCGCAGCGCGATATTTTCCTGTATAACCTCTGGAAAGGCGGCTTGATTGCCCATGGCCAGCCAAGCGGCACACAGGTATTTATCGAAAACGGGAACGGCTGGACCTTTACCCCGCAAGTGCTGGAGGAATTCTATAAGCAACTGGCGTACCGGATTGATACGCTTCTACAATCGCTTTTTCATGCGATGCTCACCAGCTTTGGGATCTACATGGCGGCCATTGGCAGTTACGCGTCGCTTCGCCTCGGAAAAACCGCCCAGCCCGACAGCTGCCCTGATTTGGGTATGCCCAATTTTGAAAACTGGTTTATTCCCAGGGCAATCGGCAGGAAGCTCTGGGGGCTGGCGGCGGGTTATCTGCTGATGGTGCTGGTAAACTCGCTGGTGATTCAGCTGGCTGGCTCGCTGATGTTCAATGTCTTCTATGCCGTATATGCCATACAGGGCCTGGCCGTCATCGACCACCGATTAAGCCGCACACGCATAAATCGATGGCCAAGAAGGACTCTGCTCATATTTCTTTTTATGATTTTGCAGCCTTTGCTCGTATTTTTCGGCATTTTGGATCAGGCAAGGGACACCAGGGGTTTACGCAGGCACAGTCAGAAAATTGAAAAGCTTTAAGGAGGTTTCATCCATGCAGGTGATTTTACTTCAAAACATTCCGGGCACTGGCAAGAAAGGTGATATTGTCAACGTATCCGATGGCTATGCGCGCAACTATTTGTTCCCGCGCAAGTGGGCCACTCAGGCGACTGCAGGCGCTGTAAAGGAAGTTGAGCGCCGGCATGAAAGGGAGCGCGCAGAGGAGTCAGCGCGCGTTCAGGAAGCTGAGGAGCTCGCGCGGCAGATTCAGGGGAAAATCATTGAAATCAAGGCCAAAAGCGGCGAGAAAGGCCGGCTGTACGGCAGCGTTACCGCACAGGAGGTTGCTGACGCGCTCAACTTGCAGCACAAGGTAACGGTGGACAAACGAAAGATTGACCTGGCAGAGCCCATCCGCAGCCTGGGAAGGGTCCAGGCTACCATCTCGCTGTATGCCGGTGTAAAAGCTACCATGACCATCAGCGTTCTTCCGCTGGAATAATGGACGCGGATAAGGCAAGGATAATGGCAGGCTTGGGAGAGGACCAGCTGCGCATTCCACCCCAGAGTCTGGAGGCGGAACAGTCTGTTTTGGGCGCGGCGCTACAGGAAGTGGCGGCGCTGACGCTTGTGATGGAAGCACTTTCTGCGGATGATTTCTATTACCCGCAACACGCATTGCTCTTTCGCGCCATGCAGTCACTCTTTGGGCAGGCGCGGGCGGTGGACTTGGTCACGATGGACGCGGAACTTAAACGAAGCGGTTCCCTGGCTGGTATTGGGGGGCCAGAATATCTGATTGAGCTCATGCGCGCTGTGCCCACCACCGCCCATCTCAAGCATTACCTGGATATTGTACTCGAGAAAGCAACACTCCGGAAATTGATCAGCGCCGCATCCGATATCACCGGAGTTTGTTTTGAAGAGAAACTCACCCTGGAGGAGACTCTTCTCTTTGCCGAAAAAGAGATTTTTGACATTGTCATGAAGCGCACAGGCACCCAGCAGCTCACTCCCATCCGGGAAGTGATCAAGGCTACGCTCGCGCAGATTGAGGAACTGGTTCGCAATAAAGGCAGGATTTCCGGCGTGCCAACAGGCTTCGCCCTCCTGGACAGGCTGTTGACCGGGCTGCACGCTGGCGAGTTGGTATTGGTGGGCGCCCGCCCCAGCATGGGCAAGACCAGCTTTGCCATGAACATCGCCGCATACGCTGCCCACCATGGCAAATCCGTGGCCGTATTCAGCCTCGAGATGCCTAAGGAGCAGCTTGCCATGCGCATGCTTTGCGGTGATGCGCGGGTCAATATGCAGCGCATCCGTTCCGGCGCCCTCACCGACAAGGACTGGGAACGCCTGGCCGCAGCCCTCTCCCCGCTTTCGGAAACCAGGATGTACCTGGACGACAGTGCCTCCCTCACCCCCGCGCAATTGCGCAGCCGTTGCCGCCGCCTGATGATGGAGCGGGGACTAGACCTGATTGTGCTGGACTATATGCAATTAATGACGGCCGATGGGCGAGTGGAAAACCGGCAGCTGGAAGTAAGCGAGATATCCCGCAAACTCAAGGGTATCGCCCTTGAACTGAAAGTGCCGCTGTTGGCCTGCGCCCAGCTTTCCCGCGCCAATGTAAAAAGGACCGGCAGTCTAAGGCCGGTGCTTAGTGACCTGAGGGATTCAGGTTCCATTGAGCAGGACGCTGACGTGGTCATGTTCCTGCACCGCCCCTATTACTACAACAAGGAGGAGGAAGTGGATCCCAGCGAAGCTGAGGTAATCGTAGCAAAACAAAGAAATGGTCCCCTGGACATTATTCGCCTTAACTGGAATGAGGACTTCACCCTTTTTGAGAACCGCTATGACCAAGCAACAGGAGATCGAGAATGAACCAAACCGCCGTTAACAAATTTTCCAAGGATGAACGTTTCGAGGGTTATTTGCTTGTCAGAAACGCCGAAAAACGTTTGAACAAAAACAACGAGCCATATCTTGATATCACGCTGGCTGATAACACGGGTGACATCAATGCAAAAGTCTGGAACTGCGATGATGAACCGCCCGCATCCGGCACCGTTTTAAAGGTGCGGGGTTCGGTAACGGAATACAACAAACGCCTGCAGTTCAAAATCGAGCGATATCGCATGGCCGAATCGCAGGACGAGGTGGATCTCTCTGCCCTGGTGGCCGCCGCGCCGCGCGCGTCCGATGAGATGTTTAACGAAATACTGGCCGTTATTGAGGGGATGCAGAATCCTGTAGTGAAAGCAATTACCGGAGAAATGGTACGGCGCGCGGGAGATAAGCTTCACTATTACCCAGCTGCCCAAAGCATGCACCACGCAGAACGCAGCGGCCTGCTCCATCATCTGACAGATATGATCAGGGTGGCCCAGGCCATCCTGCCCTGCTATCCTTTTCTGGACGGTGATCTGCTTTTGGCGGGCATCGTGCTTCATGACCTGGGCAAACTGACCGAAATGTTATCAGACACCCTGGGCAATGTAAGCGAATACTCCAAAGAGGGGCTGTTGTTGGGGCATCTGGTAACCGGCGTGGCCGAAGTCCGGGATGCCGCCAAAGCACTTGGATACCCACCGGATGAGGAATACGCGCTTTTGCTTGAACACATGATCATCAGCCACCACGGCCTTCCCGAATATGGCAGCCCCCGTAAACCGCAATTCCCTGAAGCGGAGGTTTTAAGCCAGCTGGACGATCTGGATGCCAAGCTTAACGAAATGCAGGCAGCGCTGAAGCGCACCCGTCCAGGCGAATTCAGCGATCGCGTCTTCGCCCTGGACCGGCGGGTTTACCATCCCCGCTATTTGGATGAGGAGGATGCATTTTCAGACCTGGAGGAGCTGAACACGGGCCTTTATGAGGGGGAAAGCGGCCTTGACCCGGACAGCGCCTATCAGGGACTTTTGTAACAAATTGCCTGCGTGGCCCCTACCGCTTGACGAAGGCTTGCATAATTGTTACAATATTCTTACGCAGATGCAATGATTCCAACGGACGGAGGATATGTCACATGAATAAACGGTTGTTGGCCATCGTCATCATCCTGGCCGCGCTGGCGTTAACCGCCTGCCAACCCGCGGGCGACACCCCTGCTGCGGACACCGCCACACCAACGCCTACAGCGGTTTCACAGCCCAACCCCATGGATTTGCCCACTGATCCCCCAGTGATTGAAGGCGTTCCAGAGGGGTATGACCCGGCCAGCGAGGAGGACGCAGGGCTCATCACGGCGGAAACCCAGGTTGACGAACTGGGTATACCACTTTATGCCGGCGCCACACCAATCCCCCTGGACCCCATTGATATGCCCACCCCCACCCCGCGCCAGGCGCTCACTTTTACCTATACCCCCTATACGGCAACCAACCTGGGCCTTACCTTTGAATCTGCCGCAGGCTATACTGTTGATGACAGCCAGCCTGACACCTACATCCTCACGGAGCCGCCTGAGCAGATGAAGGATAATGTTTCGGTTCAGTTTGTGCTTCAGTCATCCACTGTCGCGGCCAACTACGCCCTAAACAGCCTCTCCCAGGATGTACGCACCTATGCTGCTGACCTGGGCAAGGTGAACTACAAGGAGTGGCGTCTGTATGACACGGCAGAGCGCACCCTTATGGGCCAGCGCGGATATTACATCAATTACCGGGGTGTGATGCATGATGATACTGTGGTACGCGGGCGTGTGCACATGGCTCTGATGCCCAACAACAGGGTGTTGATGCTCCATTTCGTCTGCCCCGCCAACTTCAACTCCGACTATACAGGAGTATACTCCCACATCAGGGATACGATCAAAGCGCTGTAAATCCATCAAATGAAAAACCGGAGCCAGCGGGGAAATCCTCAATCTGGCTCCGGTTTGTTTTGTTCATTCAGGCAGGATATAATCGTCTGACAGCTGATCGTTGGAAAGAAACGTGGTCTGTTTGTCCCCTGTCGGGATTTCAGGCAAATCCCTCAGGTCACCCAATCCGAAATGGGAAAGGAACTGATCGGTGGTGCCATAGAGGATGGGCTTTCCCAATGTATCCTTGCGCCCCACTTCCCTTACCATGCGCTTGCTCACCAGGGACTGGATGGCATAATCACTCCCCACCCCCCGAACGGCTTCAATTTCCATGCGGGTTACAGGCTGTTTATAGGCAATGATGGACAGCGTTTCCAACGCCGATTGGCTTAGCGACCTGCGCTGGATGGGCTGGAGAACCCGTTCAATGTAAGGCGCGTACTCCGCCTTTGTAGCCAGCTGCGTTTTACCTCCAAAACGTTTGATGGACAGGCCCCTGCCGGTTTCCTGATAACAGGCTTCAAGGTCGCCCAACGCGTGAATGACCGCGTCTTCTGGCAGATCAAGCGCCAGAGCGATCTCATCCGGGGTGATGGCCTCTCCGGACACAAACAAAATGGCCTCAATAATCCCTGCCAACAGCTTATCATTCATGCTCTATCTCTTTTCTGCGGCCAATGTACAGGGTAATATCCTCATAGCTGGTATCTTGCTGCGCCCAGGCCTTCCCCTGTTTCATTAACTCCAGCATCGCCAAAAATACCGTGATTACTTCATCCCTTGAAGCGCGCGGGCTTAAGAGAGCTGAAAATTTAAGCGGTATTTTCCGAGGTTTTTTTAGAATCATCGCCATGCACGCTGACACCGAAAAACGCTCAGCTTCGATCTGTCCACCAGGCTCGGCTTCAAGCCCATCTTCCAGAACACGCCGGCTGACATTGATAAACGCTCTGATTAAACCCTCCAGTGTCAGCCCGGAAATCTCAAATTCTGGCTGCGGCAGCGGAAACTCCTCTGGCAGCTTGCTGAAGGATTTTCCGGCTTCTTCCTCATAAACCTGCATCTCAAGCGAGATTTGCCTAAATCGGGCGTACTCCTCCAACTGCTGGATGAGCTGCGCTTCAGGGGTCTCCTCCTCAAGATTATCCGTTAAGACTGGCAGCATTGCGCGGCTCTTGATTTCGAGCAAGGTGGCCGCCATGTTCACAAAACTGCTGGCCTCGTCCATATCCATTTCCCCTGATTCCCGAACAATTCGAATGTACTGGTCGGTTACTTCGGACACAAATATATCCTGGATATCGATCTTGGCCCGGCCTATCAGGTGTAATAGCAGATCAAGCGGACCTTCAAACCGGCTGAGATGGATATGAACGGCACTCATGCCGGGCCTACAGTGGGAAAATGGACAGAAACAGAGGAAGAATTGCTCCCTGAACAGCGTAAATAGCCTGCGCGATCCAGTTGCCGATGAAGTTGGTGGTGATAAGCAGGAGAATCAGCGCCATGTGGACGATACGGAACACCTTTCCGCTGATGTTGAGCCTTCCCCTGAAGAAAATGTCATTCGCTACATGGAATCCATCAAGCGGCGGGATGGGCAAAAGGTTGAACAGTCCCATCCCAAGGTTGATCATCGCTAATTGTATCAGGAAACGCTGGACATGCAGAAGCGCTGGTGACTTGATCATGGGGCCAATCGCCTCCGCGAACTCGGGATAAAGCTGCAGCACGAAGCCCTGCTCCTGAAAGCTCAGGAAGAATGATGGGCCAAAATAACTGAGCGCTTCAGGGGTATACAGAAATCTGCCCGCAAACACCGCCAGCAGTGTCGCCAGCAAAAACAACAAAAAGTTCACTGTCACGCCAGCAAGGGAAACCATCATGTCGTTCCAGCGTCGATTACGGAATCGGTTGGGATTGACCGGCACAGGCTTAGCCCAGCCAACACCCAGCAGAAAGAGGCTGATAGTGCCCAGCACATCCAGGTGACGAAGCGGGTTAAGCGACAATCGCCCCATATCCCGGGCGGTGGTATCTCCGCTCTTTAGCGCCGCATAACCATGGGCCAGCTCGTGCATCGTGATGGCAAGCAACACGGCTGGCGTACGGTAGAGCATAAATTGCAGAAAGCCCCATGGATCCGATTGCAGCCAATCCAGCAAATCAGTTATCCCCTTCCCGAATACCTTCTTTTATTCTTTTGACTTGGGCCTCAATCATCTCCCTTGTCACGAAATTAAGCGGGGAAAAACGGCCCTCCAGCGCTTCCTCCAGCTTCTCCAGGGCCTCTTCCTTCTTCCCCTCCTCAAGGTCATAGCGGGAAAGGAAATAGAGGGTATCTATTTGGCTGGGTTTAATCTGGTGGGCCTTTTCAAAATATGGCCGGGCTTTTTCTTTGTCGTTGAGCAGCCGGTAATAGGTCTGCCCCAGGTTGTCCAGAATTACCGGGTCCTCATCATCGTATTCAAGGGCTTCCAGGTTATAGGCAAGGGCCTTTTCACCGTCTCCATGCTCAATATAAAGAAAACCCAGGGATTGGTAGGTAAGCCCACAAGGGGAATCCCGGTGGGAGGCCTCCAGCAGGCGCACGCCCTTGTCCAGGTCCCCGGTTTTCCAGCTGGCAACAGCATAATTCATGAACAGCTGCTGTTTGCGCTCCGGGCTGAGATCAGGTGCTTTCTGCGCCTTAACCAGGATCTCTTTTACTTGATCAAATGCGCCCTCCTCACCTGAACGCAATAGAAGCACCGCAAAGGGCAGCATATAACTGGCCGATATTTCTCCATCCCTATAAAGCTGCTCATAGAGTATCCGTGCTTCGTCGGCCTGCCCCCGCTGGTGTTTCAGCAGTGCTTGGCGAATCTTCAGTTTGTTCATGAGTCCCATGTGTGTGATTGTCAACCTTTCTTTTTAGCCTTAAATACCGATGTTCCAGCGCCGCGTATTCGTCTGCCGCCTGAGCGGACAACTGGCGGCGTTCTGCACAATATAGCATGCCCCGATTGACAATGGCAAGCGCGCGCGACGGCTCCTTCAGCCTGTGCTCATAGATTTTTGCAAGTGCCGTGCAGACATGATAACTCACCGCTTTTTCTCCCAGGACAGTCTCGTAGGCTTTGGCAGCCTCCAGGTTATTCCCGCAGCGCTTATACATGTCCGCCAGGCGGATCTCCGCCAGGATCTTGACATCGCGGTCTGTGCAGGCCCTGAAACACGATGCCGCTTTATCAACCTGCCCATGCTTTTCATACACCTTGCCGATGCTGAAGATATCCATGTGGTGTTTGGCGTCCATCGGATTATCATGCAAGTTCCCCATTAGCAGGAGCAGCCTGGCAAGGGAGAGGATATCCAGTTGGTTGTGGCTGAGGACATCATCCATTAATCCTTCATCCCGGCTTTTCAGGTATTCGAAAAAGCGCGCCGGGATATCAGCACCCCCCAAATCGTTCTCCCGAGGGATGCCAAAAATCCTTTCCTCAAGGCTGCAAAGCGAGCACTGCCTGATACGCAGCTTGAATATGCGCCGGGCTGCGTGAACGAGATCAAGGTGAAAAGACTTCTGAAAGCTCTCCTGCAGGCGGTTGACCGTGGCACGGCCCTCAAGCAGGGGCATATCAAAACTGGCACCGTTATATGTGACAAGGCACTTGGCTTGCGCAAAACGCGCGAAAACCCGGGTGAGCATTTCTGCCTCCTGATGGTAATCCCGCATGAGGTATTGCCGGATATGAAAGGCGCTTTCCTCAAACCAACCAGCTCCAATCAAAAAAGCCACGGTCCCTGCGCCGCCCCTTAGGCCCGAGGTTTCCGTGTCCATAAAGAGAAAGTCCTTTATGGCGATATCCTGACCGGCGTTAAGCCCGAGGTAGGCCAGGGTCTGAGCTTTCAAGTGTCCCAAATTAGCGGGGAGTTCCCAAAAGGTATCGCTGATGAGAAGACCTGGGACGGCCAAAACGGGCTTCTCTTTGGCGCTGATAGGCTGAGCCGCACGCAACCTGTCGAGCATGGATGCCATCAACCGCCCTCCAACTGCTTAAACAACGTGGTTTCCTCGTCCTCATCAACCCGGGGAGCGGAGGTGGGTTTGGGAGTGGGATACGCGTACCAAACCGCCTGTTCATAACTGGTGTCTTCTGGAAGGAAGGGACCCGAAGCATCTCGAAGGGCGGATTCCTCCGCCATTGCGCCTGCTTTTCTCAGTTCGCTCAGCACTTCAGGTGTCTGCCCCATAATCATCTGCCGGATCAACCCTTCCAGGAGGAAATGGTTGCCCTTGTTCAGCACATATTCCGGCAAATACCGTGCCTGTTCGAGATAGGTTTCCAGGGGAATTCTCAGGCGATAAAGCGCCGTGGCGTGGGCCACGCCCACATAGCGAATATGCCAGGGCTCGTAGCTGATTCCGGTAATATCGCGCCAATCCTGCTGATAGCGGACGATATAGCCAAATCGGTGCGCATTCTCCGAAACCCAAAGGCCTTCTGGTGTATCGCCGAAATTGGCGTTTAGGTTTGTTTGCGTGGGCGTCTGCACATCCATGGCCAGCCCGAGCTGATGTTCGCTGGTCCCGGGAAGGGCGACACGGCGCATCGCTTTATCCCTGCTGCCAACCTCTTCCACCTTGGCATTGAACAAAATCTGCTGGACGCCGTAAGAACGGTAGCCTGAGGTAGCATACAGCGTATATCCCTGTTCAAAAAGCGCCGCCTCAAACATCGCTTCAAGCGCACCGGCAGCTACCCGGCACATCAGAATGTTGTCCTCAAGGCTTTTTTTGCGCGTTCGCACTTCTGGTTTCACCAGATCCTCCGGCACATAGGAGCGGCTGATGCGGTTTTGGGCGTTTACCAAAACGAGTGTTCCCCCCAGCTCCATCAGAGCCGGTAACGGCGCTTCAGGGGCGGGTGCAATTTCTGGTTCAGACCCCGCCGTGGGCAGAACCAGCGTCATGAGAACCAGCACTAAAAACAGCTTTTTCATCAGAACCCTCAAGGTTTGTAAAAGATGGATACCTCGTTGTCGCCCGCCTCGTCAGTTTCCGGCATTTCCCGGGGTGGCGGCAACGCGTTGAGCTGTGCACAGAGTGCAAAAAAGTCACCGCCGGAAGCTTCATAGTCCAGGATTTCCTGCTTGACTTCCTGATCGAACTCTTCAAGCGAAAGCCTTTTCTCCATGATATACCGAGCCACCTCCAGCCCAACATAGCGCAGATGCCAAGGCTCATAGATTATGCCGGTGATGTCTTGCTTTTCCGGCAGATAACGAATGATAAAACCAAATTCCGCGCAGTTCGCTTCCATCCACCGGGCTTCCGGTGTGTTGCCAAATTCAGGCCGCATTCCGTCCTGATTGGCCCATTCCAGGTTCAGAACATCTACACCCAAACCGGTCTGATGGTCGGAAGAGCCGGGAAAAGCAACGACCCCGTCATCCCTTCCGTATTTATCCATCCGATTGTAATACATGGTTTCCTGGGTGCCAAAGCTGCGATAGGAGCTTTTGACATAAAGCTGGTGGCCTTCCTCCTGCGCGGCTGTGAACAGCTCCTGAAGCGCTGCTGCCGCCTCTTTTCGCAGCGAATGTGGGCCGCTGACACTGCGCAGTCCCGCCAAGGATACCAGGTTGTTCGGTTCAAAGCCGCTGTCCAAAGGGGTCTGGCGGTTGACCAGGGTCAGATTTCCATTGCGGTTCTCAAGCAGGTTGGCTGGGATGGGATAGGTCCATCGGGGGATGGATCCAAACACCCCAAAAGGCACTGCCAGGGCCAGGAAAATCATTGTCAGCCGTTTTATCATCCACCGAATCCTTCCGTGAAATTCGCGCCAAAAGAGGCCTGAGCCATTTGGTAGACATACAATTCAAGCGGTATATCAAGCCGTTTTATCTCCATTGCATGGGGCACACCCACAAAACGCAGATGCCAAGGTTCCTCGGCAATGCCGGTGATATCTGTCCATTGCGCCCGGTATCGCACAATAAAGCCAAAACGATGCGCGTTCTCGCTCACCCAGTGGCCTTCCTTGGAACGCCCAAAGCTGTAGTTAAGCTGCGTGCTGGACGCCCTTCCCAAATCCACCGCCAGGCCCAGCTGGTGCTCGCTGCAACCGGGAAGCGCCACTAAAAGGCCTGCTTTCTCAGCGCTGCCGGTGCTGGACACCTTCCTGTGATAAATGGCGCTCTGGCTGGCATAACTTCGGTAGCCGGACACCGCAACCAAGGTATGCCCTGATTCCCTGGCGGCAGCGAAAAGAGCTTCCAGCGCTTCTGCCGCTTCCCGCCTCAGAGTGACGCTGCTGCCCTGGGATCTGACGGCAGGCTTTACCAAATCCGGCGGCACATAATCCTTTGCCAGCTGAAAGGTCTGGTTGACCAAATACAGATTTCCTCCCAGGGAGGTTTGGTCCACACAAGCGGTGATTCCTCCCTGGGCGATGGCAATGACCGCCGCGAACAGGGAAAGGAGCCTAACAACCATCAGTCTTCTCCGGTGTGAACATACCCGGATACTGGGCGCTTAGCTTCATCATGGCTACGGGTTTGAGCCTTACAACAACCCTGGTTCCGGTGTCCTTGTGCTCCTCGATCAATATCCTTCCCTGTCTGCGCAGTTCATTGAGCGCTTCATACTGCGTAAAGGACACAAAAACCGTATACTCCCGCTCACTGTCCCTAAGGATCTGGGCAATGGCGCCAAGCAGTTGGTCAACTCCCTCCCCCGTACGGGCGGAAACCCACAGCGCGCCCGGTACAGCGATGCCATTATCCCCTTGCGCGATATCGGCCTTATTCAGGACTTCAATGCGCGGCTGGTGTACAGCACCCAGGTCATGAAGCACGCTCTCCACCACCTGGCGCTGCTCCCTGGCTTTGGGATTGGCCGCGTCAGATACGATGACCAAAATGTCCGCAAGGGCTGTTTCCTCCAAAGTCGATTTAAAGGCCTCTACCAGATCCGTGGGCAGTTTGCTGATAAAGCCCACTGAGTCTACCAAAAGAAAGCTGTCCCCATCTGGTAAATCAACTTTGCGTGACACCGCATCCAGGGTGACAAACAGCTGGTCTTCCACATTGACCTGAGCGCCGGAAAGGCGGTTCAGAAGGCTTGACTTGCCCGTATTGGTGTAGCCCACCAATGCCACGACCGGGATATCGCTCTGCTGGCGGTTCTTACGCCGAATAGCACGCTGGCGTTCCAGTTCCTCCAAATCTTTGCCTAGGATTTGAATCCGCCGCCTGATATATCTCCGGTCCATCTCCAGTTTGCTTTCCCCTGGCCCCCTGGTGCCGATGCCGCCAGCCAGGCGAGAGAGAGCCGAGCGTGCGCCAATCAGGTGGCCGGAGCGGTATTTTAACTGCGCCAGGCTCACCTGAAGCTTGCCCTCGCTGGTGGTTGCGCGCTGTGCAAAGATGTCAAGAATCAGCGTGGTGCGGTCGATGACCCTGGCTCCGGTCAGTTCCTCCAAATGTCCCAACTGGACGCTTGTCAGCTCATCATCGGCAATCACCAGATTTGCTTCCTGAGCCTGCACATCCAGTGCGACTTCCAACGCTTTTCCCGAACCGATGTAGGATCTGGGATCCATGCCGGACTTAGCCTGAAGCGCACGCCCTACCACCTTGGCACCGGCGCTGCCGGCCAAGGAGGCCAGCTCATCAAGGGAAGACTGGGTATCAATGCCGATAAGGTAGGCGCGTTCGATCTCGGCCTGTGTAAATTGCTCGGGGGACGGCGCCCGGTCATTGAGTTCAACAGCCTCCATCCATTTTGGATGGCTCAATGCCCGGGTGCCTGTCACCATCACAGGGCCGGGAACAAAGCCCGTTTCGTCCGGCAGCAAATAGCAAACGCTGGCCCCGGCTACGCTGCCGTCTTCATTGGCCCCCAGTGCGCAGATGGCATCAAGCCTGAGGCTCTTGAGCGCTGAAAGATCCACATCCGACAGGCGGCTTTGGCCATCCGGATGAGTGTGAACGCATCTGACACGGCTGAGGCGATTCCCGTTGCGGCGCTGGGATAGGTCCATCAGGGGAACACTGTCCCTTTGCCCTATGGCGATATCCAACACTTCCCCTCCCCGGGAAAGGTACAGCGAGATTTCCCGGCGGATTTGCGCAGAAAACCGGCAGAGTGCCTGCGCCAACCCGTAAGGAAGGAATTCATCTGTTCCTACGGGAAAATCAAACAGCAGGGACAGATCTTTCTGAACACTGTCCTTGATACCCGCCAGGTTTCCTCGAAGCTCCTGCATGTTCCCCCTAAAGGCTTCAGGCCTTGTTCTTTCGGTAGTCCTCTATAGCGGCATGGATAGCCTCCTCCGCCAGCACAGAGCAGTGCACCTTTTGGGGCGGCAGGCCATCCAAGGCTTCCATCACCGCTTTGTTGCTGACCTTCAACGCATCCTCAAGCGTTTTACCCTTAACCATCTCCGTGGCCATGGAACTGGTGGCGATGGCCGCGCCGCAGCCAAATGTCTTGAACCGCACATCCTGGATGATGCCGTCCTCCACCCGGAGGAAAACCTTCATGATATCCCCGCAGGTGGCGTTACCCACGGTGCCGATGCCATTGGCGTCTGGAAGTTCCCCCACATTGCGAGGATTGCTGAAGTGCTCCATGACTTTGTCGCTGTACATAATCACTCCTTAGCTGGCCAGCGGGGACATGGCCCGCAGCTTGTCAACAATACCTGGTAATATCGCCAGCACCGTGTTTATTTCTTCATGGGTAGTTGCTTCAGACAGGGTAAAGCGCAGGCTGCTGTGAGCATCCTCCGCGGCCAGGCCCATGCCAAGAAGCACATGGGAAGGTTCAAGGGAGCCAGACGCGCAGGCGGATCCGGAAGAGGCCGCAATGCCGTTCAGGTCAAGATGCAAAAGAAGTGCCTCTCCCTCAATATACCGGAATGACAAGTTGGCGTTGTTGGGCAGGCGGTTGGTCCGGTCTCCGTTTAGGCGTACATGGGGAATAGCGCCAGTGATGCCATCTATCAGGATATTACGAAGCCTGGTGATCTTCTCAGCGTTCTCATCCATCATCATGCCCGCGCGCTCAGCCGCCTTGCCAAGGCCCACAATGCCTGCCACATTTTCGGTACCGGCACGGCGATTGCGCTCCTGAGCGCCCCCGTGAAGCAAGGGCAATATTCTGGTTCCTGAGCGAACATAGAGGGCGCCAGTGCCCTTTGGGCCATGGAACTTGTGGCCCGAGAGTGACAAAAGGTCCACCTGCCAGGCATTGACGTCCACTCCAATTGCCCCAGCCGCCTGCACCGCATCGGAATGGAAGGGGATTTTGTGCTCGCGCGCGATGGCGCCAATGGCCTCCACCGGCTGCAAAGTACCGATTTCGTTATTGGCTGCCATGATGGAAATCAGGATGGTGCGGTCTTTGATCGCATTCTTCACATCCTCTGGGTTTACGATCCCTGACGCACTGACCGGCAGATAGGTCACATCAAACCCTTCGGTTTCAAGCCATCTGGCTGTTTCAAGCACCGCATGGTGTTCAATGGCGCTGGTAATGATGTGATTGCCTTTGCTTCGCCTGGCAAAAGCGATGCCTTTTAAGGCCCAGTTGTCGCTTTCCGTGCCGCCGCTGGTGAAATGGATTTCGTTTGTCCTGGCACCAATAAGCCCGGCCACTTGTTTGCGCGCATCATCAATGGCCCTGCGGGCATCACGGCCGGTGTCATAGATGCTCGAGGCATTACCGTAGCGCCCGGTAAGGTAGGGCATCATGGCTTCCAGTACTTCCGGGCTCAGGGGCGTTGTGGCGGCGTTATCCAGATAAATTCTGTTCAATGGGTCACCTTCTCCGTGCTGGTAATAAGAGATGGATTTACAAGCATGTCCTTAAGGGTCACCGTGTTCATCACTTCTTCGATTCCCCGGGTCAGGTATTCCCACGTGCCTTTCAGTGCGCAGCCGCAGCTGTTTTCACAGGCTCCGGCGTCCAGCACACAATGGGACAGCGTCAGGGGACCTTCAACACTTTCAATAATTTGAGCCACGGTGATATCGCCGGGGTTTTTCGCCAGTAAATAGCCCCCCTTGTTGCCGCGGACTGAGACAATCAGCCCACTGCGCCTCAGGGCACCCAAGAGCTGTTCCGTGTATTCCCTGGGCTGCCCCGCTTTGATAATCCGGCTAAGCGTCTGGGGGCCTTTGTTCAGATGCTGTGCCAAGTGCAGCATAGCAAGCATGGCATAATGGCTTTTGGCCGTTAGTTTCACTGTTCCTCCCAATCCCGACAAAATCACTCAGGATTTCCCAAAGTGTACACTCGCAAATTGGCCTTGTCAATCGTGATTCAGTGGCGCCCGGAGCTGAATACTCCCCCAAACGCATTCTGCGAAAGCCCGGTAAGATACTCAAGGAAAGGCTTGTGGCGCGGCTCACTTGCCAGGAACCTGAGGCACCGGGTGGTTTCCTCAAGGAGTCTCATATCCTTAACGCCAAAGGCGTCGGGCAGTTCGCGGCCATGCTGAAGGGTCCCTAAAAACTGCCCCGGTCCCCGCTGCTCCAGATCCTTTTGGGCGATAAAGAATCCGTTGTCGCTTTGGGTCAATACCTTTAGCCGGTCATTGAACGGGCCCAAAAGGAAACACCAGCTCTCCTTATTCCCGCGGCCAACGCGGCCCCGCAGTTGGTGCAGTTGAGCCAAGCCAAAGCGTTCCGCGTCTTCAATGGCGATAATGGTAGCACCCGGCACATCCACACCCACCTCGATCACAGAAGACGCCACCAGCACATCCAATTCCCCCGCCGAGAAGCGTCTGAGGGCAAGTGATTTTTCTCCTTCATCCTGCTGGCCATATGCCATGCCAAGCCGAAGCGTTTTCAAGGGGCCTCTTTTCAGGTATTCATAGGTTTCCTTTACGCTTTTCACGCTCAGTTCTTCACTCTCCTCTACCAGAGGACAGACATAGAAGCATTGCTCCCCCCGTTGGGCGCTGGCAAGGATGTAGCTAAAGAGCTGGGTACGCTTTCCCTCAGGAACCACGCGCGTATTTACCGGCAGCCGCCCGGGTGGTTTTTCCTGGATAAGAGATACATCCAGGTCACCATACATGACCAGCGCCAACGACCTGGGGATAGGGGTAGCGGATAGGGCTAACATATGGGCTTGGACGTTTCCACCTGGTTTTTCCACCAGTGTCTGGCGCTGCCTGACGCCAAAACGGTGCTGCTCATCGGTGATGACCAGGCCCAGGCGATGGTATTTGACAGTTTCGCTAATCAAGGCCTGTGTGCCGATGACCAACTGCCATGAACCGTTGGCAATGCGTTCAAGCGCAGTCTGCCTTTCCCCCGCGCTTAATGAACTGGTCAGCAAGCCCGAGGCAATGCCAAGGGAAGAAAGCAACCTGGCGGCGCTGGCAGCGTGCTGCTGGGCCAGGATTTCCGTGGGGGCCATCATGGCGCACTGATAACCCGAGCGCGTCGCCAACCAGGCAGCACCAAAAGCGACAGCGGTCTTTCCGCTCCCCACATCCCCCTGAAGCAGCCTGCGCATCGCGTAGCCACTGTTCAAATCGTCAAACACATCCTGGAGCGCCGCCCTCTGGGCTTCCGTGGGCGAAAAAGGCATGGCGGACCAATACCTGCCCAGGTCCTTCTCTCGGCCTTTTAGTGGCAGCCCCGCTCGTCCTCGCTGTCCAACTGCCAGAAGCGCGGTCTGATAGAGCAGCAGATTTTCAAAAGCCAGCCGACGTTTAGCCTGTTCCAAAAGCGCCTGGCTCTGCGGGAAGTGTGCCTGTTCCCAGGCGAAGCGCTTGCCGCAAAGCCGCCACTCGTCAAGAAACCACTGCGGTAACGTTTCAGCGCTTTCATCGGTCATGTTGTCCAGAGCCTGCCGAGCCAGGGCGGAAAAAGTTCTTCCCGGCAATCCCGGCATGGCGCGGTAGACGGGCTCGATGCCACGCCGCTGGATGATCCGGGGATTCGTCATGCCGGCAACACCCTGGTAAAATGACACCTTGCCATACACCAGCAGTGAGTCACCCTTTTTGACTTGCGTGGACATCCAGGGCTGGTTGAACCATGCCAGGGATAAAACACCGCTGCCATCCCCTAAACTGGCCCTGACTGCGGATTTCCCCCCATAAAAATGCTTCCGGGGATGATCCAACACAACCCCCCCAACACAGTGGGCCTCTTGAGTCAGCAGCCCCAGGGGCGTTGGATTCAGGGCATCCACATAGCCCGATGGCAGCGTGGCCAAAAGCGCCATCAGAGAAGTGATGCCGTTTTTTGACAGGATTTCCAGGCGCTTGGGGCCCACTCCCCGGAGATCTTCAAGTCGTTTCATCTGGAAAAACCAAAAACAAGCCGCCTGGCAAGGCGGCTATTGTGGAGAGGGTCACGCTATTCAACGGACAATAAATAATAGTACAGCGGCTGGCCGCCTTTGTGTACTTCCACATCGCAATTGGGATAGAGCTCAGCAATCTCCTGGCCCAGCGCCTCAGCCTCATGGGGGCTGGTCTCAGCACCGTAGTACACGGTGATAAGCCCGTCATCTTCTGTAACAATTTCCTTCATCAACTCCACTGCAGCCTCAGTTGCCGATTCGCAGTTGACCGTCACCCTGCCATTGTTCAGACCGATGATGCTTCCCTCTTTGATGTGCATCTCATCCAGTTCTGTGTCCCTGACCGAAAAGGTGATCATCCCTGTACGTACCTTCTCTGCAGCTTCGTTCATGCGAGCCTCGTTTTCCTCAGGGCTGTCATCCGGCAGAAAGGCGATGACAGCGGCAATGCCCATGGCTACATTTTTGGTGGGCAGGACAATCACCCGGCTTTCAGCCATCTCTGCAACCTGCTCAGCTGCAAGAATAATGTTTCCGTTATTGGGCAGGAGAAAAATTGTGCCGGCCTTTATGCTGTCCACAGCCCTCTGAAGGTCTTCAATGCTGGGGTTCATGGTCTGACCGCCCTCAACAATAATATCCACTCCCAAATCCCTGAAAATATCAGAAAAACCATCTCCCTGGGAAACGGAAACGATACCATACTCCTTCCCGAGCGCGAGTTGTTCAAGTTCCTTTTTTGCCTGATTATCCCGGCGCTGCTGGAGCATATTGTCAATTTTCAAACCATTGAGTTCTCCAAGGGCCAAGGCCAACTGGAGAGCTTTCCCCGGGTCATTGGTGTGCAGATGCACCTTGAGAAGACTGCTGTCTCCCACCACCAGCACACAGTCTCCCAAACGGGTCAGTTTGCGCCGGAGGGAATCCACATCCTCATCTGTTACTTCGGACTTCATTTCCTGAATAAAAAACTCAGTGCAATAGGCAAAGGTGATCTCCCCCAGAAGATCGTGGTCATCTATGAAAGTGTCAGCTTCGCTGATGGGAACCATATCCGAAATCGTGTCTTCAATGCGCTCACCGTTTATCACCGCGGCATAGCCCGTGTAAATCAAGTGAAGGCCCCAGCCGCCGGCGTCCACTACGCCAGCCTGGGTGAGAACGGGCAGCATTTCCTGGGTGCGTTTGACGATGGACTCACCGCTGGCCAGAATCCGGCGGAAAAGTTCCTGGAAGCTGCCGGGGTTATTGTCTGCCTGATGAACCGCGTCATCGGCAATGACACGAGCCACGGTGAGAATGGTGCCTTCCTTGGGTTTCATGACGGCTTTGTAGGCGGTGTCGGCGCCTGCTTTCAGGGCGGCCGCGAACTGGGCCGGCGTCATGGTATCAAGCCCTTCCAGCGCACGGGAAAACCCGCGGTACAGTTGGGAGAGGATGACGCCCGAGTTCCCCCTGGCACCTCTTAGTGCCCCTTTGGCCAGTGCTTCAGCAACACCTGAAATTGCATTATAATCCCGGCCGTTAACTTCCTTGACAGCCGTCATCATGGTCATGGACATATTGGTGCCGGTGTCACCGTCTGGCACCGGGAAAACATTCAGCGCATTGACCGCCTCGCGGTTCTTCTCCAGCATAGCTGCTCCCGCGTTTACCATTTCCCGAAGCAGGCTGGCATCAATCACGGATTTATCTGTCACACTACCTTCCTCCGTTTGCCAGTCTTCAGACGCGGATGCCTTCGACTGTAATATTCACGTTTCTGACCTTTATTCCGGTCATTTTTTCCAACTTGTAACGAACGACCTCTTTGATGGAGTTGCAGACCTCAGTGACCGAAATCCCGTATTCCACCACAATATACAAATCAACATCTATCATGTCATCCACCGAACGCAGCTGAACGCCTTTGCTGAGATTTTCACGCCCCAGCCACTCCACGAAGCCGTCCTTGGCGCGTTTGGAAGACATGGCGACAATGCCGTAGCACTCCAAGGCAGCGTAGCCCACCACCTTAAGCATGACTTCCTCGGAAATGTAAATCGTCCCGATGTCGTTCTTGATTTTAAACTCCATTACAAGCATTCCCCTTTCAGGATGTATCCATTCCCGAAAAGTATTATAGCCCTTTTCCCCCGAAGAAGCAATATCACCACGGTATGAACGCCATGTCAAAAGCCGTTTTCACGGTTGATCTGGTCGATTTCAGCACGCCTGATGGGTGGATTGCAGCTCTTGCAGGGCGTGAGTTTCTCATAGCCCGCGTCATCCAACTCACCATAGGTCATCTCGCCCTTCAGAGGCAGATATCGGTCCTTGATGCTTCGGCAGTTTTGATCAGTATGGTAATACTGTCCGCGGTCCGGATTGTAATATAGGGCAAGGGAAGGGTCAGGATACTCATAGAAACGCCCCGGGAAATCATCCCATATCAATACCTTGGTATTCACTTTGATATTGTTCCACAGCCAGCTCATATTGATGCCATCCTCGTTGTTAAGCCGCTGCACGCGGATGCATCCATGGCTTGCTTTTTTACCCAGTTGGGCTTCCTGAGAAGAGTAATCCCAATATCCGGTAGACTGGTTTTCAATATATGGCACCTCATGTATCAGGGCTCCGCCATTTATACGCATGGCCATGCGGCAGACCAGGTTACCGGCATTAAACTGGCCAACGCGGCTGACCATCAGGAACTCGCCTGAGGGGGTTTCATTCCACGGCTGCTGCCTGGTGGGAATGCCTGTGGAGATAAGAAGCTCGGTAAAGAGTTTGCCTTCCTTGAACACATACAGCCTTTGCTTCAGTTTATCTATCAGGATACCGTAATCATCCCTGGGAGTGATGGTCTTCAGGTTTTTGGTCTCTATATAGCCTCGGATCAGGTCATCGGTGTCCCCGTAACCCCTGCGCGTGCGATTGTCAGGGCCATAGGACGAGTTGTACGCCTCCACAAGGGACCAGCCATCATCCGTTTGCTCAATGATATGAACCCCCTGGGCCTCATAGGTGATTTCACCCAGGATGTTCTCCCGGTCCATGCTGATGTCTTTTGCAGCGCGGAGCTTGTATGTTTCGCGCTGATCGCCGCCCACCACCACGGTGATTGGCTGGAGCATTACCTCCCAGATGGCTTCCTCGTTCCACTCCCCAATGGGCATCTTCCAGTAACTGGAGCCCTTTTCTTCCTCCGTCACCACTTCCTTCGTGGGCAGCGTGTACTTCATCTCATTGATGGCCTCAGAAAGATTTGCAATTGGTGTTGTATAGCCCTCTGACACCTTAACATCCGATGCAGGGGTATGCTTTGGAACTGGCCCCACGGTAAGCGTCACATGGTGCTGATTGGCGGCAAAGCCGCTTTCGTCAAGGAACAGGACAGACAGGGTGTGCTGGCCTTCCGGTGCGGCTACACCATCGATATATCCATCCCAACTCACCGTCGTTTCTCCTGCCGGAACCGGAGCGTAGAAGATATTTGCTGCCTGATCGGCAACGTGAAAAACTACCATAAGCGTTCCTGGCATATTTAGCTGCGCGCTAAGTGCCCAGTTTTGCCCTGGTGTGATGTGTGCATCAACGATCCTGAGTTGACTGATGCGCGGACTTTCAGGCCCGATGGATACAGCGGTTTCTGCTGTATTGCCGTCCATCAGAAGCACCAACCGATAGTCCCCTTGCGGAAAAAGCTGTTGGGTCCGTCCAAGGCCGTTCCAGACTAGATGGTTCTCCCCCGTATTAACCGAAATTTCACTTCTGATTTCATTTAGATTACCAGTATCATCACGCAGCAAAAGCTGTGCCAAACCATCGTGGCTTGATGTAAAACTGAGACGCTCAGTCCGGCCCGGCCTTATGAAAGAAGGAACGGCCGTAAAATGAAGGTGTGTTATTTCGGCCAGAACAGCCGTATGGCTAAGGAACAGAAAAACTGCTCCGAAAAAGGCGAGAATGCGTTCTTTCATCGTAACCTCCTTTTCTCACTGCGAAATAATAGCAGATAAGCCGCTCCCGGGCAACCTGGTTTTTAAACACATTGTAAACATTTTCGTCACAGGTTATAATCATTGCGTAAGCAAATCGGGAGGACACATGCAAAAAAATTTGGCTCAGGTAATCAGCGCCGTTCAATCGATCCGGGCACCTTTTTCCGTCCTGGAAACTGATTTGCACGCCCAGGTTCAGGCCGCACTTGAGGGCGCACAAATTCCATATACCCATGAAGCGCAAGTGGCACCGAGATGCCGCATTGACTTTCTGGCAAATGGTATCGGCATAGAAATTAAGCGCGGTAGGCCGCGTGTCCATGATCTGCTGAATCAGGCAACCCGCTATCTTGCATCCCCACGGCTTGATGCGCTGCTTATCCTCAGTGAGCGTGAAGTGAATATACCGGGGTCTGTTCTCGAAAAGCCTTGCATAGCAATGAGTTTTGGCAAACTGTGGGGGCCAGCAGTGCCGTTGGAACAGGAGGCGGCAAA
>LSQX01115298.1_pt1 | contig 37847 bp, 31 predicted proteins | sample 654561 | NCBI WGS metagenome assembly LSQX01 (sample SAMN04489861, study PRJNA283612) | anaerobic digester metagenome | isolation source: 4 biogas reactors fed with cattle manure at either 37C or 55C with and... | place: Denmark: Kongens Lyngby | collected 2014 | reverse complement strand
TTTTCAAAGTATAAAAAGGAGAAGGATGATTATATTCCCGATGAGATTTTTATTTATGGCGACACGGTTTCTTCAGAGGAAACAGCCGAACTGGTTTCATTAATTGAAGCAGTATTTAAGGCCAGGGATCTTGTCAATGAACCCCTCTCTTACCTTACAACCCGCATGCTTTCTGAGGAGATTGAAAAAATGGGCAGTATGGCGGGCTTCAGGGTTGAGGTTTTGAACAGGAAGAAAATTGAGGCATTACGCATGGGTGGTTTACTTGCAGTCAACAGGGGAAGTGTGGATCCCCCGGCATTTAACATTCTGGAGTGGGAACCTGAAGATGCAGTTAACGGCAAACCTGTTATTCTGGTTGGTAAGGGTATTGTTTTTGACACCGGGGGATTAAGCCTTAAGCCTACTTTGAAGTCGATGGATTATATGAAAAGCGATATGGCAGGTGCTGCAGTTGTGGCAACAACTATATATGCCGCTGCCAGGAACAAATTGCCAATACACCTGGTCGGACTTATACCGGCTACAGATAACCGGCCTGACGGGAATGCATATGTTCCCGGGGACGTAATAACTATGTTCGACGGCACTACAGTGGAAATTAAAAACACTGATGCCGAAGGACGGCTTATACTGGCTGATACCCTCAGTTATGCAAAAAAATATGACCCCTCACTTGTAATAGATGTTGCAACACTAACCGGAGCAGCCACAATTATAAGTGGTCCATACGCTACCATAGCTATGGGCAACAGCGCGGGAGATATTCAAAAACTGGAACAGACAGGCAATGAAGTTTATGAAAGGATAATTGAACTCCCCCTGTGGGAAGAGTTTGCAAAATCCCTCAAATCGTCTGTTGCCGACATGAATAATTTAGGTTCACGTGAGGCTCAAACCTCTGTAGCAGGGAAATTCCTGGAACATTTTACAGATTACCCCTGGATCCATCTCGACATTGCGGGTGTCGCATTCCTGGAGGAAAAAGATTCTTATCGTCCTCAGGGGGGTACCGGCATTGGCACACGACTGCTTTATAACTTTTTGAAAAAGTGCAATTAAAATTTAACTTTGCAACTTATTAAATATTAAAATGGAAGATATTATAAAAGTTGGGATATCACACGGTGACATTAACGGAATAGGATATGAGGTAATAATGAAAACACTGCTCGATCCGCGTATTCTTGAGATGTGCATACCTGTTATTTACGGATCTCCCAAGGTAGCTGCATATCATCGTAAAGCTCTGAATATCACAAATCTTAGTCTTAACCATATTCGTTCTCCCAAGGAAGCCAGTCCCAAGAGGGCTCATGTCATTAATTGTATTGATGATAATACCAGGGTTGAACTGGGTAAGTTGACCTCAGGCGCAGGGGAAGCATCCTATATGGCTTTGGAGCGGGCAACCGATGATCTGAAGAGAGGGTTGATAGATGTGTTGGTAACAGCGCCTATAAACAAGGAGAATATTCAAAGTGAAAAATTCAATTTTCCCGGCCACACCGAGTATCTGGCAGGTAAGTTTAATTCTTCTGAATATCTTATGCTTATGGTAAGTGAAACAATGAAAGTCGGACTGGTTACTACACATTTGCCAATTTCAAAGGTTGCTGAGAATATTACCAGCGATGCTATTGTTTCGAAACTCAGAATAATAGATGATTCATTAAAAAAGGATTTTGCAGTTATTAAACCCCGTATCGCAGTGTTTGGGCTTAATCCTCATGCAGGTGATAACGGTTTGCTTGGCACTGAAGAGAAAGAGATAATAATTCCTGCCATCGAACAGGCTAAAAGTGAGGGGATAATTGCATTAGGGCCTTACCCTGCCGATGGCTTTTTTGGCTCTGATGATTACAGGAAATTTGATGCCATCCTGGCTATGTATCATGATCAGGGATTGATTCCTTTCAAACTGGCTTCATTTGAAAGCGGGGTTAACTATACTGCCGGACTGCCTGTTGTACGTACTTCTCCTGCGCATGGCACTGCATTTGCGATAGCGGGAGAAGGTAAAGCATCTCCTGATTCATTCAGACAAGCCCTCTATCTGGCTATTGACATTTTTAAGAACCGGCAGATACACGCGGAGATATCTAAAAATCCGTTGAAAAAATATGATATCAATTCGAATCAGGAGGATGAAAGTATTGATATCGAGTCAGCAGAGGATAACAATTATTAAATTTTTTAGTCGATGTACGAATTTATCCGGGGAGATATAGCCGACCTGAAACCGGCAAGTGTCGTTATTGAAACAGGTGGTGTTGGATATTTTATAAATATTTCTTTAAGTACATACAGTAAGATAAACGGGATGAAGAATACCCGTTTACTGATTCACCAGGTTGTTCGTGAGGATGCACAGATCCTTTACGGATTTGCAGAAAAGAGTGAACGGGACCTGTTCAGAAACCTGATATCTGTAAACGGTGTGGGGGCAGGAACAGCAATAATGATGCTCTCTTCATTGAACGCTGACGAAATAAGAGCGGCTGTGGCTTCCGGGAATACACAAGTTCTTACTTCAGTAAAAGGGATAGGCTCAAAAACTGCACAGCGCATAATAATAGACCTCAGAGATAAATTATCACAGTATACTGATAGCAGCCAAATTTTATTATCTGCGGACAATACTCTTCAAAAAGAATCGTTATCTGCATTAGTCATGCTGGGTTTCGCAAAGAAAGATGCTGAAAACGCCGTATCAAAAATTATCCGTGAAAATCCGGAAGCGTCACTCGAGAGTGTGATCAAACAAGCGTTAAAAAGGTTATAAACTGGAATGGAACTGGCTCGAATATTGAAAAGAGAATATACCTTATATATACTTTTCTCCATGCTTGCAATATGCGGAAACAGCTATGCAACGGAGTTAAATTCTGATTACCTGCAATTTCAGGATACAGTGCGGATTGATACAACCGGGAATTTACCCTACCCGTTTAAAGACCAGCCCGCATTCGGACATACCAGTCAGGATTCACTTAATATTTTTTTAAATAAACCGGATAATATCAATTACGAAATAGAGTATGATCCGGAGACAGGGCAATATATCTTTTATGAAAAGGTGGGGAAATTAAATTACCGCCTGCCGCAGACTATGTCTCTGGAAAATTATATAAATCATGATTTCGAACAGTCGATTAAGGATTACTGGAGGCAACGAAGTAACTTAGAATATCTGGAGCAAAGAGGATCCTTAATTCCCAAACTTACAATAGGAGGAGAGGCATTTAATCGTATTTTCGGAGGGAATACGGTTAATATCCAGCCCCAGGGTTATGTTGAGGTGAGTTTCGGTTACCAGATGAATGCAACTGAAAATCCTGCTATACCAGAGAGGTTAAGAAAAGTCCCGGCATTTGATTTCGATGAGAAGATCCAGATGAATGTTATGGGACAGATTGGGACTAAAATGAATATGCGTGTTAACTATAACACGGAGGCTACCTTCGACTATGAGAATAAAATGAACCTTGAATATACCGGTGATGAAGATGAAATAATAAAGAGAATTGAAGCTGGCAATGTGTCGCTGCCCCTGAACGGGACATTGATCACTGGTGCATCCAATCTGTTCGGAGTAAAAACAGAAATGCAATTCGGAAGACTGACGCTTACTACTTTATTTTCACAGCATAAGGGTGAAACTCAAACTGTAGAAACAGAAGGAGGTGCCCAGGTTACTAATTTTGAGATTTCTGCTGCTGATTACGACGCAAACAGACATTTTTTCCTTTCTCAATATTTTAGAAATAATTATGATAAGTGGCTTCAGAATACCGCTGTTCCCTTGTCATCTGTCACAATAAATAAAATTGAGGTCTGGGTGACCAATAAATCCAGTAATTTCAATGAATCCCGAAATATAATAGCATTTCAGGATTTGGGGGAACATGATCCTCATATTTATAATGAGGTACCTGACTTCCAGGAAAATATGGGATTACCTTATCCTGAGAATGTTTTTCCTCACAACAATGCAAACCGGTTATATTATGAGATGACCAATACCTACAACGGAATACGGGATTCACGGCAGGTTACTTCAGTAATGGCTCAGTTTAGTCCCGGTTTTGTCGGGGGACAGGATTTTGAGAAAATTGACCAGGCCAGGAAACTTTCGCCTTCAGAATATACTATTAATGAACGGCTTGGTTATATTTCGTTAAATACATCATTAAACTCTGACGAGGTTTTGGCAGTGGCCTTCAGCTATACGTCAAACGGACAGATTTTTCAGGTTGGTGAGTTTTCAACTGATGGTGTAGAGGCACCTCAGACTCTGGTCCTTAAACTTATAAAGGGCACTAACCTTTCACCTGGCCTGCCCACGTGGGACCTGATGATGAAAAATATTTACAATCTCGATACCTATCAGCTGACTAATGATGAGTTTATCCTCAATATTGTTTATCAAAATGATTCAACCGGAACCTATATCAACTATTTACCGGAAGGAAGGTTAAACGGACATATCCTTCTCGAAGTTATGAATCTCGATAAGTTGAACAAACAGCTTGATCCTTATAAGGACGGTTTATTCGACTATATCGAAGGAATAACAGTCAGTTCAGGAAGAGGCAGGATAATATTCCCTGTTCTTGAACCATTCGGGAAGGTTCTCGCTGACTCGATTCAAGATCCTGCCCTGATCGACAAGTATGTGTTCTCTTCTCTATATGATTCCACCCAGATACTGGCAGCCCAGGATGCTGAGCACAATAAATTCAGGCTGGTTGGCTCCTATAAAGGGGCATCTGGCTCTGATATTATGCTGGGTGCATTAAATCTTGCTGAAGGGTCTGTCAAGGTTACAGCAGGAGGCCGTGAGCTGACCGAAAATATTGATTATACAGTTGATTATACCCTTGGCCAGGTCAGAATTATTAACCAGGCCCTCCTGGAAGCGGGAACACCTATCCAGGTTTCGACAGAAAGTGAAGATCTTTTTACCATGCAGCGAAAAACATTGTTGGGTACGCATGCCAATTATGCTTTTTCAGATAACTTCAATATTGGTGCAACAGCCCTTTATATGCATGAACGGCCTCTTACCCAGAAAGTGGACTATGGTGAAGATCCTATTTCTAACCTTATGGTCGGTTTTGATACGCGGTGGACAAAGCAGAATATGTTATTAACCAAAATTGTTGATGCACTCCCTTTTTACAGCACCAATACTCCTTCATCCATCGATTTTGAAGGTGAAATTGCCCAGTTAATTCCCGGCCATTCAAATGTAATTGAGAAGAGCGGAAATGCTTATATTGACGATTTTGAAGGCACAAAAACCTCCATGGACCTTAAAGCAAGACAATCATGGGTGCTGGCAAGTACTCCCCAGTTTCAGGATAATCTTTTCCCGGAGGCTAACCTGACTAACACACCTGAAAATGGGTTTAATCGTGCACTGCTGGCCTGGTACATTATAGACCCCCTTCTTCTCAGGAACACGAGCCTGACTCCCGATCATATAAAAAATGACAAAGATCTTCAGTCAAATCATTTTGTGAGGGAAGTATTTGAACAGGAAATTTTTCCTGCAAAAGAGACACCACGGGGGGAACCGACAAATATTCCGGTCCTGGATCTTGCATTTTATCCAAAAGAACGCGGACCATATAACTATGATACCAGTCCGGGCAATTACTCTGCAGGTGTCAATCCTGACGGAACACTTGCTGATCCACAAAGCAGATGGGGTGGGATAATGCGAAAAATTGAAACCAGTGACTTTGAAACATCAAATATAGAATTTATTGAGTTCTGGGTGATGGATCCATTTGTATATGACTCACTTAATCAGCATTCAGGGGGTGATCTCTATTTCAACCTCGGCGATATTTCAGAAGATATACTCAGAGACGGCCAAAAATCATTTGAAAACGGCCTTCCTGTTAACGATCTTGTAGATAATGTAGATACAACCGCCTGGGGAAGGGTGTCGACATTACAATCACTTGTAAATGCATTTGACAATAATCCCGAATCAAGGGAATACCAGGATATCGGTTTCGACGGTTTGGGAGATGAAGATGAAAGGTCATTTTTCAGTGATTACCTTGATCAGTTACGAAACCTGGTTTATGATGATGTTTTTGAAAAATTTTATTCAGACCCTTCCGGCGATAATTTCCACTATTTCCGTGGCACTGACTATGACCAGGGCGAATTGACTATCCTGGAAAGGTATAAAAGATTTAACGGTCCCGACGGAAATTCTCCCACTACTGAGATGTCGCCTGAATCCTATCCTACCTCTGCATCAACGATACCTGATATTGAAGATATAAATAATGATAATACACTGAATGAGTATGAACGTTATTATCAGTATAAAGTCAGCCTCAGAAAGAGTGATATGCAGCTCGGACAAAACTATATAACCGATATTAAAGAGAGCCGGGTTAAGTTGAAAAACGGACAGATCGGGGATATAAAATGGTATCAGTTTAAAATTCCTGTGAGAGATCCGGACCAGATAATCGGGAATATACGTGATTTTAAATCAATTCGTTTTCTAAGGGTTTATTTGCGCGGATTTGAAGAGCCGGCGATATTACGCTTTGCCACGATGGACCTGGTAAGGGCTGACTGGCGCCGCTATACCAGGGAGATTGGGGAAGAAGGTGTAAATTCGCCAAATGTAAATTTTGATGTTTCTGCAGTCAATATTGAAGAAAACGGAAGCAGAGAGCCGGTTAATTACATTCTGCCTCCCGGTATAACCAGGGTAATAGACCCGACAAACCCACAGCTGAGACAATTAAATGAGCAGTCTATGGTACTTAAGGTAACCGAGCTGGAACAGGGAGATGCCAGGGCTGCCTATAAACCTCTTTATATGGATTTCAGGAGATATAAACGCCTGAAAGTTGAGGTGCATGCCGAAGAGATTGAAGAGTATCCACTTAATGACGATGAACTGCATTTTTTTATAAGGATGGGATCAGATTATAATTATAACTATTATGAATATGAGGTTCCCCTGAAGCTTACTCCTCCCGGAAGATACAATGGTGAGATAGAGAGCGACCGGTATGTGGTATGGCCTGATGAGAACCGGCTTGATATTCCTCTTGAGATATTTACCAATCTTAAACTTGAACGTAATGATGAGGTAAGGAGGGCAGGATCTGTCATTAACATGCAGGATGTCTATGAGTCAGTGCACCGTGGATGGAATAAAGATAAAAACAGGGTGAAGATAAAGGGAACCCCTAATCTTGGGAATGTGCAGGTTGTGATGATGGGTATCCGCCATAAGAGGGGACAGCTAAACACAGGGCCGAAATCAGTGGAGGTGTGGATCAATGAAATGAGGCTGACCGATTTTGATGAAGATGGAGGCTGGGCAGCAAATGCCAGGGTAACCACCAGACTGGCTGACCTTGGCAGTATTACTGTTGCTGGACGTACCCGCTCTTCAGGATTTGGAAGCCTCAGCCAGAATATAAACAGCCGCCAGCTTGAGGATCTTCATGAAATAGATGTGGCTTCCTCTCTTGAGCTGGGGAAATTTTTCCCGGAAAAAGCGGGTGTACGACTTCCGTTATATTACGGTTATTCAAGAAGTGTGGCAAATCCTAAGTACAATCCCCTGGAACCTGATATTGAACTGGATGAATCATTGAAAAGGGCTGAAACAAGCAATTTAAGAGATTCTATTAAATTTATTTCACAAGACCTGGTAACACGGAAAAGTATCAACTTTACAAATGTAAGAGTTGAACCACAACGTGAAAAAACCAAAACCCACCTTTGGGATCCGGAGAATTTTTCACTATCCTATTCATATAATGAAATATTTAAGAGAAATATTAACACTGAGTATAATCTTGACAAATTGTACAGAGGCATGTTCTCTTATAACTATTCAAGCAGGCCGAAGCTGGTGCAGCCATTTAACAGCGTGGATTTTTTGAAAAAAGGGCCTCTTAAATTACTGGGAGATTTTAATTTTTATCCTTTACCTACGCAGATTTCATACAGGACTGACCTGACCAGGAGATATCATGAGATACAGACACGTAATATTACTAATCCTGATTTTATTCTTCCGGCGACCTATGAAAAGGATTTTCTGTGGAGCAGATATTTTGATCTGAGATATGACCTTACCCGTTCCCTGAAGGTCGATTTCTCATCAGTGGGCACTTCGCGGATAGACGAACCGGCAGGTCGCATAAACCGTGACATGGATGAGTACCAGATGCTGAAAGACTCAATAATGACCAATCTGTTTAATATGGGAAGGCCTACACTTTATAACCATAATATTAATATTAACTACACAATTCCCATAAACCGTATTAAATTATTGAATTTTGTCAGTTCATCTTTGCGTTACCAGGGAACCTACAACTGGCAGGCCGGACCGGTAACTGCCGATACCATAAGACTGGGTAACCGTGTGGAAAATTCACGGAATGTTCAGCTTACCGGTAATGTTAACCTTCAAACATTATATAATAAGGTACCATACTTTCAGGAGCTGAATCAGAAGTTTCGCAGGACAGGCAGGAGCAGATACAGTCTGAACAGAAGGTATGGAGGAGGTACTGCACAGGAACAGACTGCTGAAACGCCACCTCCTGAAGAAAAAACCTTTGAGTCAACTGTTAAACTCGCCGCAGGACAACCCCAGGCTGTTGAGCACAAACTGAATACTAAAAAAGTCAGGGTCGCTGTTGTCAATCCGGAAGGTGAACCGGTAAGAGGTAACCTGAATGTTGTTGATGCAAACAAAATTGAGTTCACCCCGGTCGCTGATGCCCCGCAGGCAAAGATCACCGTGACAGGGAAACCCGGTGACCAGTCCTTTATGAAGGATCTGCTTGACCTTACTACCAGAATGCTTATAGGTGTGCGTACAATATCTGTCAATTACAGTGTTAATGGCGGAACGGTATTGCCCGGGTATCTTCCTGAACCCCGCCTTTTTGGTGCCGGTGATTATAATCCCGGATATGATATGTTCGGAAATGATATAGGGACCAGCTTTGCTCCCGGAATGCCTTTCCTGATGGGATGGCAGAATTATAACTTTGCTAAACGGGCTGCTGCAAAAGGCTGGGTGACGACCGATTCTCTCCTGAATATGCCATACCTTTTTACAAAAAATGAACGCATTTCCCTTCGTGCCACTGTTGAACCTTTGCCTGACCTGCGCATAGATGTTACTGCCGACAGGTCGTTCTCCAAAAATATAACTGAATTCTATAATTATGATCCATTTGACAGGGATTTTATAGCAAACAGTTTCAGCGAAACCGGAAACTTTTCAATGTCTACCTTCACCTGGGGTACTGCCTTTTTTGCTATGGGAAAAGGAGAAGTTCATCAATCTGAGGCTTTTGAAAATATGAAAGATTACAGGTTGATAATTGCTCAAAGGCTTGCATCCCAAAGGGTTGCAAATCCTGCCTTTAATTATGATCCCGGTGCTGTAAATCCTGAAACAGGCTTCCCTGAAGGATACGGTCCAAATTCGGTAGAGGTGCTTGTACCTGCCTTTTTGGCCGCTTATCAGAATAAAGACCCGCGAACTGTTTCACTGGGACTGTTCCCTTCCATTAAATTTATAAGGCCTAACTGGAGAATACAGTATGAAGGTATGGTCTCCAAAATACCCGGACTTAACAGGATAATGAGATCACTTAATTTTACACATGCATACCGCTCAAGCTATAATGTAGGATCCTTTATTACAAACCTGAATTATTTTGAGCAAAATGACGGATTCAGTTATGTCAGGGATATTGCAAATAATTTTATTACACCGTATGATTTTAATTCGGTGAATATCATGGAAACATTCAGTCCACTGATTAATATGGATATTATGTGGCTCAGTGATCTTACAACCAGGGGAGAGATCAAACGTTCCAGAAATCTTACTCTTTCGTTTGCAAACAACCAGATCATTGAGGTATTAAGTAATGAATATACAATAGGGGCAGGGTACAGGTTTACCCAGATGGACCTGATCATTAAAACGAAAAACTCTCAACAGGCCTATTCAAATGACCTTAACCTCAGAGCTGATCTTTCTTATCGGAAAAATAAAACTTTGCTAAGGAAAATAGTTGAAAATGATGACCAGATAACTGCAGGACAAAGTGCATTTACAATTAAAACGACAGCGGATTATATGCTGAGTGACAGATTCCAGCTTAGGTTGTTCTTTGATAAAGTACTTAATAATCCATTTACATCACTTTCATTTCCAACATCTAACACTAATGTGGGAGTAAGCTTCAGGTTTACCCTGGCACAATAAAATGTTAAAAAACAGGTAACACAGCAAAAAATTTGTTTTTTTTATTTAAAATATGGAAATTTTTTTATTCATTTGACAGTAAATAAAATTCAATGGTTACAAAAATAAATACAATATGGCTTTCCTGGTGGGGTCTTCATAACTGAAGTGAGGAGTTTATAGCCATATTGATATTTTTAAAATATTAATTTTACAAGGCCTGCTCCTCAAAGAGCAGGCTTTTTTTTTAATAACGATTTTAATGAAACATTTACAAAATATAACCTGGTGGTGGCATAACAACTTTTTACACGAACAGTGAGAAGAAGCAGTGGTATGTCATTATCAGAAAAACGGCTCATCGGATCACGGTGGGCCGTTTTTTTTTCGAATAAATTAAGTTGATAAATTATGGAAAAAATAAATTACAGGACAGTTGTAAGAAAGATCCTGGCAGATACAGTCACCCCGGTAAGCATTTACCTGCGATTAAGAAAGCTTTACCCAAAGGCAATACTGCTGGAAAGCTCAGATTACCACGGACACGAAAATGCATTTTCTTTTGTCTGCTTTAGTCCTGCTGCCTGCTTTACGGTTAATAACGGTGCAGTGACCAAAGAGATAACAGGGTCGGGTAAGGAGATGTTTGAACTTTCAGAAGAAAGGACCTTATCTGATGAGTTAGATTCCTTTTTTAATATGTTTGATGCAGAAGCTCATGATGAGAAGTTGCCTGCCAACGGATTGTTCGGCTATATCAACTTTGATGCTGTGCAATATTTTGAGAAAATAAATTTCAGGTCAGAGAAAAAGGAAGGTTATCAGATACCTGAAGTAAAATATTGTTTTTATAAATATACAGTCGCAATTAATCATCATAAAAACCAGATAACCATTATTGAGAATCTTGCTGATGGAGAAACCTCCCAGATGGATTACATTCACCACCTGCTGGTAAATCTGAATTTTACGACTTCCGGTTTTCAGCCGTTGGAAACCGAGATCTCAAATATTACTGATGATCAGTACATGGAGATGGTTACCAGGGGAAAAGAACACTGCTTCCGTGGTGATGTTTTCCAAATAGTGCTAAGCCGCCAGTTTTCCCAGAAGTTTGAAGGTGATGACTTTAATGTTTACAGGGCCCTCAGGTCTGTAAATCCTTCGCCATACCTCTTTTATTTTGATTATGGCACTTACAGAATTTTTGGATCTAGTCCGGAGGCACAAATCAGGATACAAAACAATAAAGCATTTATTCATCCAATTGCAGGGACTTTCAGAAGAACAGGAAATGATGAAAGGGACAGGGAGCTTGCAGAACAGTTGAGCAAAGACCCGAAAGAAAATGCAGAACATGTTATGCTTGTTGACCTGGCCCGTAATGACCTGAGCAGAAATGCAGAAAACGTTAAAGTAGAGACCTATCGTGAGATTCAGTTCTATTCACATGTAATTCATCTGGTCTCTAAGGTATCAGGGGAATTGCCTGCAAATACCAACCTGATAAAAGTTTTGGGTGAAACCTTTCCTGCCGGAACGCTATCCGGAGCACCCAAATATAAGGCGATGGAGTTAATTGATAAATATGAAAATCAAAACAGGGGATATTACGGAGGCTGTATAGGGTATCTTGGTTTTGACCGTACAGTGAATCATGCAATTATGATACGATCCTTCCTCAGTAGTAACAATATACTTTATTATCAGGCAGGTGCAGGTATTGTTGCTGACTCCAGGGAGGAGAATGAATTACAGGAAGTTAATAATAAACTGGCTGCACTCAAAAAAGCAATTGAGATGGCCGGAACAATAAATTGAAATCAGATGAAGCTAATAGTTATTGATAATTATGACTCGTTCACCTTCAATCTTGTGCATGCAGTAAAAAAAATCACAGGGTTACCTGTAAAAGTGGCAAGAAATGATGAAGTGAATATGGATGAGATCAGCGGGTATGATAAAATTATTCTTTCGCCCGGCCCCGGCCTGCCAGGGGAGGCAGGATTACTCACTGAGATCATCAGGATATTTGCACCATATAAGAGTATCCTCGGAGTATGCCTCGGACATCAGGCTATTGGGGAAGTTTTCGGGGGACAGCTTATTAATCTTAAGAGAGTGTTTCATGGTGTTGCCACCCCGGTGAATACAACTGGGAATAAGTCAGTTCTCTTTAAGGGAATACCGGATTCGTTTGAAGCCGGACGATATCACTCATGGATAATAGATAAAGAAAATATGCCTGAATGTCTGGAGATTACGTCAATTGACAACGATGGCATGATAATGTCTGTGAAACATAAGGAATACAATGTTGAGGGAGTCCAGTTTCATCCTGAATCGGTACTGACCCCTCTTGGTGGAAAAATAATTGAAAACTGGATAAATTCATAAAACTAACATTTTTCAAATCTTTATTAATTATAAAATTTTAACAAGTGAAGACAATTTTAGAATATCTGTTCGAAGGAAATACTCTTAGCAGGGAAGAAGCTCGCGACACCATGTTAAAGATAGGAATGGGTGTGTACAGTGAAATTGAGTTTGCCTCATTTCTTACTGTTTATAAAATGCGTCCTGTTAATGGGGAAGAACTTGCCGGCTTCAGGGAGGCTATGGCTGAGTTAAGCCTTTTTACAGACCTGTCGGACTATAATGCAGTTGATGTTGTTGGCACAGGAGGTGACGGAAAGAAAACTTTCAATATATCAACACTCGCCTGTTTTATTATTGCCGGAGCCGGGGTGAATGTCACAAAACATGGTAATTATGCTGTTTCATCTGTCAGTGGTTCTTCAAATCTTCTTGAAGTTTTGGGCTATAAGTTTAGCAATGACCCTGAAAAACTGAAGACCGAGCTTGAAAAATATAACTTTTGCTTTTTGCATGCACCACTGTTTCATCCTGCAATGAAACATATTGCTCCGGTCCGCAAGGCTTTGAAAGTTCAGACCTTTTTTAATATACTGGGTCCTATGATCAATCCCTCGTTCCCCAGGTACCAGGTGCTTGGTGTAAATAACGATGAGGTATTCAGGCAGTATAAAGCAGTTTATAAAACACTTGACCTGAGGTATCTTATAATTAACAGTGTTGACGGTTATGATGAGGTGTCGCTGACTACAGACACCCATTTTGCAGGTAACAGTAACGAGGGCTATTTTTCACCAGCTGATTTTAGTCTGGAAAAAATCGACCCGAAGAGTATATATGGCGGTGATACAATTGAAAAGGCAGCCGGAATATTTTTGAATATTTTGGAGGGTAAGGGCACAAAAGCTCAAAATGATGTGGTAATTGCAAATGCTGCAATAGCGCTTAATCTGGTATTTCCCGAAAAAATGCTGACTGAGTGTGTTGGTATGGCAAAAGAATCCTTATTGAGCGGAAGGGCAATGCAGAAATTCCGGGGGGTTACAAATTATTAATTGTATGGATATCCTGAAAAAAATAACAGAAACTAAGGCCGGTGAGGTATTCCGGCAAAAAGGAGAAGTGACTGTTGAACAGTTAAAAATGTCGCGGTTGTTTAACAGGCCATGCAACTCTCTGAAATCGTCACTTCTGGATTTGGAGTCTTCCGGTATTATAGCAGAATTTAAACAACGCTCTCCCTCTGCAGGGGCGATAAATGTTGTTAACAAAGTGGAGAAAGTTACTATGGATTACGTAAATGCAGGAGCTGCCGGCCTGTCGGTTTTAACCGATTCTGAATATTTTGGGGGGTCTCTTGATAATTTGAGAAAAGCCCGTAAAACTAATCCGGATATACCTCTGTTGAGAAAAGATTTTATTATAGATCAATACCAGGTATATGAATCAAAAGCATCCGGGGCAGATGTGATTTTGCTGATTGCCGCCTGCCTGACTAAAGAGAAGGCTGAATTATTTGCTAAAGAGGCAAAAAGTCTTGGAATGGAGGTGATAATGGAAATACACGATTCAGAAGAACTCTGTATGCTTAATGATTTTATTGATATTGTTGGTATAAATAACCGTAATCTGAAATCTTTTAAGGTTGATATTGATACATCAGTAAAACTATCAGGACAAATATCTGATAAATATGTGAAGATATCTGAAAGCGGACTTTCAAGTCCGCAGGATATTAAATACCTTAAAAAATATGGGTTCAGAGGTTTTCTTATAGGAGAAAATTTTATGAGAAGTAGTGATCCTGGCCTTTCATGTAAACTGTTTATTGAGAAATTATGAATAAAAAAATCAGCATAAAAGTCTGTGGCATAAAGCAGAGGTCAAACAGGACAGATCTCGAACAGTTACCAGTTGATTATTTTGGATTTATTTTTTATCCCGGATCAAAGAGATATGTTGGCGACCCGCCTGAAGAGGGGCTGTTTGAGACTACTAAGAAGAAGGTGGCTGTTTTTGTAAATTACGGTATTGAGAATATTACCGATATAATCAACAGATATAGCTTTAAATTTGTACAGCTTCACGGAAATGAAGATCCTGCAACTTGTTTTAAATTGAGAAATAAGGGATTATCTGTGATAAAAGCCATTAACCTGCATGATAAATTTGAGTTCAGCATTCTTAAAGAATATGAGGGTGCAACTGACTTTTTTCTTTTTGATACAAAGTCAGATCTGCCCGGAGGATCGGGTGAAAAATTCAACTGGAAAATTCTGGCAGGATATAGCGGCAAAGTACCCTTTTTTTTAAGTGGGGGAATAGGCCCGTCTGATGCAAAAATTATACAGGAGATAAGTCACCCGGAATTATTCGGTATTGATGTTAACAGCGGGTTTGAAAATGAACCCGGAATTAAAAATATTGAAAAACTAAATTTTTTTTTAAATAAGTTATATGAACTACCATGTAAATGAAAAGGGATATTACGGTTCCTTCGGGGGGGCGTGGATACCCGAGATGATGTTCCCAAATATTGATGAATTAAGAAGGCGGTATATTGAGATTATAGAATCAGATGCTTTCAGAAGCGAATTTGAAAATCTTTTAAAAGATTATGCAGGAAGGCCATCGCCTCTCTATTATGCAGCACGGCTGTCGGAACATTATTCAACCAGGATATATTTAAAGCGTGAAGACCTTAATCATACAGGATCTCATAAGATTAACAATACCATCGGACAAATTCTGCTTGCTGAGAAGTTAGGGAAAACCCGAATTATTGCTGAAACAGGTGCCGGACAGCATGGTGTTGCAACTGCTACAGTTTGTGCCCTGAAAGGAATTAAGTGCGTGATTTATATGGGAGCCCTTGATGTGTCGAGACAGGCTCCAAATGTAAAAAAAATGAAAATGCTTGGGGCAGAAGTGATTCCGGTTTATAGTGGCAACCAGACTTTAAAAGATGCCACCAATGAGGCTATGCGCGATTGGATCTGCCATCCTGATGACACACATTATATTATAGGGTCAGTTGTCGGGCCCCACCCTTATCCGGATATGGTGGCACGCTTTCAATCGGTTATCAGTAAAGAGATGAAACTTCAGCTTCAGGAAAAAACAGGCAATCCCAATCCCACGAGAATTATTGCATGTGTGGGTGGAGGCAGTAATGCAGCCGGTGCTTTTTATCATTACCTTGAAAATGAAGAGGTGGAGCTTATCGGGGTGGAAGCAGCTGGTAAAGGTATAGATTCAGGAGAGACAGCTGCTACTTTACTGGTAGGGTCACCAGGGGTACTGCATGGAAGCCGCACAGTGCTCATGCAGAATGAAGACGGCCAGGTTACCGAACCATACTCTGTCTCTGCAGGCCTTGATTATCCGGGCATAGGACCCCTGCACGCTTTCCTGTATGAGAGAGGCAGGGCAAAGTATATTTCAGCAACCGACGATGAAGTGATGAAGGCTGCTTTACTGCTGACTAAAAAAGAGGGTATTATTCCTGCTCTTGAATCGGCACACGCACTGGCTGCCCTGGAAAAAATTGAGGCTGGTGCAGATGATATAAATGTTATTAACCTTTCCGGAAGCGGAAATAAAGATATGGAAACATATCTGAAATATTTTGGATTTTAATTTCTAAGTTCTATTCACATGCAAAACAGAATTGACCAACTTTTTGAAAAGAAAAATAAAAATATCCTTTCAGTTTATTTTACTGCCGGATTTCCCGGACTGGATGATACAGTAAAAATAATTTGTGAATTGCAGGATAACGGAGTTGACCTGATTGAAATTGGTATGCCGTTCTCTGACCCTACTGCCGACGGCCCTACACTGCAATACAGTAATAACATTGCCCTGAAAAACGGAATGAGCCTTCGGGTACTTTTTAAACAGTTGGAGGATATCAGGGAAAAGGTTAATATTCCCCTGATTCTTATGGGTTATACTAATCCTGTAATCCAGTTCGGGGTTGAAGCTTTCTGCACTAAATGCAAAGAGACAGGAATAGACGGAATTATTTTGCCCGACTTGCCGTTGGAGGAGTACAAACAAAATTATTCTGAGTTGTTCAACAATTATGACTTATATAATATTTTGCTAGTTTCACCTAATACAAGGCCTGAAAGAATAGTGCAGATTGACAGTGCCAGTAAAGGATTTATATATATTGTCTCTTCAGCATCCACCACAGGTGCAGGGAAAAAATCTGAGGATTTTAGTATCGATTATTTTCAGCGGTTGCAAGGTATGAGACTGAAAAATCCCGGTTTGATAGGTTTTGGAATTTCAGACAGAGCTACTTTTGAAAATGCCTGTAACTATGCACAGGGTGCAATAGTAGGCAGTGCATTTATTGATGCTCTCAAACAAGACTCTGATTTTACAGGTTCAATTAAGAAATTTGTGAATAAGATCAGGGGCATGTCCTGACAATAAACGAAGATTTTTCTGAAAGTATGATCTTGAAAATTTGAACATCATGTTAAAATTTTTTAATGACTGTTAAGGGTTAAAATGTAACCTTCAATTATTCAGATCCATATAAAAAGACAAATTGGCATTAAATGTTAATTAGTGTTAAACCCCCCTAAAGGACACACTTAAATTTAAAAATTGATGTTATATTAATACCGTATTAATAACAATTCAACTTACATGCCATGCTGGATTACGCAAAAGTAATTTTACCAAAAGTAAGTTTTAGCAGACAATTGTTCAGAAAAGAACTGGTTAAGTGCATTAACTGGTTAGAGCCGTCTGAGGTCAGAGAACTTCATGATTGGTGTTATTTAAATTTTAAAGAGATTTATCCGGATGTGCTCGAAGAAGTTTTTTCTTATGTAGCAGCGTAACCAAAACCGGGGGCATATTTCGCGATTTATATGCCCCCTTATTTTTTTAATCGTCAATTACCCTCCCAGAATAAAAGTCGAAGGTTCCAAAAATGACGTCCATTATTGACAAGAGTGAACTGTTTGTATTAAAAACAGACATATACCCCTAATTATCAGGCAATAAATTGTTTAATAAAATTCCGGCTGGTAATCAGGGCAGCTTCAATATCCTTTGGTGACCCTTCAAAAGCTTTATCTTCAACTTCAATGCATACAGGTCCACGATACCTGACAGATGTTAATGCAGAGAAAAATCCCCTCCAGTCAACATCCCCCAGTCCCGGTATTTTTGGAGTATGATAATCAAGGGGATAAGCCATAATACCCACTCTGTCGAGTTTCTCACGGTCTATTTTAACATCTTTGAGGTGAACATGGAAAATTCTCTCTCTGAATTCATATATTGGTTTCACCTCATTCATCTGCATCCATACCATGTGTGAAGGGTCATAATTAAGCCCGAAAGCAGAACTGGGAATTATCTCAAACATTTTTTCCCAGACAGCCGGTGATATTGCCAGGTTTTTACCACCCGGCCATTCGTCCTTTGTAAAAAACATAGGACAATTTTCGATCCCTATTTTTACATTATTTTCCTCGGCGGTCTTTACGATTCCGGGCCAGACAGATTTAAAGGATATCAGGTTTTCTTCTGTCGTTTTTGAAGGATCACGGCCGATAAATGTATTTACAACAGGTATTTTTAGTTTGGCCGCTGTTTTTATCACTTTCCTGATATGCTCTATGAAAATTTCTGCCTGTTTTTTGTCCGGGTCAAGCGGATTGGGATAATAACCCAGTCCTGAGATGTATATATTATTCATCTCAAGGGAAGCTTTGATGTGCGATATTTCTGTTTCAGTAATATTATCAACATCAATATGGGTTACACCGGCGTAGCGGCGTTCGGCTTTTCCTTTCGGCCAGCACATCATTTCAACACATTTAAACTGGTTTTCGGAAGCAAACTCAATAACTTCTGTGAAATTTTTTTCTGCAAGAATAGCGCTTACAAATCCTAAATCTAACATTATGGTTTAGTTTATTTGATAATAAATGTTTATTCCGGAATCAATACCCAGGCACCTGAGTCGGGATATTTATCTATAAAGTTTGCCTGTGCAATAAAAGCTTCTCTTTCAGTGTCGAATATGCCTATCCCTACAATATAAAAATTACCCTTCTTTTCAAGATGAAAAGGTTCATAGCCCTTCTCTTTCATCTGTTGAAAATATTTTTTGGCATTCTCCTCTTTTTTAAAACTGCCTCCAATAAGATAATATTCAGATCTGACAGGAGTTATATAGGCGTCGGTCCCGACAGTATCAGTTATTTGAGTAATTTCAGTTAATGATGAATCTGCTTTTACCGTATCTGTTTTTGCTGTGTCGGAAGGTACAACAGACGACTGTTCATTATATGGTTCAGTAACGGGGGTTGCAGGTTCAATTATAATTTCTATAGGATGGGAAGTGATTGATCTTTTCTTTCTGAACAGATATATACCCAATGTTATTAATATTGCCGGTACTATCACTATTAATGACCAGAAAATGAATCTGTGTAATCCGGACCCTCTCAACTCATCTTCTGATTCCCGGGGTTCAGGCAGTGGAAGTCCATAACTTTGCGACTGACCTGGTTTATCAATTGAATTAACCAACTCCTTTTGCTGGTCATTTATATTTTTAGTTCTCAAAGTTGCATTGTCCTCAACGAGAAGAGCCTCTTTTTTATCATTTAGGGGTACTGGTTCAAGTCCGAAAGCATCTGCCAGAAAATTAAGTGAGGGAGCAGGTTCAAAACATAATATCCCGTTCTTATCATACCGCAATGTACCTGTATCTTCAATTGTGACATTCTCTCCTTTATCGAGCCTGTAGAGAATTTCATCGCAGATCTTTTCTAATTTTCCTGCTGCTTTGCGATGAGAAATGTGTTCTATACTGGCAATGTGGTCCACCAGAAGGCCGCCGTTGTCTTTAATATTTTGATTAAATGACACTATTTTTGAAGGAGGGTTCAATATTCCTGTCTTATCATCGGAATAAGCCGGTTTGTATACAGAGACAAAGGCTCCCAGTCCCGGAACTATTACTGTATCATGCTCCTGCAACAACTCTTTTATATATTTGCCTATGTTCACATTAATTCATTTATAGTGTAAAATTAACAAAACATCCTGTGAAGTATGGATTAATATTGCTTAAAAATTAAAACCACGATGAGAAAATCATTTAACACTGGTTATAAATTTTTAAATTTACAGAATATTAGATAAGAATACGACCATGAATAAGATTTTAGTAACAGGAGGTACAGGCTATATTGGCTCTCATACTGTAGTGGAATTACTGCAGGCAGGCTATGAAGTGGTTGTAGTAGATGATCTTTCAAATTCAGGTATTGAAGTACTCGACAGTATTGAAAAGATAACCGGCAAAAGGCCACTATTTGAAAAATTTGATCTTTCAGATCGGGAGCTTACTTTAGACTTTTTTGGTCGTGTTTCAGGAATTTCCGCTATTATACATTTTGCTGCTTCAAAAGCAGTAGGAGAGTCAGTTGAAAAGCCCCTTTTGTATTATCGCAACAATCTTGTTTCGCTGATGAATATACTGGAATGCCAGTTAAAATTTGGAGTTCAGCATATTGTGTTTTCTTCTTCATGCACTGTTTACGGGCAGCCTGATCATTTACCGGTAACTGAAGCAACACCCCGTAAAGATGCAGAATCTCCTTACGGGAATACTAAACGGGTGAATGAAGATATTTTACGCGATACAATTGCTGCAAATCCAGTCCTGAAGGGAATTGCACTACGTTATTTTAATCCGGTGGGGGCACATCCATCTGCCCTGATAGGGGAATTGCCATTAGGAGTACCTCAAAACCTGGTACCGTTTATTACACAGACAGCTGCTGGCATTCGTGATGAGCTGCATGTATTTGGCGATGACTATAATACTCCCGACGGATCTGCAATTCGTGATTATATAAATGTTGTTGATCTTTCAAAAGCCCATGTTGTTGCAATTGAACGTCTGCTCGCCGGGAAAAACAGGCAAAATTATGAGGTATTTAATCTGGGAACGGGGAAAGGAGTCTCAGTGTTGGAGATGGTCAGGACATTTGAAAAAGCTACCGGCGTTAATCTGAAATACACCGTTGTCGGGCGCAGGGCAGGTGATATTGAGAAAATATGGGCTGATACCTCTTATGCCAACCGGGAACTAGGCTGGAAAGCTTTAAGCGGATTGGAAGAAACACTTCGTTCAGCCTGGGAGTGGGAAAAAAGGCTGCGGGGGCTATAAATTATTAATTTATAAATAATCAATTTTCAAATGAATATCCTTATCACAGGAGGTGCCGGATTTATCGGTTCGCATGTCGTCCGGTTATTCGTGAACAGGTACCCTGCATATAAAATTGTAAACCTCGATAAACTTACATATGCAGGCAACCTTGCCAATCTTAAAGATTTAGAGGGAAAAGCTAATTATGAATTTGTTAAGGGAGATATAACCAACGGTGATTTTATAATGAAACTTTTTGAGGAGAGGAAGTTTGACGGAGTTATCCATCTGGCTGCCGAATCACATGTAGACCGGTCAATTTCCAATCCGACAGCATTTGTATATACTAATGTGACAGGTACGGTTAATCTTCTGAATGCCGCCAGACATATCTGGAAAGATTACAGGAGCAAGCTTTTTTACCATATCTCGACTGATGAAGTTTACGGATCGCTGGGACGGGAAGGTCTTTTTACTGAACAAACCAGGTATGATCCCCACAGTCCGTATTCAGCATCAAAGGCCGGCTCTGACCATTTTGTACGTGCATACCATGATACCTACGAATTGCCGGTTGTAATTTCAAACTGCTCAAATAATTATGGCTCTTACCAGTTTCCGGAAAAATTAATACCTCTCTTTATTAATAATATAAAGCATAGTAAACCACTGCCTGTTTATGGCAAAGGTGAGAATGTCAGAGACTGGTTATGGGTGGAGGACCATGCTGCAGCTATTAATGTCATATTCCACCATGGCAGAAAAGGCCAGACTTATAATATAGGAGGCGGTAACGAGTGGAAGAATATTGAACTTGTCAGGGTAATTTGCAGGATAATGGATAAAAAACTGGGCCGGCCTGCCGGAGAATCTGAGAAGCTTATCACCTTTGTGAAAGACAGGGCCGGGCACGACCTGCGTTATGCTATCGACGCAACAAAACTGAAGAATGAGCTTGGCTGGAAACCATCATTGCAGTTTGAAGAGGGATTGGAAAAAACAATCGACTGGTATCTTAATAATGAAGAGTGGCTCGACAATGTAACATCAGGTGAGTACCAGAAGTATTATGACGAACAGTACCTGAACAGATAAAAAAGTATTATTTATTTTCCTTTTTTATTGTTGATATTTTAAACAGTTCATAGATCAGACAGAATTTAAATAATCCTGTGGCGATCAGTACAATTCCTATCAAACCCCACCAACTGTTGAAAATCAGGCCAAGCAAGGCGATAATAAAGCCGATAATAACTCTTATTAAACGGTCTGTCAATCCTATATTTTTCTTCATGTTAATATAATTTAGTTATTAATATAATACCGGCAATGGATAATGCCTGAACTAACTGGCTGCCATTCTCGGAGCCTTATCCCTTGCCCTTCCGTTCGCTCAAGCGAACGGCAATAGATAAGGTATTGAACAATTTAACTGCCATGATCTTTGCCTTATCCCTTGCCGTCGGCTTCAGCCGACGGTTGAAAATCATTATCTCTTTCCCATGACTCTATTTAATCTCCTATAATTTCTCTTCAACACATAAAACAGAACCCACATTTATTATATTCAGGCTCATTTCATTACCATCTAATCAAAATTAGTAAATATATATTGATAAATCAAGAATTTTATAAATCTAAATGTTTTGATATGTAATGATCTGTTCACGGGTGTTATGTAACATAGCTACCTTTATTATTATTATTATTATTATTATTATTATTGTGGTCTCTAGTAACACAACCTTCCTGATAACCTTCTTATAGAAATACTACCTGACGGAAAAGAATTTTTTTAACCTATCAAAAATAATTAGAATGATTTTTTTAACACAAATGTTAATTCACCGTTTGCTCAGGAAATCAAAGCTGTTAATACTCTTTTTTTGTTTTATATTTAGCTCATATATTCTTAATGCTCAGCGCATTACAGAAATTGGTCTTACTGGCGGAGGCCTTAGGTTTTATCCTGAAGCACAGCATTTGGGTTCCAGTTTAAATAACAGAATGGAAAACAGCTGGGGCTGGTCGGCCGGTATATTTTTTGAGGATCACTGGAAAACCAGAATTCACCAGGTGGTGGAGCTGAATTATTACAGCCTTTCCAGCGATGTGTTTTTGCAAAAAAACCCTTTAAGTCCGGGAGGAGGTTATGGGGGTGAGCAACCTGTTTATGGAATTTTTAACAACACATCTTTCAGCCATCTTGCCCTTTCCGGAGGCATAAAATACCTTTTCACATCAAAGCTGTTTGCCTATCCGGCCCTGGAAGTAGCAAGAACATTAAATCCGGATGTGGATATGAATAAAACTACTTTTCAGTTGAAGTTAGGTGCAGGTGTTAATTTTCGTCTGGCTGATATGATTCTGGAATATACTTACGGACTAAAACATGGGAGGATGATTTACGATCCGTCGGTTCCTTTTGTCAGTACGCACAGGAACAGGTATCTGCAGTTGAAAGTTCAGGTACCTCTTTACCAATTCCGATAAAATATTTTATATGTATAAATATGACTAACTTAAAGAGTATCATATGGCTTGTACCGATTTCGTTTGCGGGAACCCGCATTCCGGTTTTAACAGGGATACGTTCTTCTGTTAACTGATAATCTGTAACAGGACTGATTAGAACTTTAAGCCAGTAATAGAAATAACCAATGTTATCATATAAGTCTTCAATATTAACAGATGTCTTACTTATTTTTTATGTTTTTATAGTGATTGCCATTTCGGGTTGTATACAGGATGTGGAGTTGGATTTGAGTGACAAGAACCATGAATATGTTTTGAACTGTATTCTGAATACCCAAACAGATACGATAACAGCCATTCTGACAAAAACAAAAAATATTACAGATGGAAGCAAGTCATTTGAATCAGTAAAAAATGCAGAAATTGTTTTATATGAAAACGATGAAAGGCTCGGAAGCTTTTCTTTTTCCGGTTCAGACAACTATTTTTTGACGCATAAACCTAAACCCGGATCAACATACCGGCTTGAGGCAAAAATAGAGAACAATAAAATATGGGGTGAAACAATTGTTCCAAAAACAGTTAAGGGAAATATTGAGAAATTGCCTTCCTCAATGGAAGGTTATCAGGTTTACTTCGAGGATAACAAGGATGAAGATAATTTCTACTGGGTGTCGGCTACAGGTTACGAACAGATGCCTGATACAACTCAAAAAGACACTTTTGTTCTTCACACACAAAAAAATATTGCAGGTATCATTTTGTCCAATTTTGAGTATGCCGACGATTTTAACCGGTACATTGGCGATCATGGGATTTATAAATTTGAATATGACTATTATATCCGGTTTTCTGACAGTCAGTTACCTGACAGCATTATCCATGTTAAATTTCGTCCATTTGCAGGTTCATCTCCGGAGATATTTTTCTTGTCAACCGATTACCACCTCGATAAATATATGAAATCGAGCCTTATGATGGAGCGGATGGAAATTTATGCAGAAGATATGCCCATTATTTATGCCCCGGTCCCAATTTATTCCAACATCCATGGTGGTACCGGTATTTTCGGTTCTTTCACCAGTATTTCAAAAGAATTTTAAAGGTGAAAGAAATGATGTTTAATTTTGATGATACAAAATGGACGGATATCGGATTTTTTTTCTGCTATACCCCGGCCAGCCAATCACCGGGAGAAAGAATAAGAGCTGTTGTATTCCCTGTAGGTAGTCACTATAAAAATAGCTGGCTTATTCAAATCGGACGAAGAAGAATAAATCATTATTTGGAATTCATTTTTATAATTTTTTTCAGTCTGGTCTCCTTATTTCATTTGTCTGCTCAGTCAACAGCTACAATTAGCGGTTATGTGACCGATGCTGCAACAGGCGAAAGATTGGCGGGAGCCACTGTCTATCTGCCTGAGCATGAAAGAGGCGCAGCATGCAACGATTACGGTTTTTTCAGTCTTGGTGTACCTGCCGGGAAAGTTAATTTTGTATTCCGCTTTGTGGGTTATGAGCCATGGCAGAAAACGTTTACCATTAAAAATGACACATTACTCAACGTAAGACTTGAATCCAGGAACATCGTAAAAGAGGTGGAGGTAGTCGCTATTTCAAAAGAAGATTTTTTACATTCGCCGGCCATGGGTACACACCGTCTGAACGCACAGCAAATAGAGCAGATACCTGCTGTTCTGGGCGAACCCGATTTGCTGAAGGCCATTCAGTTGCTGCCCGGTGTTTCATTTGCCACTGAAGGTTCCACCGGGTTCAGCGTACGCGGCGGCAGTCCTGACCAAACGCTGATCCGCCTCGACGGGGTACCGGTATATAACGTGAATCACCTGTGGGGATTTATGTCGGCTTTTAACAACGATGCCATACAAGACACGCGATTGTACAAGGGCAATCTGCCTGCCCGGTATGGAGGCCGGCTGAGCTCGGTGCTTGATGTGAGCATGAAAGAGGGTAACCTGCACAAACAAACCGGTACTTTTTCACTTAGTCCCATTGCCGGGCGCTTTACCCTCGAAGGACCGGTTGTAAAAGAAAAAGTTTCGTTTATGGTTTCGGCCCGTAGAACCTGGATCGATGCCCTGGTTCTGGCCGCCCTGAAACTGGAAGGACAGGAGGATGAACAGGTATTAACCTACGGATTTTGGGACATCAACGCCAAAACCAATTGGGTGGTAAACCCTCGCAACAGGATTTACCTCAGTTTTTACACCGGTTACGATGCCTTCAATGTGGAAGATAGCGAAGATCGATATGAAGATTATGCAAAGTTTAGCTACAACTGGCAAAACCTGACCACAGTATTGCGGTGGAACCATATTTTCTCACCTCTACTGTTTGCTAACTTCTCTGCATACAACAGCCGCTTCAGGCAATTGTACCTCAATGAGTTTGACAAAAAAGGGAACGAAGTTTACAAGGGGTATAACAACCTGAACGACATGACAACAAAGGGTGACTTCGACTGGTTCCCTGTGACGAATAAAACTTTCCGTTTCGGGTATGAGTTTTCTCTGCAACAATTCAATCCCGAAATCATTTCTTACCGGTCAGATTCCACTTTTTTTAAGTTGAATAGTGATGTTTTTACCCGGAATTTTATTTCTGAGATTTATGCTGAAGTGGAATCTGACATAACGGAGAGAACAAAAGGAATAATTGGCTTTCGTGCCGGCAACCTGACAACCGGAGGGAAAAATTACCTTAGCCTGCGCCCGAGGGCATCGGTACGTTACCTTTTTACAGAGCAGGTTTCAGGAAAAGTTTCCTGGTCACGTATGAAGCAGTTTTTACACCAATTGCAGAATACCACGCTGGGTATCCCCACTGAACTCTGGGTTTCTTCCACAAGAAATATAAAACCGGGAACTTCTGATTTGTTTTCAGCAGGTATGTTTTGGAATAATACAAGTTACAAGTTTTCAGCTGAAGCATTTTACACAGTCATGAAAGATGTGGTGCAGTACAAGGAAGGGACCCTTGCGGTAAAAGAACGCGGTGACAGTTGGGAAGAACACGTAGAACAGGGCAGGGGAAAATCGTACGGACTGGAACTGATGTCCGAAAAAACTACCGGAAACTTAACCGGCTGGATTGCCTATACGCTTTCTAAAAGTTCAAGGCAATTCAATGAAATAAATTTTGGCAGGCCGTTTCCTTATACTTATGACCGCCGTCATCAGCTTAATATTAATACCAACTGGAATTTATCCGTAAAACAGAAAAAAGACAAAACCATTACCAAAGATCTTTCAGCCACCTTCAGCTATGCCTCGGGCAGGTACATGACCCTGGCTGAACAGGAATACCAGGCCATTCCGCTGCCCCTTATGGAAGGTTCCCGCTACAATGCCGAATGGTTTGCAAGGCGCAGTTTAATCAACTCAGTTAATAACTACCAGATGCCCGATTTCCACCACCTAAATCTGTCGTATCGTGTTGAACGGGAGAGTAAAGGGAAGATTAATAGCTGGAATTTTTCGGTGTATAACGTTTACAACCGACTTAATCCGTGGTATTATTACAAAAAAGGCGATCAGATGAAACAGATAACTCTTTTCCCGGTAATACCTTCAATATCATTTAGCTACAAGTGGTAGCCAAACGGATTCATATTACAGGTGCGCATGAATTTTGGTATATCCGTTTTGGGCTTTAATATATTATTTTCAATTATCATCATCCTTCATGCACCTCACACATATTGCATTGCGTTTATCTATTGTTGAAATGTAATACCCTTCCCCGTGAACCAGCCAGTATGTGGAACGGTAATGGACATATTCCGGATCGATGTATGTATTGTCGTCACTTGTCCAGTATATCGCCCCACCTTCGGGTGAGCCGTCGGATAGATAATCAAATCCTGATACAAGCGTGAATGAATACTGGGTATTCGGATAAATATTCAGGCCGAAAAAGTCATTCCCCGTTTCGTAACCTGAATGCCAGAATGCCGGTGACCGCAACCCTGCTGAAGAATTAGCCGCCGGATAATATTGTTCCGTATATTCAAATAACTCTTCAATATCTTTGATAGTGGGCAGTCGCCAGCCGTTGGGGCATATTCCCTGTACCTTCCGGTTTGGAGGAACTACATATGATCTGGTTGCGGCAGTATAAGTATAAACAAAGCCAGGGTTAGTATCACAATATTCCTTGGAGGTCAGCGGATTATTGTCACACGGATCCAGATAACAGCTTAATGAGTCTTCTGCCTCAATATAGCGCTGGTTCGGAATTTCCTTAATTATCTGAACTCCGTCGCTATATCTGGTAGTTCTTAAATTTTGAGTCATCCATATCTGACTCCCTGTCCTTACCCAGTTATATAAATTCCCGTCAATATCCTGAACTGTACCCAGGTAATTTTTATTTTTCAATTCATCTTCATAGCCCAGGCTTTTCAAAAAGCCTACGCCAAGCCCTTCATCCATTAATTCATCCAGGCTGTATGTGGAAGTTGACAGGTATTCTGCTAATTCATTAAGGCCTCCTCCTGCCATGATAATATCATGAAGGCAAATTTCATCAATAGCATCAAGTTCAGCTGGCGGTATGCCCGATTCAATCAGTTCTTCAAGGCTTGCACCGGCATTGAAAAGCTGTTGTGCGGTAACTCCTTTTTTGTGTAATTCTTTTATTGAGAAACCAAGCTCGAGAATTTTAGATGAGTGCGGATCATCCTTTACACACCCGGTTATTAACCCGGAAATAATAGCCAATATTAACAAAAACCTCTGCATTTTATGGAATTATTGAAAATCCGACTTGTATGCCGAATCCGTTAACATTCATTTTTAACTCTTTATCTTCACTATATACCAGGCTTGAGTAAGCATAGCCTATCTCAATATCCAGCGACACATATTCATTAATGAACCCTGCCAGTCCAATTCCGCCTGCCATTGCAGGTCCACTGAAGAGGTCATCATATTGGGAGCCTGTCATTTCTGAATAACTTTTTGAGGCAAGATATCCGGCTTCCGCGGTAACATAAGGTTTGAAATTACTTTTACCGAAATAGTATCTCCCCAGTACTGATGCTCCAAATGTTGATTCTTTAACTTCGAAGGTATTGTAGCCGTTTTTGCTGAAGGATAAAGGGGTTGTGACTCCAAGTGCAAAATTATTGGCAATAAAATAACCAACTCCCGGATTAAGTTCGAACGACGATGTTTTCATGTCTGTGATATCATTACCGTCGTATTTAATTGTGTTTGTGCCAAACACTGCAGTGAGGTCTGTTCCTGAAAAAAACAGCCATTTACCTTTCTCTGTCTGTGCAAAAAGAGATACGGGCACTAATAAAATTGCTATAATGATTAGTCGTTTCATATAAGTAAAAATTAGTTATAAAATCAATAATGAATAATTAAATGGGATTTAATGTTATCCTGGTTTTGATCTATTCAGGGGCAAAGGAAATAAATTTTTTAAAAAAGTCATTGCTGAAAGGAAATGTTAGAGATCATCTAATTTTTGTTTTATATTATTGATATAATTAGGTTCCGTTCGCTGAAGCGAACGGCAATGGATAAGGTTCTGAACTAACTGGCTGCTATGATCTGAGCCTTATCCTTTGTTCTTCCGTTCGCTGAAGCGAACGGCAATGGATAAGGTTATGAACCTGCAGGCTGCATCATCTGTGCCTTATCCATTGCCGTCGGCTTGAGCCGACGGATTGTCTGGATTCCTGATTTAACAATTTTTTTTGGGATATAATTATTCTTCTCTTACTGCTGCAACTCCCGGCAGTACCCTCCCTTCGAGGTATTCAAGCAATGCGCCGCCTGCAGTTGAGATATAGGAAATTCCGGAGGCGATATCAAATTTATTCACACAGGCAACTGAATCACCTCCGCCAACAAGAGAGAATGCTCCTTTTTTTGTAGCTTCCACTATTGCTTTACCTACCGCTTTTGATCCTCCGGCAAATTTATCCATTTCGAAAACACCAACCGGGCCATTCCAAAGAATGGTTGCAGAGTTTTCTATTACCTCTTTAAACAGAGCTATACTTTCAGGACCGGCATCCAGTCCCTGCCATCCTTCAGGTATCTGATCGGCAGAAACAATTTTGGTGTTGGCATCTTCACTGAAAGCATCTGCTGCAATAACATCAGTTGCCATTATCAGGTTTACTCCCTTTTCCCTGGCCAGTTTTTCAATGTTTTTTGCAGTATCCAAAAAGTCAGGTTCACAAATGGAATCACCTATTTCTCCACCGTTAGCTTTCACAAAGGTATAGGTCATGCCACCACCCAGGATAAGGTTATCGACCATGCTGAGCAGGTTTTCAATAATAGGAATCTTTGTAGAAACCTTAGCTCCTCCCATTATTGCAGTTAACGGCCTTTTAGGATTTTTTACCACTTTATCAAGGCTCTCCACTTCGCTTTCTATAAGATATCCAAACATTTTGTCATTGGGGAAGAATTTTGCAATGACAGCTGTTGATGCATGTGCGCGGTGTGCTGTTCCAAATGCATCATTGATCCAGCAGTCTCCGTTTTTTGCTATTTGATTTGCAAACTCTTCATCTCCTTTTTCTTCTCCTTTATGAAAACGGAGATTTTCCAGCATTAATACCTCACCGGGTTTAAGTTCACCTGCCATTTTTTTAACCTGCTCACCAATGCAGTCGGGAGCCATTTTTACGGTTGCACCACCCAGTAATTCTGACAAATGGTTAACGAGGTGTCTGAGTGAGAATTTATCTTCGGGCCCGTTTTTTGGCCTGCCCAAATGAGACATGATAAGGGGGGAACCACCTCCTTCAATTACCTTTTTTATTGTGGGTAGTGCAGCAAGCATGCGGGTATCGTCGGTTATCTCTAAATTTTCGTTAAGGGGCACGTTGAAATCAACGCGGATCAGAGCCTTTTTGCCTGAAAAATTGTAGTTGTGAATTGTTTGCATATTATTTTAAATTTATGGGTTTCAATAATTATCAAAGATAGTAAATTAATCCTGCACTATATGAGACAGGTAATTGTAAATATTCTATGATAAATAAATTTTAACATCTATTTTTGGGCTATGTTTTTCAGGGATGTAATTGGACAAAATATAATTAAGGAAAGGCTGATCCGGTTTGTGAGCGAACAGAGGATAAGTCATGCATTAATGTTTACCGGTCCGGAAGGAACAGGCAAACTGGCACTGGCTCTTGCCTTTGCACAGTATGTATCATGCCGTGACCGTAAGGAAACTGATTCATGTGGCGTTTGTCCCTCTTGCCGCAAATATCAAAAACTGGTACATCCGGACCTTCATTTTGTATTTCCGGTTTACAATACAAAAGATTTAAAGAAACCAGTGAGCGATGATTACCTGCCCTCCTGGAGGGAGATGGTGAAGACTAGCCCATACTTTACCCTCAGCCAGTGGCTGGCATTCATTAAAAGTGAAAATAAACAGGGATTGATTTATGAGTCCGAAAGCGAATCAATAATTAAAAAGCTGAGTCTTAAATCCTTTGAGTCAGAATATAAGGTGATGGTCATTTGGCTGCCGGAAAAGATGCATCCGTTCTGTTCCAACAAGTTACTAAAGCTTATTGAAGAACCTCCCAATAAAACTCTGTTCCTTTTAGTAACTGAAAATGAGGAGTCTGTGATAACGACTATCAGGTCAAGGACTCAACGGATATTCGTGCCGTTTATCGATAATGAGTCGATGAGTGAAACCTTAATAAAAGTACACGGATACTCCCCTGATCAGGCCAAAGACGCTGTTAGGCTGGCGAACGGAAATTTTATTACTGCAAGAGAGTTTCTCAATCCTGATGATAACAACTCCTGGTTTTTTAATCAGTTTCAGGAAATGATGAGGTTTGCCTATATGAGCAATATCGCCGAACTGGTCAGATGGTCAGAAGAAATGGCAAACCTCGGACGTGACAGGCAGAAGGTATTTTTCAGCCTGTCATTAAGGCTGATACGTGAATATTTTGTTATGAACCTTAACCAGCCGGATCTGACTTATCTGAGCAGGGAAGAACTTGGGTGGGGCGAAAAGTTTGCTCCTTTTATTAACGAACGTAACATTATTCCACTGTCTAAAGAGTTTGAAAAAGGGATAACCCATATATCCATGAATGGCAATGCCAGAATAATCTTTTTCGATACAGCCCTTAAGATCACCAGGCTAATAAAAGCATAAAAGTCATTCTGTTACCATCCGGGAGCATCTCGTATTATAATTTGTATTTCAATAGCAAATTAATATTAATCATTATTTTTGTACTTTGTAGCGGAATTCCTGATTCAGAAGGATAAACCCGTTACATAAAAGAAAGTTAGGTATGGAAAATAAGGAGTTGATAGACAGAGGGGTGTGCACTTCAGAATGGGGGTGTTGTGCAAAATTACATGCAACCAATTGGTTGAATGATATTACCGGCACATTAGATTCAGAAAATTTAATAGAGGTCCGTTTTAAAAATACACGTAAGGATTTTTTTGTTAATGTAAATAACCTAAAGCTTAATCCTGGTGATTTGGTGGCGGTTGAGGCAAATCCAGGCCATGATATTGGCATTGTTTCACTGACAGGAGAACTTGTTGGCAGGCAGATGAAAAAGCATAAACCAACAATTATAAATGGGGAATTACGGAAAATATACCGTAAGGCCAGGCCTCTAGATATAAAAAAATGGCGGGAGGCAATTGCACTGGAATACGAAACTATGATCAAATCCAGGAAAATCGCTTCAGGGCTAAAGCTTAATATGAAAATTGGAGATGTTGAATATCAAGGAGACAGGACTAAAGCGATTTTTTATTATATAGCGGATGAAAGGGTCGATTTTCGAAATCTGATAAAGGTTTTAGCCGATACTTTCAGTATCAGGATTGAGATGAAACAGATCGGGGCACGTCAGGAAGCCGGGAGGATAGGGGGGATCGGCCCCTGCGGAAGGGAACTTTGTTGTTCAACATGGATTTCCAGTTTTATATCGGTAACAACAAATGCAGCCCGTTATCAGGAAATTTCTCTTAATCCCCAAAAATTAGCCGGACAATGCGGTAAATTGAAATGCTGCCTTAATTTTGAGGTGGATTCTTATATTGATGCTCAGAAAGACTTTCCGCCGACTAATATTCCGCTTCGTACTGAAATTGGTGACTATCAGTTTTTTAAGGCTGATATTTTTAAGGGTATTTACTGGTATACTGTTAGAAATGAAAATTCAACCGGACAGGTGGCTTTGCCGGTTGAAGCTGTAAAGAAAATTCAGAAACTGAATAAGGCAGGTAAAAAACCTGAAAAACTAATTTCTGCTGATGTTGCAGTAACAAATAGTAATGAAGAGACCTTTCTTAATATGGTTAACCAGGAAGATCTTGACAGGTTCAATTTAACAAAGAAAAAGATTAGAAACAGGAAGCAGCGGAAAAATAGCAGAAATCAACAGCGGAAAAAGCGATGAGAGGGTTTATTTTTCAATTAAGCATCTTAGCAAGTGTTGTCTTTATGATAAACTCATGTGACAGCACCAGAGTGTATGATGAGTATAAACAGGTTACCCGGTCGGAGTGGCATAAAGATTCCCTGGTTGTTTTTGAAGTCCCGGTTAATGATACAGTCCTGAACTATAATCTGTTTCTGAATATCAGAAATGAGGTAAATTATCCTTACAGTAACCTTTGGCTGTTTGTTGAGATCGTTCAACCTGATGGGATGGCAGTGAAAGATACTTTCGAATTAATTCTGGCAGATCCCTCAGGAAAGTGGCTGGGTAAAGGTTTGTCAGGTATCAGGTCCCGCCGGGCTATATACCGGCGAAATGTCTTTTTCCCATTATCCGGCAATTACCTAATAAAAATCCGTCACGGGATGAGGCCTGAAATGCTAAAGGGCATACACGATGTAGGGGTAAGAATTGAAAGAGCAAGCATGGATTAAATCGATTTTTCGGGAAATAATAGTAAAAGAGGTATTATAAATATTTTATAGAAGTGAGCAGGAATAAACTAGCCAGGTTTGAAGAGATTAAATACTTTGATAATGTGGTTCAGGCGCCATTTCATTTGATGAGCGAGAAGAATTTTTATCTTCGCGGATCATGGGCAGCAAAATATTTTAGAAACAGCAATCCGATAATTCTTGAGATTGGATGTGGCAGAGGAGAATACTCAGTTGCACTGGCAGAAAAAAATCCTGATAAAAATTATATCGGCATTGATATAAAAGGTGCAAGGTTATGGAAAGGGGCGAAGGCAGCTTTAGACAAAGAGCTTGATAATGTTGCCTTCCTGCGTACCCATGTGGAGATCATAAACAAATTTTTCGCACCTGATGAAGTGGAAACTATCTGGATAACTTTTCCTGATCCGCAAATGAAAAAATATTCAAAAAGACTGACTTCAACAGTTTTTATAGACAGATACAGAAAGATCCTTAAACCTGGCGGAACAATTCACCTTAAAACAGACAGCAGGTTTCAGTTCATCTATTCCTCCAGCCTGGCACATCTGAACGGATTTGAAGTACTGGTTGAAACATCTGACCTTTATAATTCTGATTTTCTCGATGATACTCTTATTATTAAAACCTATTACGAAAAACAGTGGTTAAGCCGGGGAATTGCTATCAAATATATTTCTTTCCGGTTGAATAATAAAGATCTGAAAGAACCGGATATCGTTATTGAAAAGGATAGTTACAGAAGCTTCGGACGCAGTGCCAGGGTAAATTAATGTTGAACCTCTGATAATATTTTAAGCTGTTACAACTTATGGACGATTTTTTTAACAGGGTTTATGAAGTAGTAAAGCTGATACCCCCGGGAAGGGTTACATCTTATGGCGCCATTGCCCGGTACCTGGGTACTGCAGGGTCTGCGCGCATGGTGGGATGGGCAATGAATGGTTCACACAGGGTAAAAGATTTTGTTCCTGCGCACCGGGTGGTTAACAGAAACGGACTGCTTACCGGGAAGCACCATTTTGATACACCTGATACCATGCAGGAACTTCTTGAAAATGAAGGAATTATTGTAATAAATAACAAAATTGTAAATTTCGGGAAGTATTTTTGGGATCCTTTGAAGGAACTTGATGCTGATAGTTAAATGCACCTGTAACTGATGATATCCTTATAGGAGTATCCAAATATTTTTAACTTTGCACATTAATAAATTATAATAGTTATGGCTGAAATACCAGGAAAACTCATTGTCCCCAAAAATGTAACGGATGCATTAAGGGAAGTAAAATATCCGGGGGGTGACAAAGACATTGTTACTCTGAATATGGTACATGAAATACGTATTGCAGGGAAGAAGATAAATTTTTCACTTGTCTTTCAAAAAAGTAATGATCCTAATATTGAATCACTTGTGATTGACTGTGAGAAAGTAATTAAAAAGCATTTGGGAGCAGATGCCGAGATAGAAAATAATATAGCAGTTAAATTTTTGCATGATATGGAGCGGCCTGTTCTGCCGGGTGTCAAGAATATCATAGCAGTTGCATCAGGCAAGGGAGGGGTCGGAAAATCAACAGTGGCAGTAAACCTTGCAGTTGCCCTTGCCGGGACAGGTGCCAGTGTCGGACTTATTGATGCCGATATTTTTGGTCCGTCGGTCCCGAAAATGTTTGGTGCAGAAGATATTAAGCCTATGGGTGTTAAAATTGACGGCCGTGAACTTATCAGTCCCGAAATAAAATATGGCGTGAAATTTTTGTCTATCGGTTTTTTTGTCGAGACCGAGAGTCCGGTTATATGGAGGGGTCCGATGGCTTCAAATGCCCTAAAACAACTGATCATGGATGCGGACTGGGGTGAATTAGACTATCTGCTGGTTGATCTGCCTCCGGGAACAAGTGACATCCATCTTACTCTTGTCCAGACTGTTCCTGTTACTGGAGCAGTTATTGTTACCACACCCCAGGATGTTGCACTGGCTGATGTATTACGTGGCACCAATATGTTCCAGAGTGAATCGATAGATGTTCCTGTGCTTGGTTTGATTGAGAATATGTCGTGGTTTACACCGGAAGAGATGCCTGATAAGAGGTACTATATTTTTGGGAAAGAGGGAGGTAAAGCCCTTGCAGAAAAGCTGGGACTGATATTATTAGGACAAATCCCATTAGTTCAGGGTATCAGAGAGGGCGGTGATGAGGGTGTACCATCAGCAGTCCAGCCTGATTCAATAACAGGTTCAGCATTTGTTGAACTGGCAAAAGACCTTGTGCATCAGGTAAATCTCAGAAATATCAGAAGAGCGCCCACTAAAAAGGTAGAGATAACGCGGAAATAGTTATTGCCAGTTGTTGAAAAGCAGTGGCACTTCTGAGAAAACAGATAATTTATTTTAGTGCAGCATTTAGTTAAATCCGTGCTATGAATAACAATATTCTGTGGAAAAAATAGTTTATACCTAAAGCCAAAAAATTTTTATTGAAGCGGTTTGTATTAAATATAATCGGCATAGTTTTAATGTTGCCTCTCTTCCAGGGGTGTTCCACCGAGAAGAACACCTTTGCATCTCGTGCATATCATAATGTTACATCCAAATACAATGTTCATTTCAATGCGTCGGAGAGTCTTAATTCCAGCATTGAAAAAATTGAAGAGAGAATTGAAAATGATTATACCAGGCTTCTTCCGGTTTACAAAGAGTCTGATCCTTCAGCAGCCAATATGGTTCAGTCTGATATGGATTATGTCATTCTGAAAGCGTCTAAACTTATAGAGATCCATTCTATAACAGAAAAACCAAAACGAAGGAAGAGAAGGACCAGAAAGTACCAGGAATTTGCGGCAAAGGAGGAGTTTAACCCATGGATAGACGATGGTTATCTCCTAATGGGGAAAGCATATTTTTTTCAACACAACTTTTCCACCGCGATTAATAATTTTTCCTACGTGCTCCGGAAGTATCCCGAAGGAGATGCACAACATGAATCAAAAATATGGTTATTACGAAGCTATTCCGAGCTTGGACGTTTTGATGAAGCCGCTGAAGTGATCAAATCACTGCAGGGGGATACCGAATTTCCGGGGAAACTGGAACGCGACCTGTCGATGGCTACAGCAGATTTTTATATCAGGCAGGGTGAATACACCGAAGCGATAAAATTCATTGATATAGCTCTTAAAAAAACAACCTGGAAAAAGCAAAAAGCAAGGCTTCAGTATATTAAAGCACAGTTGTACGAAGAGGCGGGTAATCCTGATCAGGCCGGCAGGGAATACGCAGCCGTGCTGAAGCTGAATCCTGAATATAAAATGGCCTTTAATGCCAGAATAAATGCCTTCGGGGTATTATCCGGCACAGGTGATGGGGAGGAGATGAAAAAAGAGCTGCAGAAAATGCTGAAGGACAAGAAAAATCAGGAATTTCGTGACCAGATTTATTATGCTTTGGGCAATATTTATTTTGCAGAAGGAAACCGTGATCAGGCTATTGAAAATTACAGGCAGTCAGTTGCGTTCAGTATAAGCAACCAGTTCCAGAGAGCTTTGTCGGCAGTTACACTTGCCGATCTCTATTTTGAGGATTTCAACTATAAGCAGGCCCAGGCATATTATGACAGTGCAATGATCATAATTGATGAAAACTATCCTGATTATGCGAAATTGCATGAAAAATACCGGAGCCTGACTAACCTTGTTGATAACCTGTTGACCGTGGAACGCGAAGACAGCCTTCAGAAAATTGCAAAAATGCCTGATATTGAAAGAGAGGCTCTAATCGCGAATCTGATGAAGGAGGAGCAGGAGCGGCAGCGTAATCTGGAAAATCTGGCATTACAGGGACAGATTGGTCAGGGATATTACCGCTCGAACCGTTATCGTATGGGCATGGGAAGAGGCCAGCAGGAAGGAGGCTGGTATTTTTATAATCCCCAGACAGTTTCTTACGGAGAGGTAACATTTAGTCAGCGTTGGGGACAGCGAAAGCTTGAGGATAACTGGAGAAGATCTAATAAAAGTACGGTATCAATGGATGAAATGGATGAGGTCGTCGAGGCCGGCCAGGAGCAAATGGAAATGAAGGAGGACGATCCCCTCAAAAAAGAGTTTTATACTCAGGACCTTCCCCTGACTGATTCACTTATGGCTCTTTCTCATGATCGTATTTTAGAGGCTCTTTACAATGCAGGCAAACTGTTTAAATCGGAATTTTCAAACTATAAACTCGCGGCAGAGGCGTTTGAAGACCTTCTGAAACGATATCCTTCAAATATTTATGAGCTATCGGTTTATTTTGACCTGTATGATCTTTACGAATTGATGGGAGATCAGCAAAAAGCAGCATATTACCGAAACCTGATCATATCAAATTATCCCGAAAGCAAGTATGCCCAATATCTCTTAAATCCCAATTTTTTTGTTGAGATGGAGGCTAAAACAGACAGTCTTAACAGACTATATGAAGAGGCATATTCCAGCTACAGGTCGGGCAATTATAGAAACGTTCTCAGGCTGAGTAGTATGATAAAAAGGATGAAACCTGACAGTGTGATAATTCCGAAAATTG
>LSQX01113744.1_pt1 | contig 37855 bp, 21 predicted proteins | sample 654561 | NCBI WGS metagenome assembly LSQX01 (sample SAMN04489861, study PRJNA283612) | anaerobic digester metagenome | isolation source: 4 biogas reactors fed with cattle manure at either 37C or 55C with and... | place: Denmark: Kongens Lyngby | collected 2014 | reverse complement strand
AATAGTTTTTCAGTAGACCCTAAGTGGATATTTGATAACGATTCAGATGCCCATAACAGCCTGAACAGAGCCGCTCTGATTAGGACGTTTTTCCAATACGTCCACAAAAGCCCCCACCAAACGTGTTTTTAGCCAAAGGTAAAAAACGTGATACAGGTGGTGGGAGTAAGTCACACCAGGAAAGGTATCTATGAACAACCTGCATCATTTAAGCGTGGTTTCCATAGATGCCTTTTTTTGTTGCCATGGCAACAGAATTGAAATGTTCATGAGAATATAATGAGGTTAGTAAATGAAACCAGCAGCCAATGAAGCAAAAATCGGTTATCCTCGCCTCGCGTTTTTTGACCGGTGGGTTGAGAGTAGCTATGAGGCATAGGTATTCGCATATTTGATAAAAAGGCTGAAAATGAATAATAAATGGAGGATGGAGATGAAAAGAAATATTATCGAAATAGATCGTGAAAAATGTAATGGTTGTGGATTATGCATTGATGCATGTCATGAGGGGGCCATTGCGCTGGTGGATGGAAAAGCAGAGCTCATCAGTGACGAGTATTGCGATGGACTGGGCAATTGTCTTCCCGAGTGCCCCACCGGAGCAATCCGGATTGTTGAAAAAGATACTGCGGAATATAATCATGAATTGGTTATGAAGAGGATGGAAGAACGAAAAAATGCAGCAAATGCACCTTCACCCCATGCAACTTCATGCCATACATCATCAACCCATGCACCTCATGCAGTTGGGTGCCCCGGGCAGCGGGCAGCGGGCAATGAGACTGCAGCGTACAATTCAGCCACAGAACAGGGAAGTCGCGGCGCAAAAAGATTCGGCGCCTTCCGAGTTAAACCAGTGGCCTGTTCAGTTAAGCCTGATTCATCCACACGCTCAGTATCTTTCAGGCAGTGACCTGCTAATTGCGGCTGACTGCTGTGCATATGCCTATAGCAGCTTCCACAGGGATTTCATAGCCGGAAAGATCACCGTGATTGGTTGTCCAAAGCTGGATGATGTTGATAGCTATATCGAAAAACTGACAGAAATGTTCAGTTCCAATGATATCAGAAGTGTTACCGTCACAAGAATGGAAGTACCTTGCTGCGGCGGCATCGTGCATGCGGTGAAGAAAGCCATGCTGCAAGCCGGGAAAATCATTCCCTACAGGGAAGTTGTCATCAGCACCGAAGGCAGAATCGTCAGCGATGTGTAATTAAAACAAGGGGGGCACAGGCAGACGGTTCTTTACAATACTACAGCACTTTCACACCCAACTCATGCGCTTTGTTGGTAACCGCTTCGGGCAGGTTCCCATCACTGATGAGGATGTCGATATCGGTCAGGTTTCCAAAGGTGAATGCCAGCACCTTGTTGCATTTGCTGGAATCGACCATCATGATGACCTTTTTTGCCTTTTTCATCACAGCTTTTTTCAGTTCACACTCAAAAAAATTGGATACAGTAAATCCGTTTTCAAAGGTAAAGCCCGAGGCGGCCATAAAGGCAATGTCGATGTTGATAAAATCCAGCATGGACATGGACGTAGGCCCGGATGAGGACAGGCTGTTCTGGTTCAGCTGCCCGCCGGTTTGATAAATGGTGATTTTTGCTTTTTTTGTTAATTCCAGAGCAATATTAATGCCGCTGGTCAGAAGGGAGAAGGGCTCATCGGGGATCAACCTGGCCAGGTACATCATCGTGCTGCCTGCGTCCAAAAAAATGGAGCGGCCATTGTCCAGAAAACCCAGGGCCTTTTGTGCAATGCTCATTTTGGCTTCCACATTTTCAGCGGCACGCAGCGAGTAAGCATCCTCTTCACCAAAAACTGAAGAGAGCTTTTTAATGTTTACCGCACCGCCGTGGGTTCGGATCAATAACCCCTTTCCCTCGAGCATGGTCAGATCACGACGAAGGGTCATGGTAGAAACCTGAGGGAAGACATTTTTCAGGTCGGAGATTTGAATTTCTCCTTTTTCATTCAGTAAACTCAGGATCTGTTCCTGTCTGTCATTATACAAGCCATTTCACTCCCAGCCGAGAAAATATTGAAAACAGATTTTGGGTATAGTAAGCTAAAACTGTCGCGGTGTTCCTTGCCGATTCCGATGAACAACCTGGTTCGGAATCAATGCCTGAACCGAAACTTTATACCAGTATCATACCCGATTTGAAAAAAGAGTACAAGAGTGATTAAAATATATGTTCCATTTTATCATGATAAATGTTATAATAAAACATAAAACATGATCAAATTAACAAAATGTATAAAAACCTTTCCATCAACCGGGGATCCCAGGGAGGAAAAGAGATGAAGACGAAAGCAGTTCGATTATATGGTAAAAACGATTTAAGGCTGGAGGAATTCGATCTGCCGGATATCCGTAACGATGAAATCCTGGCGCAAATCATTTCCGACAGCATTTGCATGTCGTCCTATAAAGCGGCGGTTCAGGGCAGCGATCACAAAAGGGTTCCCAAAGACGTAGCCAAAAACCCGGTGATCATCGGCCATGAGTTCTGCGGCGTGATTCTTCAGGTCGGATCAAAATGGCGGGGGCAATTCCATCCTGGGATGAAGTTTTCCATCCAGCCGGCACTGAACCTGAAGGAAAATCCTTATGCCGCACCCGGTTACAGCTTCCGCTATATCGGCGGAAGCGCAACCCATATCATCATTCCCAACGAAGTGATGGAGCAGGGCTGCTTGCTGGAATACAAGGGGGACGCTTACTTTTATGGTTCTCTGTCCGAGCCCATGTCCTGTATCGTTGGAGCATTTCACGCCAATTATCATACCACAGGTGGCAGCTATGTCCATCAAATGGGTATCAAAGAGGGCGGTAAAATGGCCATTTTGGCCGGCGTAGGCCCCATGGGGCTTGGTGCTGTTGATTATGCCGTTCATACCGATAGAAAGCCTTCCCTTCTGGTGGTGACAGATATTGATGAAGCAAGGCTGGCTCGCGCGGCTGCCTTATATACCGTGGACGAAGCCCGAAGGAACGGAATTGAGTTGGTTTATCTGAACACTTCCAAAGCAGAAAAACCTGTTGAAGCTTTGCTGCAACTTACAGGCGGTACCGGCTATGATGATGTGTTTGTTTTCGCGCCCGTTAAGCCCGTTGTTGAACAAGGGGATCAGATCCTCGGCAGGGACGGTTGTTTGAACTTTTTTGCAGGGCCAACCCATCCTGGTTTTTCAGCGGAGTTGAACTTTTACAATGTTCATTATAACAGCACCCATCTGGTTGGAACCAGCGGCGGAAATACCGACGATATGATTGAATCGCTTCGGATGATGGCGGCAGGAGAAATCAACCCGGCATCCATGATCACGCATATAGGTGGTTTGGACAGTGTCGTGGAAACCACCATGAATCTTCCGAAGATTCCTGGCGGAAAAAAGCTGATTTATACGAACATCTCCATGGAGCTTACCGCTATATCTGATTTTCGTGAAAAAGGAAAAGGTAATCCGGTGATGTGTCGGTTGGCGGAGATTGTAGAAGCCAATCACAACCTTTGGTGCCTGGAGGCGGAAGAATATTTGCTTCAGCATGCCAAAGCCATTTAGCGCAACGAAGGGCAATTGAACGGTAGTTAAGCAAGGATTCTCCCACTTGAAAAACATCTGGTGGTGGGGAGCCGCTGTGTGACACTCAAGATTTACAGATGCATCCAATTAGCGTAAAGAAAACACGGTAAAGGAGAAATAAAGAATATGGCAACACCCGTTATCATGCCAAGACAGGGCCAGTCGGTGGAAAGCTGCATCATCTCCGAGTGGTTCGTTCAAAAAGGGGATCCGGTGAAGGAAGGCGACCTGCTGTTTTCCTATGAAACAGACAAAGCAGCCTTTGAGGAAGAAGCAAAGGTGTCCGGCACCATCCTGGAAATTTTCTTCAAACAGGGTGAGGATGTCCCTGTTCTGACCAATGTGTGCGTAATCGGCGAATCAGGAGAGGATTACGGATCATTCATACCTGGCGGAGCCTCAGCGAAACCCGCACAGGAGGACAAAAAAACCGAAATGGAATCGCAGGCAGCTGCTGAAGTCGATAACGAAGCATCAATGGGTATAGCTGCTAAAACCGGTAATGAAGCAACAATAACCGGCGTTGGACACAGAAACGAAGCAGCGACACCCACGCAGGCAAAAACCGTCGAAGCAACAACGCACGCAGCTGCTGGGGAGCTTTTCATATCTCCTCGTGCCAAAAACCTGGCAAATAGCATCGGAGTAGATATCCGACAAGCCATTCCAACAGGACCGAACGCCAGAATCATTGAAAGAGATGTAAGAAACCTTCAGCAGCAGGGTGCTCTTGTAACCAGCGGCGCGAAGGACGCATATGACAATGCTGCACAGCACGTATCAGGTACAGGCCTGGGCGGCAGGGTAACCACACAGGATATGAAACGACCGATGCCTGTTGAACCTGGCACGGTTGAACAAAGGGTACCTGCGGCGGAATATCAGGATATGAAAGTGTCCAATATCCGCAAAGTCATTGCCAGAACCATGCAGGAATCGCTTTCACAAATGGCCCAGCTAACGCTGAACGCCTCCTTTGACGCGACTGATATCCTTAACTTTCGCAAGCGATTGAAAGCAGACGGGGAAAAAATGGGTCTTTCAAACATTACTCTCAACGACATCCTGATTTATGCGACCAGCCGCATTCTTCCGCTGCATAAGTCGATAAACGCTCATTTTATGGGGGAAACCATGCGCTTTTTCACCAATGTAAACATGGGTGTGGCTGTCGATACGGACAGGGGTTTGATGGTCCCCACTTTATTCAACGCAAACCTGAAATCGCTGAACGAAATTTCCATCGAAGCCAAACAGCTGGCTCAGGAATGTCAGAAGGGTACGATAAACCCGGATAAGCTGAAAAACGGCACTTTTACAATCACAAACCTTGGAGCTCTGGGAATAGAATCTTTTACTCCGGTCATTAACCCTCCGCAGACCGCTATTTTGGGTGTGAATACCATTGAGTCCAGGTGCAGGGAAAGAAACGGTGTCCTTGAGGTCTATTCTTCCATGTCGCTTTCGCTGACCTTTGATCACAGGGCAGTGGACGGGGCGCCTGCCGCAAGGTTCCTAAAGGATCTCAGGGAAGCCCTGGAAAACTTTACTCTGCTTCTTGCAAAACAGGGGCTCCTTTCTTATGATAAATGATGAAACTAAACTTAACCGCCGGCTGATTGAACAGCAAGGCAAAGCCGAGCTGGGAGGCGGCAGGGGTGTTCCATAAATCCACTAAGGTGAAAAGGAAGGTATTGGAATGGTTTATGATTTAATCGTTATCGGTGCAGGACCCGGAGGGTATGTTGGCGCAGAACGTGCCGGCCATGCAGGGCTTTCTGCGCTGCTGATTGAAAAGCGTGCCCTCGGCGGCGTTTGCCTGAACGAAGGCTGTATTCCCTCGAAAACACTGTTGAATTCAGCAAAGATCGCAGATTACGCTAAAAACGGAAACCAATATGGCGTATCGGCTGAAAATGTAAAGCTGGATCATACTGCCGTGATCAATCGGAAAAACAAAGCTGTCAGAACCCTGGTGGCAGGCGTGTCCATGAAAATGAAAAATAACGGGGTTACGGTGGTTAATGGTGAAGCCGTGATCACCGGTAGAAGCACTGAAGGCTATCAGGTAAAAGTGGACGCAACGGTTTATACCGGAAAAAGGCTGATGATTGCCACAGGCTCAGAGCCGGCCATGCCTGCAATTCCAGGCTTGAAAGAGGGCTATGCGTACGGGTTTGTTTTAACAAATCGTGAGATTCTCGATCTGAAAACACTGCCCGAAAAGCTGGTGATCATTGGCGGAGGCGTAATTGGACTTGAAATGGCATCCTACTTCAACTCAGCCGGATGCAAGGTGACGGTGGTGGAGATGCTGGATCATATTGCCGGCCCAACCGACAGGGAAATCAGCTCGATTCTGTATAACAACTATAAAAAAGCAGGCGTCGATTTCAAGCTTTCAGCCAAAGTGACAGAAATTACATCCGATTCGGTTGTCTTTGAAACCTCTGAGGGGGTTCAAACCGTTGCTGCGGACAAGGTTCTGGTCAGCATCGGAAGAAAGCCAAAAATCGAAGGGCTTGGCCTTGAAAACATCCATGTTCAGACAGAACGAGGAAGAATTGTCACCGATGAGCATATGCAAACCAATATTCCTGAGGTTTACGCGGTGGGGGACGTGAACGGTGTATCCATGCTGGCCCATACCGCTTATCGCGAAGCCGAAGTATGCATCAACACCATTTTGGGCCAAAAGGACAGAATGCGTTATCATGCCATTCCTTCAGTGATTTATACAAACCCTGAAGTGGGCTCCGTGGGTGAAACTGAAGAATCCGCGAAGGAGAAGGGTTTGGAGTTTGATATTGTAAAGCTGCCCCTTGCCTACAGCGGGAGGTACGTCGCCGAAACCTCCCGTGGAGATGGAATCATTAAGGTTTTAATACACCGTAAGTATAGAACGCTCCTTGGCGTTCATATCATTGGAAGCTATGCCTCAGAGATTATTTACGGCGCTGCGATGATGATTGAAACAGAAATGCGTGTAGAGGACATACGCCAAATCGTGTTCCCGCACCCAACCGTCGGCGAGGTCATCCGCGAAGCCATGTGGGAGCTTTAAGATTTACATGAGGGACAGGTTCCTGTGTAAATTTTATTTACACATAAACCAGAGGGCGGGGCCCAGGTCCCTTGGCTCAAATAAACCATAAACCAGAGGGCGGGGCCCAGGTCCCTTGGCTCAAATAAACCATGGGGTGGGACCAAAGTACCTTGGCTTAAATAAATCAGGGGGTGGAACCCAGGTACCTTGGTCTAAATAGGCCAGGGGGACATACCTTGTTTCAAAAATACCAAGGGAGCTATCCAGATCCCTTGGTCTGAACATAAAATGAAATGATATAGCTGGATGAGCAGATTTAGCCTTGAACGAACAAAAAGATTGAACCGGGGATAGGTGCCCCGACCTGTGGCTCATGCCCCGACGCGTAGCTCAAAATGGAAGGAGACATAAAACATGCCGAAGACAATTTTTATTGATCCAAATGAGATCAGAAAAAAAGGAAAAATTACCTTTCAGGATATTCCGGTGAACCAGTATGACCGAACCATCGAGCAGGAGAAAGCCAACTTCACCACTATTGATTTCCTGCGCATTTTCAGAGATATGGCCATCATCCGTGAGTTCGAGACCATGATGAACCTGATAAAAACCACCGGTGAATATAACGGAATTGCCTATAACCACCCTGGCCCCGCGCATTTATCCATTGGCCAGGAATCAGCGGCTGTCGGGCAGGCCTATCTTCTTAATATTGACGACTTCATTTTTGGCTCCCACAGAAGCCACGGTGAAATTCTGGCCAAAGGCTTATCTTCCATTGAAAAGCTTCCCGATGACGAGCTGATGCAGATCATGAAAAATTTCCGCAATGGCCGCATTCTGAAGGTCGTTGAAGAAAAAAGGTCGGGGGGAACTGTGAAGGACCTGGCCGTCGACTTTCTGATATACGGCGCAATGGCCGAAATCTTTGCCAGAGAAACCGGTTTCCAGGCCGGTTTGGGTGGATCAATGCACGCATTCTTCACACCGTTCGGTATTTATCCGAACAATGCCATCGTTGGCGGCTCTGGAGACATCTCCGTTGGCGGTGCGCTGTATAAAAAAGTGAACCGTAAAAAGGGAATTGTCATCGCAAACATCGGCGATGCTTCCCTGGGCTGCGGACCCGTTTGGGAAGGAATTTGCCTGGCTGCGATGGATCAGTACAAGAAGCTTTGGGAAGGTGATATGAAAGGCGGCCTGCCTTTGATCATCAATTTCTTTAACAACCACTATGGCATGGGTGGACAAACCCGTGGCGAAACCATGGGCTATGACCTGCTTGCCCGCGTTGGCGCCGGTGTAAACCCGGAGCAAATGCATGCCGAAAGGATAGATGGCTTCAACCCGCTGGCGGTGATCGATGCCGTACGCAGAAAGAAGCAAATCCTTGAAGAAAAGAATGGACCGGTGCTGCTGGATACTGTAACCTACAGGTTTTCCGGTCACTCTCCCTCCGACGCTTCCAGCTACAGAACCAAGGAAGAAGTGGATGCGTGGATGATGGTGGATCCGATTATCGCATACCGCAAGCAGCTTGAAGAGGCAAACGTGGCTTCAAACGCCGCTTTTGAAGATATTTTGGCTCAAGCCCGTGAACTGGTCACAAAGGTCTTGAAGCTAGCCATTGATGACACGATTTCCCCCAGAATGGATTTGCATACAAACCCGCAGGCTATCGGAAACCTGATGTTCTCCAATCAAAGGGTTGAAAAAATGGAAGACAGGGCATGCGATGTGCTGATGCCAAAGGAAGAAAACCCGCAATGGCTTAGAACGCAGAAAAAGGTACGTTTCGGCCTGGATGAGAACGGGAAGCCTATGCCGAAAAACAAGGTGTTCCAGTTCAGGGACGGTGTTTTCGAAGCGATGATCGACAAATTCTATACCGACCCCACCTTGATCGCGTACGGTGAGGAGAACCGTGACTGGGGCGGAGCCTTTGCGGTATACCGCGGATTAACAGAAGCCATGCCCTATCATCGCCTGTTCAACTCTCCGATTTCAGAAGGTGCTATTGTGGGGTCGGCGGTGGGCTATGGCCTTTGCGGCGGCCGCGCGGTAGTGGAGCTGATGTATGCCGACTTCCTGGGTCGTGCCGGTGATGAAGTGTTCAATCAGCTTTCCAAGTGGCAGGCCATGAGCGCGGGGCAACTAAAAATGCCGGTAGTGGTTCGTATTTCTGTTGGCTCAAAATATGGTGCGCAGCATTCCCAGGACTGGACCTCCATTGTCGCCCATATTCCTGGCCTGAAGGTGGTTTTCCCTGCAACCCCATACGACGCGAAGGGTTTAATGAACAGCGCGCTGATGGGCACCGATCCGGTTATTTTCTTTGAAAGCCAAAGGTTGTATGATATTGGTGAGCTGTTCCACAAGGAGGGTGTGCCCACGGGCTATTATGAAATACCCATAGGTGACCCCGACATCAAGCGTGAGGGAAAGGACATCACGATTCTGACCATCGGTGCCACCCTGTATCGGGCACTGGATGCAGCAAAAATTCTGGAAGAAAAATATGGATTATCCGCTGAAATCATAGACGCCAGAAGCATCGTCCCATTCAACTATGAAAAGGTGATTGAATCGGTTAAGAAAACAGGCCGTATCCTGCTTACCAGCGATGCCTGCGACAGAGGTTCCCATTTGAAGGATATGGCACAGACCATCAGCGAGCTGGCCTTTGATTATCTGGATGCACCGCCGGTAGTGGTTGGATCAAAAAATTGGATTACACCCGCCCATGAGCTGGAAGAACATTTCTTCCCGCAGCCTGATTGGATCATTGATGCCATCCATGAAAAGATTCTGCCGCTGCCTGGCCATGTTGCACGTAATAATTTCACGCACCGGGAAATGCTGAGAGTGAACAGGATGGGGGTGTAAACCCCATCCCTGATGAGCCTGTTTAGCGAGTCGGAGCAAACATATATTGCCCTTAAAACCCGTAATATGCCATTCTGAACACAACGAAGAATCTTTACAGAAGGCTGAAGGCTCCTTCGTTAACGCTCAGGACAACAATTGTTTTGATCAGAACGACAATCGTTCACTCAGAAAAACAAGCGACATAAAGTTATGATATAACAGGTAACTGGAGGAATTAAGTCGATGAGCAATACATGCAAAAACCTTGAGGGAAAAGTGGCTGTCATCACTGGCGGTGCCCAGGGCTTGGGCGAAGCGCTGGCGCGCAGATTAGACCAGGAGGGCTGCAAAGTGGTTGTGGCCGATATTAATCATGAAAAGGCCGCCGGGGTTGCCGCATCACTCACCAACGCGATTGCCGTTGGTGTGGATGTCACTGATGAAGAGCAGGTAGACTCTTTAATGAAAACTGCGGTTGATACCTTTGGCACGCTGGATATCCTGGTTTCCAACGCTGCCATCCTCATTTCCAAGGCCACCACGGAGTTCCCGCTGAATGAGTGGAAAAAGATGATGGATGTGAATATTAACGGCTACTTCCTGTGTGCACGGGCGGCTGCAAGGATCATGGCCGCTAATGGCAGGGGCGTCATTCTTCAGATCAACAGTAAATCCGGCAAAAAAGGCTCCTATAAAAATGCGGCTTATGCCACAAGTAAATTCGCGGGCATCGGCTTCACCCAGAGCCTTGCCCTGGAAATGGCCGAATGTGGTGTGCGCGTGAATGCGATATGCCCCGGGAATCTGTTGGATTCACCGTTGTGGGTGAACAGCCTGTATAAGCAATATGCGCAGAATCAGGGGATCACTGAAGAGCAGATCCGGCAAAAATACCTGAACCAGGTTCCGATGAAGCGGGGCTGCTCTTACGATGATGTTGCCAATGTGATGGTCTTTCTGGCCTCGGATCAGTCAAGCTATATGACCGGCCAGGCCATTAATGTCACAGGCGGCCAGGAAATGAGATAAACCTGTTTGTGGAGGATGATGATGCACGGTTGGGTGGAACAATTAAACGCTGAAGAACGATCAAAACGGCTGGAAGCACTGAAACAGCTGTATCGGATGTATTTGGAAGGCGAGCTCGAGAAGCTGCCGCTGGACCATGAGTATGTGAACAACCACATTCATACCACCTATTCCTTTTCTCCCTATTCCCCGTCAAAAGCTTTATGGATGGCCTTTATCTCGGGGCTTTCCACTGCGGGAATCATGGATCACGATTCGGTGGGTGGAATTAGTGAGTTTATCGAAGCTGGTGAGATCCTTCGAATGCCTGTTACGGTGGGAATGGAATGCCGGGTGGACATGTCTGCAACCCGCTTGGCCGAAAAGCGCATCAATAATCCTGATCAAAAAGGCATTGCCTATATGGCTGTTCACGGTATTCCGCATAACTGCCTGGAAAAGGTGAGCCAGTTTATCAAGCCCTATCAGGAATACCGGAACCATCGCAACAGGGAAATGCTCCAAACCCTGAACAAAATCACAGCGCAATATGGAATGAGCCTTAGCTTTGAACGGGATATAGAACCCATCTCGATGAGCCATGATGACGGAAGCATCACTGAAAGGCACCTTCTCTACGCTTTGGCCCTGAGAATGATTTCCATTCTGGGCCGGGGAGAAAAGCTTGTGCTGTTTCTGAAACAAAACCTTCAGATTAGTCTGAACGCGCGATTGGAAGCCATTTTGCTGGACAGTGAAAACGCTTATTACGCATATGATTTGCTAGGTGTACTTAAAAGCGATTTGGTACAGAAGTTTTATATTCCGGCTACTGATGAATGCCCGGCGGTTTCGGATGTAATTGCGCTTTGCGAAGAAATCGGGGCTATTTCGGCTTATGCCTATCTGGGTGATGTGGCGGATTCGGTCACCGGCGATAAGAAGGCTCAAAGGTTTGAAGATGATTATCTGGAACTGCTGTTTGAGGAAATAAAGGCGCTGGGTTTCCGCGGTTTTACCTATATGCTGTCGAGAAACACAAAGACCCAACTGGAGCGGGTTCAACATCTGTGCGTCAGGCATGGTCTGTTCCAGATCAGCGGAGAGGATATTAACTCCCCAAGGCAGAAATTCATTTGCGGTGCGATGAAGGACGAGAGCTTTAGCAATCTTATCGATTCGGCCTGGGCTCTGATCGGACATGAAATTACCGCGACAGCAGATGGTGATTTGGGCATGTTTTCGAAAGCTGCCAACGAGAAATTTCTGGCATTGGAGGATCGGATACGGTATTATAAAAGCATAGGGAAAGATTTACATGGGGCGGGGGCCCAGATCCCTGTGTAAATTTTATTTACACAGGAACCTGTCCCCAATGTAAATTTCCAATGTAAATCAGGGAGGTATGGAACGTGAGGCATGTTCTGGCATTTGACTACGGAGCCAGCAGCGGCAGGGCCATTCTTGGCAGCTTTGACGGCAATCGCCTGCAACTAAGCGAAATCCATCGTTTTTCCAATGATCCGGTGATGGCAGCCGACAGCCTGTATTGGGATATCTTACGGCTGTATCACGAGATGAAGCAGGGCTTGTTGAAGGGAAATCAACAGACAAAGGGAAATATCTCCAGCCTTGGGATCGATACCTGGGGTGTGGATTTCGGTTTGCTGGACAAAGATGACTGCTTGCTGAGAAACCCGTCTCATTACCGGGATACCCGCACTGAAGGGATAATCGATGAAGCGTTGAAGGTGACCAGCCGGGAGCGGATATATAAGGACACCGGTATCGCGTTTCAGAAGTTCAATACCCTTTACCAGCTGCTGTCCATGGTTAAAAGTAAATCAACCTTTCTGGAGAAAGCTGAAACCCTGCTTTTCATTCCCGATTTGCTGGCCTTTTTTCTTACGGGCAACAAAGCCTGTGAGTTTACCATTGCCTCCACGTCGCAGATGCTACTGGCGGGAAGAGGAACCTGGGCGTATGACCTGCTGAACGAGCTGGACATACCGGTGGAAATTCTGCCAGAGATCATCGACACCTGTTCCTGTACGGGAACACTTCAAAAATCTGTCCAGGATGAGCTTGGGGTGAAGGGAATCCCTGTTATCGCCGTGGCAAGCCATGACACCGGCTCTGCCGTCATCTCCGCGCCGCTCGAACACAGTGACGACGCCTATATTTCCAGTGGAACCTGGTCGCTGCTGGGAACAGAATGTGAAAAACCGGTGATCAATGACACAACCCTGAAGCTGAATTACACCAATGAAGGCGGAATTAACCGCAGTGTTCGTCTTCTGAAGAATATCATGGGCCTTTGGGTTTACCAGGAATGCCGCAGGGCATGGAAAAAGGAAGGCATCCAGGTCAGCTACGATGAAATGGATGCTCTGGCCCAGGCTGCGGCACCTTTCCAGGCATTTATCAACGTAGATGATGAAACCTTCTATAGCCCGGGCAATATGCCGCAGAAAGTGATCGACTATTGCAATAAAACCGGCCAGAAAGTGCCTTCCGATATGGGTTCCATCATACGACTGGTGATGGAAGGCCTTGCGTTGAAGTATCGAAGCGCGGTGGAGGGGTTGGAAGCCATTACCGGCAGAAAGGTGCCTGCGTTGCATATCGTCGGTGGCGGCTGCAAGAATACCATGCTCAGCCGTTTTACTGCGAACCTGCTGAAAAGGCCGGTCACAGCAGGCCCTATTGAGGCTACGGCAATTGGTAACGTGATGTCACAGCTGATAGCCCTGAAGGAAGTGGAGGATCTGCAGCAAGCCAGAGAGGTCGTCAAACGCTCCTTCCCTACCGAAGAATATCTCCCTGAAAATGTGGCACAATGGGACGAAGCCTACTCCCGTTATTGTGCCATTGTTGACAGTTCTTGTTGACACATTACATTTTTTGCCTTTGACAAAAAGATGCCTTATGTCATCCGCCTTTTTGAATCAACATGGGACGTTCAGAACACAGGACTCACAGGGTGTGATTACAGAGCATGCAAGGCTTTTGAGCCTTTATACGGGAAGTAATATAAAGGGAGAAAACAAATTCGTTTTCTCCCTTGTTTGATTCACTGGTTTTATTCTTTTATACTTTAGGCAGGGCGGAAATAACTACCCAATTTTTATGCTTTTTTGGTTAAACAGAACCGTCACAGCACTCCCATTGGCTTAGATAGACCGCCATAAAACCATTTTATCGATTTCAGGCATAAACCCGGCTGCAATCAGTGCTGACTGCAGCTTTTCCTTTTCCTGCGGGTCTTCAGGCCAGTACTTAACGGCAATCCTTTTCTTGTCGGGCCAGATTCGTTTTTCCTGGAAAGCTGCTCTAAAAGCCTTTACTGCTCCATCGAGATCGCTGAAGCCCGCATCATAAGAAACCTTGTCACCATTGCGCTCCAACAGTAAAACGGGCTTGCCGCCAAACAACACAATGGCTGTGCCCGGAACACAGGTGAACGGCAAATCGTGCTCGGCTTGCGGGATGATCCGGCCATAGGGCTGAGCGGGATCACAAGCATTGAGCACCATGTACCCGGTCTTTTCAGTTTCCAGTCTTTTAACCGCTGACGAAACCATAAACTGAATTCCCGAGATACCTGTGAAATAGTACCCCCGCTGCATTTCACCGGCAAATTCCATTTGTTTTAAAGCCTCATATACCTCGGGCCAATGCCAGGAGCTTTCCTCAAGGCCGATAATCTCCTTGGTGAGCATGCCGTAACGCAAGCCGCACCTTTGTATGAATTCCTGCATGGACAGCGGTTTTGACGGATACGCAGGCTCCCAGCGTCCCATTTCCATTCTGGAAACCATCATCGCAATTTTACGGGCTTTCTGCATTGGGTCCAACGCATCAAAGGCTTCCCGGTTCATAAAGAACCGCAGCGGTTGAAAGGAGTCATTGACAACAAGCCCCTTCAACACCAGTTCCCTTAAGATATCCAAAAGCTCCCCGGCCGGCTTACCCGACAAAGAGGTGAGTACATGGGTGAAAGTTGCGCCCTTGCGCATCAGGAGGCTATAAATGACTTTTTCATCGTCGGGTAAATCGGAATCTGAAGTATCTGGCTCGGTTTCGAAGCATATGCTTTCAGCCTTGAACAAGGCCAGTTTAAACTGGCTCTTTGAATCTGTGGTCAGCATACGCCACACAACTCTGCCCGATGCACAAAGCCTGTCCAGCATACCGGAGGTATACCCGATGATCCTGGCTGGAAAAACAATGTTTTCCCAGGCATCGGAAGGAAGGTACAGCCCTTCGAGCTGTGTGATTACTTCGTAAAGGCGCTCCTCGGCAGCAGCAGGAGAAGCCGAAAGATTCTGCCAGCTGTAAAGAAGCTCGGCGAGTGCACCGGGATGACGCGCTTTTACTTCGTCCGCCGCCATATTTGCCGAAAGCCTGGCAGCCCGGTCATAGATGGTTGCGTGGAAGTATTTCCCGTGCTGCTCGGAGTAAATCAGCATCCCGTCGGAAACCAGCTTTGACAGGATTTTTTCCAGCTTTAGCGCTGTAAATGGATATCGCTGTAATAAAACCTCTTTTTCAAAGGGGCTGTTATACCGGGCGAAACGGCGGATGATTCTCGTGATGGCTTCCTCCTCGGACCAATCATCTCCATCCTGGCTGATGAAGGGAAGGGAAGGAAGCTCATGCTTCTCCGCGGCGGTATACAGACCTCTCTCTTCAGCAGCGATTACCCTTGGGTTAGGGGTGGGAATGGTAATTACACGCTTTTGCTGCTTCAGCTGAACCAGCCACTCAAGCTGCTCTTTGTTGAAACCAGCTTTGTCGGTGTCGCCATAAATCAGTAAAAACGAATGCAGCTCATTGGCGTTCTTTATTTGTTGCAGTTTCCAGTCGGCATTGTTTTTTTCAAGGATTTCCGCAATGGCTTCATCCCGCAATAGAACTCCTGGTTTTTCGGCCTGATAGGTAAGGTTCAGCGACTCTACGCCCGATATCGCCGGGTACTCATTCTGCCCGGGGTGTGGGGCTTTTTCCATGTAAAGGAACTCCTGCTCGAACTGAAACAGGATTTCGGATGCAAAGGGAGACGGGAACCAGGTCTTTTTTTCAACCACCTCGATGCGGCCTTGCTGAATATCATTTAGCACTTGGATTGTATTGGGAATATCGAAAATATCCTCCAGACATTCCCGCATGGTTTCAATGATCAACGGGTGATCCAGATACCTTTGCGCATTTTCCAACGCATCCACCGAGCGAAGCCGCTGCACCCATAACGGAAGCCGCTGCCCATGCTTGCGGGTGCCCATCATCAGCGCGCGATAGGCATTATAACGGAAGGTCAATGCAAAGCGGGAGGTTCTTGGCAGCGCATTGATTAAAATTTGCTCTACGTTTTTTGGGGATAACAGGGAAAAGATGTCTGACAGCTCATCAAAATAGCCGTACAGGTGAATTAAAACTGCATCGTTGGTATGGCTGGTATGAGCCCGGCAGCGGATGTTTTTGTCCAGTGCCTCCTGAAAAAGGATGGACAGGACGCTGTTGACCCTGCCCCCAAAATGGGCATGAATAACGATTTTGTTGTCATTTTCATTGGCGCTGGTATATTCCACAACCACCCGGCGGTCATTGGAAAGAACACCGGTGGCTTCAACCTGATCTTGCAGATAGTTCCTCACATTCAGCGCGCCTGTTTCATCAAGCAGGGCGGAGCGGAGCGCATTTTCCATGAAGGTATCGTTTTCAATTTGAGCCATCATCTCCTGCAGGGATTTCCCAAAGGCAATGGCTTGCTCATAGGGCATGCCTATGCCGTCACCCTTCCAGAAGGGTGCGCTTGCGCCGGTGACGGTGCTGGGAGCAACAACCACACGGTTCTTTTCTATGCGGGTGATGCGCCAGGGTGTATTGCCAAGCATAAATTTGCTGCCAATGCGGGATTCAAACACAAACTCTTCGTCCAGCTCGCCAACTCTGGTTTTATAATCCTCCAGGTAAACGGGAAAAGCGCCCCTGTCGGGGATGGTTCCACCGCTGGAAACCGCCAGCATTTTGCTGTAGGTGCTGCCTTCCACCGTATGGTTCTGCCTGTCCCACAGAATTCTGGGCTTGGCGGGAATGTCCTCGATATGCTCGTAATCCCCCGCCAGCATGGTCAGAACCTTCCTGAACTCAGTTTCCCGAAGGTTTCTGTATGAAGAAGCCTGCCGGACAAGACTAAAAAGTTCATCTTCGTTCCACTTTTTCACGCAGGCCATCGAAACAATATGCTGCGCCAGAATGTCCAGGCAGTTCATGGGAATCCGATCCTTCTCGATGCGCCCATCCAGCATTTCGCGGGCCAAAAAACAAGATTTCACCAGATCACCCCGGGTTTTTGGAATAATGACGCCACTGGAAACCGCGGATAAGCGGTGGCCCGAGCGGCCAAGCCGCTGCAGCCCCCCTGATACCGTAAGCGGTGACGCCACCTGCACAATGAAATCCACACTGCCCACATCGATGCCCAGCTCGAGGGTGGAAGTGGCAATAATGCATCGCAGTTCACCGGCTTTGAACCGTTCTTCAATTTCAAACCTTCTGTTCCTGGAAATGCTGCCATGGTGCGGGCAGCAAAGATCTTCATCAGCGATGGTGTTCACGTTTGCCGCAACCTTTTCGGCGGTTGCGCGGTTATTGACAAAAACAAGGGTGGACGTATGCTCCTGGATTAATTGAACCAGCGAGGTATAAATATCCGGCCAGACCGAGCCTTGCTCCAGAACCCGGTAATCTTCCACCGGAACATGGATTTTCAGCTCCTTGCTGCGCTCTACTGGAGGGGCCACTATTTCAACTGGCCGGGGTGTAAAACCACTTTCTGTTTGGACCAACCCGCCCAGGTACAGGGCGGCGGCGTCCAGCGGGTTTGCTGTGGCAGAAAGGCCGATTCGAACAATTTTACGCTGGGCAAGGGCTTCCAGCCGCTCAAGGGACAAAGCCAGATGAACCCCCCGTTTGGTTCCAAGCAGCGTATGGATTTCATCGATGATCATGTAATGAACGTTTTTCAAAATTTCCCGGGCCTTTACCGACGTCAGCATTAAAAACAGAGATTCAGGGGTGGTGATGAGAATGTGGGGGGGCTTTTTCAGGGTCTGAGCCCTTTCATACTGGGAGGTGTCCCCGGTGCGGACGGATTTTCTGATATCCGGGAAAAGCTCGCCTTTTTCAGTAAACAAACGACGGATGCCCTGGAACGGGATTTCCAGGTTTTTATTGATATCGTTGTTCAGCGCCTTCAATGGGGATACGTAAAGAATGAACACACCCTCCGGAAGCTCGTTCCTGATCCCCATTTCCAGCAGCCTGTTGATGCTTTCCAGAAAAGCGGCCAGGGTTTTGCCGGCACCTGTGGGTGCGGAGATCAGTACATTTTTGCCCGATTGGATTTGAGGCCAGCCCTCCACCTGCGGCAGGCTGGGGATGCCGATATTGGTTAAAAACCATTCCTTCACCGCAGGGTGAAAGATATTCAATGCTTCTGATCTATCCATGGTAACCCTCTTCAAAATTGATAAATAATACGAACCTATGTTCTATTCTACAAAAAATACCCAATAAACGCAAGGGCTATGCCTCGGTATTGTTTTTTACGTTTGTTTTATTTTCATTGTGTTCGTTACTCCTGTGAAACCCGACCAGGTTTCGTGTCGTTTGGCGACAGCTGGTCGTGGAGGACTGTTCACACCCACCACTAATAAGTTCATAAGTAGCTTCAGAGGTATGTGTTTTAAAGTCCGTAACACTGCGCATGATGTTGCAATATTTTGCGCAGGGGATTCTTTCAATGATGAAAAAGCTTGGAAAGCACAGAGCTTAAAAGCGAACCCTCAGTCCTCAGGCTGAAAGAGGATGACTATGCTCTTAAGGGAACTTTATCGAGATCGGGTTTAGTGACTGAACCTTCTTCAGCATTTGCAGCAGCTGGTTGCCGTCGATGCAGGTGATGACATTTATATGGCAGTAATTGCGTGTGCTTGGCTTAAAATCTCCTAGTGTAATGATCATTCCCCGGTAAATTTCATTATCCTGCATATGCTTTGTCAGCTTTCTGGCCTGTTCAACTTCAATCAGGTGGTGATAGGCTTCCTTTCTGGCAACAACATAATGCAGATCGTTGAGGATAATCCCATTTCCACCATCTGCGAATTTTTTGGACATTCTCACCTTATAGCCGCTTCTTCTGAAAACCTCGGCAATGACATATTCGTAATCCTGGAGCGATAAAAAAAGCAAATCCTGCTTATTGCCAATAGAATCCACAAGCATGCTGATCCTCACCAGATAGACCACATGGAGGATTCGGCTGATTATCTCCAGGAGAACCCAGGCTGTTAAAAAGAGAAAGAGATACATCATTAACATAATATCACCTACATCGTAGTTTCTTCAATTTCAGCCAGCCTATGCATGCTTGATCAAATTGGTCGAGGTCAATGATGATCAGGGTGATAAAAATATTATACAAAATATTTAGCAACAATGAAACTTTTTCAGGATTAATTACGTCTATAGTAGGTATGGGTCTGTGTAAGAAATGATCAATCATTTTGCGCTTGACATTACCAATTTGTTCTAATAAGGTATAACTGCCCATATGGGTAACTAAGGTATACTCTGTATTTTTTTTTGTGAGGCTGAATCAGCCTGCATAACCCCGGAGTGACATCGAGTTTAATGGGAAATAAACAGACAATAAAACTACAACAGGGGGGTGCGTAGGAGAGGTCATGGAAACCATCATCAAAATCGAAAACCTGAAAAAGGTATACCGAATGGGGCAGGAAAAGGTATACGCCCTGAACGGGATCAATCTTGAAATTAAAAAGGGTGAAATCTGCTGCCTTTTTGGAACGTCAGGCTCCGGGAAATCAACACTGTTGAATTTGGTTGCCGGGTTGGAAAAACCAACACGGGGCAGTATCTTTGTGAAAAACATTCAGGTGGATAAGCTGAATGAAAAGCAGTTGGCGAAGTTCCGACAAAAATATGTCGGGTTCATTTTTCAATCCTATAACCTTCTTCCCAATCTGACAGCTCTTGAAAATGTAACGCTGCCACTTGTTTTCAAAGGCTGCTCCAAAAAGAAACGGGAGAAAGCCGCCATTGAAATGCTGAAGGCCGTGGGCCTTGGCAATCGGTTGCACCATAAGCCCAACCAGATGAGCGGCGGGCAGCAACAGCGCGTCAGTATCGCCCGGGCTTTTGTTGAAAAGCCCGAAATCATTTTTGCCGATGAGCCCACCGGAAATCTGGACTCAAAAACCACAGAGGAAGTCATGGCGCTGATCGCCGGCATGGCAGATAAGTTCGGTCAGACCATTCTGCTCGTTTCACATGATACGGAAGCATCAGATTATGCCGACCGAATTGTACATATTAAAGACGGACAAATCGATCGTATTGAAGAAAAAGTGGAATATCAGTTAAAGGGGAGTGCTGCAAATGAGTAAGCGTGTTTTTGGGATTTTATTCAGTCTGGTCATGGTGATGATGGTGTTTGCCGGGAATACGGCATTTGCCGATGACGGTGATAAACCGGCGGATATTGTCGGAGTATCTGCAAATGGAGGTCAACAAATCAGAATTGGCGATGAGTTTGAACTGCTTCTGAAGTTAAAAAACAACACAGATGGAATCATAAACGATGTTACTGTCACTTTTAGTGGCTCTGCATCGGTTAGACCGGTAGATTCGATACTAATTAATCAGTTTGCCTCTGAAGTGGGAAGCGGGCAGATTACGGAGCAGGTTTTTCATTTTTTTCACACAGGAAAAATCGGTACAGAATTACCAATGGTTATTACTTACAAAGATAAAAATGGTAATACTCACAACGAAAATGATTCAGTGTGGATATCAAACCTTAGTCAGGATATCAATCCTGGCACCGGTGATAGCGGCGTCAAATTCAAACCCATACTGGTAATAGGTGATAAGGCTATTCCTGAGGGTTCCGCAGGGAACAAGATAACGATTCCCCTTACAGTAACGAATGTGTCTTCTTATGAAGCTAAAAGGATTACGATAAAACCTCAGCTTCCTGAGAAAGTATTTGTGATCGATCAGATGATTGTGGACAGTAAAATTGAAAGTATCCCTGCAAAAAGGGCGGAAAATGTTATTTTTCAGTTTGAGATTGATAAAAACGCCGCAGCAGATACATACAAAGTACCTCTTAAAATCACATACACAAATGTGTACGGAAATGACGCCTTTACGGAAGACGTTGAAATTTTCATAAAAGTGCTGAACAACAATTTACCACCTCAACTGGTGGTAAAGGAAGCCACACCGAGCATTCAGGAAATTCCCGAAGAACAGGATTTCACGGTAACGTTTAATGTTTGGAACATGGGAACACTGGATGCCAAAAATGTAACAGTTGAACTTATAGCAGACAATGCAAACTTTTATGTGCTTGATAACCTCACGAAGCACTATTTCAGCGAGTTGAAAGGGCAGCAGAGCGAAGAAATCACTTATTCTCTCAGAACCAGGAAAGACATGGTACCGGGCACATATGAAATAGCCGTATTGCTTATGCATGATGGCGCAACAACTGCTAAGTATCCCATGTATGTTAATGTACTGGGAACAAAAGATAAGGATGAAAAGGAAGAAGAAAAGAAAGATGATATCAATATCATCACCGAGAACGTCAACGCCCCCGAAGGTGTCGTACTCGTAGAGCAGCCCTTTACGGCCTCCTTCAATGTGAAGAACATGGGAACCACTGTGGCCAAAGCTGTGAAGGTTACGATTGATGGCGGGGATAAAATACTTCCGAGATCTCTGAATGTATTGACCCTGACCGATATCAACCCCGGAGAATCGGTTCCGGTGGCCTTCAGCTTTGTTGCCACAAAGGACTGCGACAGCCGCACTTATCCCATCAAGGCCAGCGTTGAATACAAAAATAATGATGAAACATTGCATAAGGATCAGTATATAGGGGTTTCCATTCAGAACCCTGAAAAGGACAAGGAGAAAGAGAAAGAAAAAGAAGAGGAAGATACCTCACGGAATACTGTACCTAAAATCATTATTTCTGAATATTCCACCGATCCTGTCATGGTCAGCGCCGGCGAGAATTTCACCCTGCGGATGAAGTTCCTGAATACAAACAAAGAGAAGGCTGTTGAAAACATGAAAATCACACTGGTTGTGAATGAGGGAAGTGAAAAAACCGGCAGTGTGTTCTCTCCGGTACAGTCCAGCAATACCTTCTATATTGCACGTATGGATCCCGGAGAAACCGCGGTGAAGGAAATGATGATGTACACCATTCCGGATGCCCAGGCAAAAACCTATGTGGTGAAAGCTTCTTTTGAATATGAATACGAGGAAAAAGATCAGCTGAAGACCAATACCATGGATGATCTGTTCGGAATTCCAGTGGTTCAGCCCGCGAAGCTTGAAACCTCTGATGTTTTCGTTTCTGAGCCTGCGTTCGTGGGAGAACCGGTATACCTGTCTTCCGAGTTTTACAATATGGGCAAGGTCACCCTTTCCAACCTGATGGTCAAGGTGGAAGGTGACTTTGATACAAAGGAATCCAATTACTTTGTGGGCAATTTTGAAATGGGTATGAGTGATTACTATGAAGCGCCCATTACGCCCATGATGCCGGGCGAGACGAAAGGGCTTCTTGTCTTCACCTTTGAAGATTCAGCCGGAAAAGAGCACCGTATCGAAAAGGAATTTACAGTGAACGCGATGGAGTCTGCCCCCGTGATGAACCCCGACTTCCCCATGGATCCCAATTTCCCAATGGATCCAGGGATGATGGATCCCGGCATGGAAGGGATGAAGGGACCCAGGCTACCGATTATCCCCATAGCAATCGGCGCCGGCGTTGTCATATTGTTCATCGTGTTCATGATCATCCGCAAAAGACGCAAAAAAAGGAAAGAGATGATGCTTGATGAAGATATTTGATATAATCCGAATGGCTCTGAGAAACCTTTTCCGAAGCAAGGTCAGAACCACGTTGACCGTATTGGGTATTGTTATCGGAACAACAGCCATTATCATCATGCTCTCTTTGGGTATTGCGATGAATGTATCCTACCAGGAACAGATGAGCAAAATGGGCAGTATGAACGCCATTACGGTATATCCCAACTGGGAGCAGCAGGTTCGGCCAAAAAAGGGAGAAGAGTGGGTGGAACCAAAGGTGTCCCAGGAGGTTCTGGATCAAATTAAACTAATCCCGAATGTCACGGCGGTCTCTCCTTTTTACTCGACCAGTGTGAAGATGGAGATCGGCAAGTACCTTGGCTATGTCCAGGTGATCGGGATCGAGCCAAGCGCCATGCCCGATCTGAACTATAATGTTTCACAGGGCAGGCTTTTGACGGATGACGATACCATGCAAATCGTGTTTGGCTTTAACATGAAGAATCAGTTTTATAATCCGAAAAGCAGAAACAGTTATCGGGGCTATGGCTATTCCGAGGAAGAGAAGGATTTTGACTTCCTTGAGGACAAAATTCAGATGACCTTCGACATGAGTTATGGTGAAAAGTACCCCGGCATGCCGGTAAACAACAAAAAGCCAAAGCTGTACAAGGTCGAGGGTGTGGGAATACTAGAAGATGGCAGCTGGGAGACCGCATACCAGGCATATATGAATATTGATCAGTTACGAGAACTGGATCAGGAATATAAAGACAGCATGCTAAGCCCGGAGGAAAAAAAGGCAAAGAAAAAGAAGAAGGAAGAAGAAATTGGTTACCAGGAAGCCAAGGTCATTGTCAATGAAATAAAAAATGTTATTGAAGTTCAGGAGCAAATTAAAGCACTTGGCGTCAATGCATACAGCATGGCTGAACAATTGGAGCAAGCCGATAAGACCCAGGGCGTCATGCAGGGTGTTCTGGGTGGAATCGGAGCCATATCGCTGTTGGTTGCGGCTATTGGCATTGCAAATACGATGATCATGGCTATCTACGAAAGAACCCGTGAGATCGGAATCATGAAGGTCATCGGCGCCAGGCTGAAGGACATCAAGAGGATGTTCCTGTATGAAGCTTCCATGATTGGGCTCATTGGAGGAATTATTGGCATCGGGGTCAGTTACGGCATTTCCTATCTGTTGAATACGGTAGGGGTGCAGTTTCTCGGCGGCATGGGCATGGGAATGGGCGGCGGGGAGACGAAGCTGTCTATCATTCCGCTGTGGCTTGTGGCGCTGGGAATGGTTTTCAGCGCCGTAATCGGGCTGGTATCGGGTTTTTTCCCGGCCAGAAAGGCTACAAAGCTGAGTGCCCTGTCAGCTATCCATACGGAGTAAATCATCGAACTCAGAACAAAAAAGAATAGTTTCTTCTCATGTTTGTCTGCGCATCTGTTTTGCGATAGGTTTACCTGTAGCAAGACAGATGCGTTGCTTTATAGGAAAAGAATCTAAAGTGAATGATATGGAAAGATATCATCCGCTTGACAGCAAATCTATTCAATATTGCTTCTAAAGAGAACAAACTGTTAAAATGCAATATTGGAGATGTGAATGCCTCTAATATTGCTGAAATGGAAAACAGGAAAGTATTTTTAAAGACACCTGAAAAAATGTGGAACGTAATCTCTGGTTTTTTTGAGTGGGATCATTCAAGTCGGGCTCAGCCGCGGAATTTTATTTCTGCTCAATACAACCGGAGTTTAGCTGGCTTGAGAACGTTACTCCTCATCTTTTTCAAGAAACATATGCTTCATATATGCCTCTCGTACCTTCCCGTGAAGAAGGCGGGAGATCGGAACGACTTTTCCGGTATGGGTAACAAGCTCCTTTATTCCGAGCTGGCTTACATGCCAAAGGTTGACAATGTAAGAGCGATGGACCTTAACAAACTCAGGGCGAGCCAAAAGTTTGTCCTCGAATTCAACTAAGGATGAGGTCGCTTCCCTTACGCCGCCGTCTGACAGATGAAAATACAGTTTCTTGTTCATGATCTCCACAAACGCCAGCCTGGAGAACAAAATGCGGACAATATCAGAAAGGGTTTTGACTGACAACCCCTCCATCGCTGTTTGATTCTCGGCAGCTATTGCATCCAATACAGAAAAAAGCCTGTCCCTGGAAACCGGCTTAAGGATATAGTCATAAGCCTTGACTGCGTAGCTCTCCACTGCAAATTCCGCAGAAGAGGTAAGAAATATGATTTTTACCTCCGCATCAAAGCTCCGGATCTCATGAGCAGCTTCAATCCCGTTTATTCCCGGCATCAGGATATCCAAAAGCAAAATGCCGTACTCTCCGCTGCTCACATGGGAGATAAGCTCTGCAGCGCTTTGAAAGGTCTTGTATACAACAGGTACGTTACGTTCACGCCTGTATGTGTCAATAAAAGATGAAATTCGGGTGAGCTCCTGCGAATTATCATCACAAATCGCAATTTTCAAATCTACTCAACTCCTATGATGTAAAAGCTTAATACTAATTTATCATAAAACTTGTTCTATTCCCAGTCCACTTCTACATTTCAGGGCAAAATCCAATACATCTCAGGCAAACTCGAACTTTTATCGGTAATTTTCATCTATAATCAAACCAAGCTTTAAAAATCCGATCAGCAAATACATCGGAGGGAAGGAGGAATGAAGCCTGACTACCTTTATTGCATGTGTGATTGCCGTCATCAGTACCACAGCATTTTTAACGCTTTGGTTTTGGATTGTTAACCGTGAACTGCGATCTAAAGCAGATACTGTAAACAGTGCCGTCAGTCAGTTGACTGCCTGCCGCGAAAACCAGATATGGATGACGGAAAGCTCTGATGAGCAAGCTGGAAAATACATTCTGTCCCGAAGTCTGGATATATACCATCAGTCGGTAATGCTTTACAACCAGACGCTGCTGAAACCATGGAACCGCTTTCCCGCGTTTCTGATGGGATTTCGGCAAATGAAGGATGAGAAAACCATATCGGAAAGGAAGACGATGCCTGCCTTCACCGGGAATTTACAGGAGCAAGATCCCGGCTCCCGTGCATAAGCGCTGGAACTGCAGGTATTCTGTTTTATATAAAGACAACCGCGAGCATTGAGCTACCTGAGTATATTTATTTGAGTTTACACATATTGATTGAATTTTTACAATGAATAATTTTTTAGGAGGAACATCATGAAATCACACAGTTTTAAATTGTTTATACTCACCATTATTTGTCTCTTAGCTTTAGTGAATGGGAGTAACCTTGCTTTTGCATTTGTTACACCATCAATATCAATAAATGATATAACAGTTAATGAAGATGCTGAGAATGCTATATTTACAATTACACTTTCACAATCGTACGGCAGTGCTATTACAGTTGAATATAGTACAGCCCAAAATACTGCTTTAGCGGCGGGTGATTATACAAACACATCAGGTACGGTAACAATCCCTGCTGGAAATACATTGGTTACAGTAACCGTACCTATAAATAATGATACTATTGATGAGGAAAATGAAAGCTTCTATCTGAATATATCAAACCCAAGCGTGGGTGAAATAACAGATAACCAAGGGATATGTACAATTACCGATGATGATGCTGCACCAACTATGAGTATTAGTGATGCTACAGTTACAGAAGGAAACTCGGGAACTGCAAACCTTGTTTATACAGTCACACTGTTTCAACAAAGTGGTAAAATAGTTACAGTGGATTGTGCAACCCAGGATGGAACAGCTACTGTTGCTGATAACGATTATACAGCTAAAGCAACAACATTGACCTTTGCACCTGGAGAAACAAGTAAAACGATAACTGTAGAGATACCAGTAGATACAGTATATGAACCTGAAGAAACTTTTACGGTTAATCTTTCGGGAGCCTCAAATGCGAGTATAGCAGATTCAACAGCATTAGGAACAATAACAGATAATGATGCAATTCCTAAGGTTACATTGAGTGCAGACAAGACGTCAATCACCGAAGCAGTAGTAAATGACGAGATAACGGTAACTGTTACTTTATCCAATAAATCATATCAGGATGTAACTGTAGAGTTTGGTTTGACAGGAACAGCAGTTGATGGATCAGATTATTCAGTCACTCCAACAAGCTCACCTGTCTCAATAATTATACCCGCTGGAAGCTTATCGGGAGCTATGACCCTTACGGTGTTAAATGACTCATTTTATGAAGGCAATGAACCATTTTCTGTGGAAATAACAAGTGTAACAAATGGAACAGAAGATGGAGAACAGAAGGTTGATTTATCAGTTATTGATAACGAAACAGTACCATCAGTAACGTTAAGTGTATCACCGAGTACTTTTTCAGAAAATGCAGGAACAACAACAGTAACGGCAACGCTATCAAATATGTCGGAACAGCCTGTTACTGTTAATCTCAATTTTACAGGAACAGCAGCATCAGGAACAGATTATTTAGCATCTAACACTGCAATCACAATATCGACAGGAAATTTGACCGGCGCTATAACGTTGACTGCTATAGATAATGAAGTATACGCGGGTGCAAAAACTGTAATTATAAATATAGACTCTGTGACGATCGGAACAGAAGATGGTACACAGCAGGTAACAGCAACCATTGCGGAAGATGAAGCCGATACAACGCCGCCGGCAGCACCTACAGCTGTCACAGTAACGCCTGTAGGTGGAACGGTTATTGCAAATACTCTGAATAAATCAAATACAAACATGACAGCAACAGCAACTATAACTGCGGGTGATGCAACAGACGGGAGAGCAGAACTTTATTTGGAAACTACATTGCTTGTAACCGATGATACAATTTCATCTGGTGATACACAGGTAACATTTGATTTGGGGAAAAATACGAACGCTGAGCTGCAAGCGGCAGCTGCATCAAGCGGAACTGTAAGTGTAAAGCTCTATGATGCGGACGAAAACAGCTCAACCAGTTCTGTAGGCAATCCTACCTTGACAGTTGACTATTCAAATCCGACGCCAGTATCCGGGAGTCCGTTGGAAAATGCAACAAACGTCAGCGAAAATACAAATCTTGTACTAATCTTAAATGAAAATGTGGAAAAAGGAACAGGTTACATAAATATTAAGAAGACCTCCGATGACAGCATCGCAGAAACCATAGACGTAACAAGCGGGCAGGTGGCAGTGAGCGGCGCAACGGTAACAATCGATCCGTCGGTGATATTGGATAGCAATACGGAATACTATGTGCTGATTGGCACAGCCGCTTTCAGGGATACTTCAGGGAATTACTTTACAGGTGTAGCGAGCACAACCGCCTGGAGCTTTACGACAATGACACCAGTCATCACAGCAGCCAGCGTAGCCATCACGGCTCCTGTGCCTGGGGCAGCTCCACAGGATGCGGAAACAGTTGAGACGGCAACGAATCATGCGGATTACACCGTTACAAATATAGTATGGAATGAAGATTTGACCGCAGGCTTGAAATTCAAGGCAGACCGATTATACACCGCAACAATTACGCTGACCTCGAAGAACGGCAAGAAGTTCCAGTCGGCAGCCTTTACACCTTCAGTCGAAGGTTCTGCATCGGTAGGAACAACGACGACAGCCGGTGGAGATGTGGTAGGCAACACCATTTCCTTTACAGTAACTTATCCCGTGACAGACGCATTGACAGTATCAAGCATAGCAATAACAACCCAGCCGACGAAGACGAGCTATACGGAGACTACTGATGGAATCCTGGCATTAAACGGAATGCAGGTAACAGAAACAAACAATGACGGTACAACCAACGTTGTGACCTTTACCGACGGAACGGCAACCGACTATACATCTAATCCTGCGAATGGCGCAGCTTTAACGAATACAGCACACAACGGCCATCCAGTCGTGATTACGCATACTGCATCCGGTAAGACTGCGAGCACGAATAACCTGACCGTGAATCCGGCACCTACCGGCGGCGGTGATGACGACGATGATGACAACACGAGCGGCAATGGCGGTAACAGCAACAACAGCGTCAAACCCGCAATCCCTCTCGTAACGAAAATTGAGAGTGGTGAAAATGTTACCGGTACGAATGTTGAGCTGCTTGTTCAGGAAGGAGAAAGCCTGACGGTGGAAGGAAAAGCCGGCGAGAATCTTGTTTTTGACACGGAAGCGTTGAAAAATATCGCCAGTCAGACGCAAGAAAAGGTTGAAGTAGTTATCAGGGATGTTTCCACTGATCATCAGGATGAGCATCCCGGCAGGCTTGTGGTATCCCTGACGATCATAGCGGGAGACAAGCGAATCACCAACTTCGGAAATGGCTCCGTCACAGTATCTCTTCCTTATGAACTAAAAGAGGGAGAAAAACCGGAAGATGTTACCGTATGGTATCTGGCGGAAGACGGAACAATGACCGAGCTTCCCTGTAGCTATGACCCTGTCACCAAAATGGCAACCTTTACGGTCAATCACTTCTCCATGTATATTGTAGGCACTGAGCACAAAGCCCAATGGGTAAATCCGTTCAGCGATGTGAAGGAAAACGACTGGTATTTCTCCGCTGTGCAGTATGTAGTAGAGAACGGCCTGATGAATGGGACTGATAACAAAACCTTCTCACCCGTACTTGCCACAAGCCGGGGAATGATTGCCACTATACTTTACAGGCATAGCGGTTCCGCTGAAACTGCACAGAGCACCTTTACGGATGTTAAACCAGGTGCATATTATGCACATGCAGCGGCCTGGGCGCAAAAGAAGGGCATCATAGCAGGGTACGGCAATGGTATGTTTGGTCCTGATGACAGCATAACCCGTGAGCAGATGGCTACGATGCTCTGGAGATATGCAGGCTCACCTGTGGCAGCTGACAGCAAAGGCTTTGATGCCTTCAATGATGCCATAGAAATATCTGCATATGCTAAAAATGCTCTGACCTGGGCTAACCAACTCGGTATCATAAAAGGCAAGGGCAACGGCTTACTTGATCCAAAGGGAATAGCTACCAGAGCCGAGGCTGCACAGATTATTCAAAACTTTATGCAGAGCTTAGGTTTGATAGAATGACACCCGAACGCTATGAACCTGATCGCACTGACTTAAAAAAATAAGCTTAAACCACTATAAATTTGATACGTTTAAAAGTACCGCAGTGCATTGTCTATACTGCGGTACTTTTTCATAACTCAAGATAAATGATTTACTAACCTTCTTTCTTCATACTTCAGCTATGCAGTATTACCATACTTCTTGCCTATAGAATAAATAAAAAGTATAATGAAATAGATTTAAAGAGCTTTAACCTGAAGCCAGGGAAGGACCATTTTCAATGAACAATAACAAACCTGCAGAAACGATTGAGGATACAATACAAAGGCAATATGCCTGTATCGATAAAGTAAGAGAAATTAACAACGAAAAGGCTGGACACGAGGGCAGACAGCCTACTTATGATGTGCGGATTTTCGGCTGCCAGATGAATGAGCATGATGCTGAAAAACTGACCGGTATGCTTGAGGAGATGGGGTATACCAAGGCTGCGGAGGGTGAGCAGGCTGATGTGATAGTCTTTGAAACCTGCTGTGTGCGCGAAAACGCTGAATTGAAGGTATATGGTCATTTGGGTCTTTTAAAGCCATCCGAAGGAGATAAGAGAAGCATTATAGCCATAACAGGCTGCATGATGCAGCAACCCCACATTGTAGAGAAAATAAAGAAATCATTCCGCCATGTGAATATTGTTTTTGGTACCCACAACCTGCATACTTTTCCAGAGCTGCTGCTGAAATATCTGACCAAAGGCAAGCGGGTGTTTGATTTGTGGGATGCCACAAGCCAGGTGGTTGAAGGGGTACCGGTTACCCGTGCTGAAAAGGTGAAGGCATGGGTGAACATCATGCTGGGCTGCAATAATTTTTGCTCCTATTGTATTGTGCCCCATGTCCGAGGTAGGGAGCGCAGCAGAAACAAAGAAGATATTCTTCAGGAAGTTACCCGCCTGGCAACGGAAGGTTACAAAGAAATCACGCTGCTGGGTCAGAATGTAAACTCTTACGGGAACGATCTGGGTTTGAAGGATGCTTTCGCCGACTTGCTGTATGCGTTGAATGAAATTGACGGTATCGAAAGAATCCGTTTCATGACCTCCCATCCCAAGGATTTATCAGAGAGCTTAATCCAGGCGATGAAAGAGCTTCCAAAGCTTGGAGGGCATCTGCACCTGCCGTTTCAATCCGGCTCCAGCAGAATTCTGAAGGATATGAACCGCAAATATTCCAAGGAACAATACCTGGACTTGATTGACCGTGTACGCGCAGTTATCCCCGACATAGCCTTTACCACAGACATCATTGTGGGATTTCCGGGTGAAACCGAAGAAGATTTTCAGGAAACGCTGGATGTGGTGAAAAGGGTTCGTTTCGATTTAGCCTATACTTTTTTGTACTCCAAAAGAACGGGCACAAAAGCAGCAACCTATGAAAACCAAGTGCCGGAAAACATTAAAAAAGAACGTTTCCAAAGGCTTACTGATACGCAAAACGCCATTGGTACTGAAATCAACAAAAACTATGAGGGGCAAACTGTCGAGGTTTTGGTGGAAGGCAAAAGCCGCCAGAGCGATGCGATGTATACCGGAAGAACCAGCAAGTTCAAGCTGGTGAATTTCACCTGTGACAGGGACTTAACCGGGCAGTTGGTTCAGGTAAAAATCGTCCGTGCCTGGCCGTTCTGGCTGGAAGGCTGGCTGATAGAATGAAGCTGATTCAGCGACAGTTATTTCGGTGGCTCAATCGTGTGCAGGAGCCAGAGAAAAAGAATTATTTGAATGAAGGAGGCAGTGACTTCCTTCTGAATTAATATCCAAATGGAACCGTTCTCAATGACACACAAGGAGTGTTAACGGCATGAAACTTACACCGATGATGCAGCAATATATGGATACGAAAGAGCAGTATAAGGATTGCCTGCTGTTTTATCGGCTTGGCGATTTTTATGAAATGTTTTTTGAAGATGCTGAAATTGCGTCCAGAGAGCTGGAGATCACCCTCACCGGCAGGGACTGCGGTTTCGAGGAACGAGCCCCGATGTGCGGTGTCCCCTGGCATTCAGTGCACAATTACATTGCAAAGCTGATCCATAAGGGCTATAAGGTGGCCATCTGTGAACAGATGGAGGATCCTGCGCTGGCAAAGGGAATTGTAAAGCGTGAGGTCACCCGCATCATCACACCCGGCACAGTGACCGATCCATCCATGCTTGAGGAGAAAAAAAACAATTTTTTAATGGCGGTGTATTGCCTGCAAACCTATTTTGGAATCGCTGTTGTGGATGTTACTACTGGCGAGTTCTATGCCACACAGATCAGCTATGGCAATACAACAAAGAAACTGATGGATGAGATTTACCGGTACCAACCCTCTGAAATCCTTGTGAACAGGCAATTCTACAGCATATTGTCCGCACAGGAATTCAGGGAGAAAACAGGCATTTACATCTCTGTCCTTGAGGACGAAGCTTATGACAGAAGCAGTTCGGTAAAAAGCATTGAGCAGATTGATGGCAGCAATCCGCTACAGCAGCAGGAACTGGCGGTTTGCGCCTCAGGAGCGCTGCTGCACTACCTGAAGACCACACAAAAGGTTGATTTGAACCATATCCGTTCCATTACACCCTACCAGCTGGAAAGCTTTATGATGATCGACAGCTCAAGCCGCAGAAACCTTGAACTGACTGAAACCCTGAGAGATCGTAAAAAGCGTGGAACCCTTCTTTGGGTTCTGGATAAAACCATGACGGCAATGGGCGGCAGAAAGCTTCGTAAATGGCTTGAACAGCCCCTGCTGGAGCTTGACGAGATCAACAGGCGGCTGGAGGCAGTTTCAGAGCTAAAGGAAAAGTTCATGATCCGCAATGAGCTGATGGAGATCCTGAAGCGGGTTTACGACATGGAAAGGCTGGCTTCGAAGCTTGTGGTTGGTAACGTCAATGCACGGGATTTACTCTCGCTGAAGGCATCCATGTATCAGCTGCCTTCTATCATAGAAATGGTTTCTCAACTTGATTCCGATTTTGGAGTTGAAATATCAAAAACAACCGATGTACTAAGCGACCTGTATGATATCATCAACTCAGCTATTGCCGATGAACCTCCGCTAACCATCAAGGAAGGGAGTATTATCCGGTCAGGCTATAACGAAGAGGTGGATAACTACCGAAAGGCCTTTACCGAAGGTCAGCAATGGCTGGCCGACCTGGAAAGCCGCGAAAGGGAAGCATCAGGAATAAAGAACCTGAAGGTAAAATTCAACAAGGTTTTTGGTTACTACATAGAAATCACCAACTCAAACCTGCAGCAGGTGCCCGATCGATATATCCGAAAACAGACCCTAGTAAACTGCGAAAGGTTTATTACCGAAGAGCTGAAAAAGCTGGAGGATACGATTCTGGGTGCGGAGGACAAGGTGAAGAACCTGGAATACGAGCTGTTTTGCGAACTTCGCAACAATATAGCCGAGCAGGTTGGCCGCATTCAAAAAACTGCCGATAATATGGCGCTGTTGGACGTTTTATGTTCTCTTGCAGAAACAGCTGAACGTGAAAACTACGTAAAACCAATTGTAAATGAAGGTGCTGAAATCAACATTATCGAAGGGCGACATCCGGTGGTGGAAAAGATGCTGGGGAAAACACCCTTTGTTCCCAACGATACGCTATTAAATGATCATGACGACAGGGTGATCATCTTAACCGGGCCCAACATGGCGGGAAAGTCCACCTATCTGCGCCAGGTGGCGTTGATCACGCTCATGGCCCAAATCGGCAGCTTTGTTCCTGCAACACAAGCCGTTATCGGGGTCGCGGACCGAATTTACACCCGTGTGGGGGCATCGGATGATCTGGCAACGGGGCAGAGCACCTTTATGGTGGAGATGACCGAGGTGGCGAACATCCTGAACAATGCCACACCAAAAAGCCTGCTGATTCTGGATGAGATTGGCCGCGGGACAAGCACCTATGATGGTTTGTCCATTGCATGGGCGGTGATTGAGTATATCAACGACAAGGGGAGGCTTGGCTGCAGAACCCTGTTTGCTACGCACTACCATGAACTGACCGAGCTGGAGGACAAGCTGGGCGGGATTAAGAATTGTTGCATCGATGTTAGGAAAAAAGGTGAAGACATCATATTCCTCAGGAAGATCAAACCTGGCGGAGCCGACCGCAGCTATGGCATCGAGGTGGCAAAGCTGGCGGGGGTGCCGCAGCTTGTGATCGACAAGGCACGAGGCATTTTGGAAGAGCTGGACGCAGCAGACATCAACAAATCGGGCAGATCCAGGAAGAAGTTCAGCAAACCCTTTGACGGACAGCTGGATATACTTTCTGCCGGGGCATTGTCAAAGAGTGAGCGGGAAGTGATCGACGAATTGCGTTCGGTCGATGCCACCGCATTAACCCCGTTGGATGCATTGAACAGGCTGTTCGCCCTGCAACAGAAACTGAAGTAAAGTAAACACAGGGGACATTCCTCATAATCGAAAGGGGACATTCCGCAAAATCAAAAGGGGACATTCCGCAAACATCATGACCCGCGAAGCAGCGATGTGTCCCCCTACATATAAAGGAGAGCCATGGGAAAAATCGTCATACTCGATGAAAATACCGCCAACCAAATCGCAGCGGGTGAAGTGATAGAACGGCCCGCATCCATCGTCAAGGAAATGGTGGAGAACTCGCTGGACGCCAATGCTACCGCGATTACCGTGGACATTGTCAATGGGGGCATTAAAAGCATCCGAATCACCGACAATGGAGACGGCATGGAAAGCGATGATATTGAGCTGGCTTTTGAACGGCATGCCACCAGCAAAATCAGAAAAATTGAAGATCTGAACCAGCTTTCCACGATGGGGTTCAGAGGCGAAGCCCTGGCCAGCATTGCGTCGGTTGCAAAGGTGGAGGTTGTTACAAAAACCGAACAGGCACCCAATGGTGTCAGGGTTAACATTGAAGCAGGGAATGTTCTTTTGGTGGAACCGGCCGGAACCCCAAAGGGAACCACCTTTACCGTTCGTGAGCTTTTCTATAATACGCCCGCACGATATAAATTTTTGAAGAAGGATACAACCGAGGCGGGATATATCCAGGATATTCTTACTCGTATCGCCCTGGCAAGGCCAGATGTTTCGTTCAAGCTGATCAGCCAGGGCAGGCCTCTGATGCATACTCCCGGAAATCACGACCTACTAAGCACTATTTACAGTATTTATGGCAAGGAGATTGCCCATGCCGTCGTACCGGTCAATGCTTCCGGTGAGGGAGTGGAGGTTTCAGGCTTTGTAGGGAAACCTGAAATTGCAAGGGGCAACCGAAGTTTTCAATCCATACTGGTCAACGGACGCTTTGTTTATAATAGAGTGATCACCGCTGCACTTGAAGAGGCATATAAAACCAGACTGATGCAGAAAAGGTTTCCGTTTGCCGTACTGAAGCTGAACCTTTCCCCATGGTTTGTGGATGTGAATGTTCACCCGTCCAAGCTGGAGGTTCGTTTCAGTGATGATCAGAAGGTTTTCCGGGCAGTATACCATGCGGTTTCTGAAGCACTGAACGAAAATGTTTCCTTTCGCCCAATGGAGAATACTCCATCTATACGCTACGGTTCAAACACAGGCATGAACCTGCAGCCTTCCCAGCAGAAAGCATCTGCAGCCGCTCATCAGGTGGCCACCCCATTCTTAGCAGGAAATATGCAAACTGATGGGAGAACGAAAGAGAAAGAGCCGGTTCAACCTGTCCGTGAAGGTTTCCCAACCAAAGTTGAAACCAATATTGGAACAGGAGCACCCACCCGAGATGGAACTACTACAGGAGCGGGAGTTCCCTCATCAGCGCGGGGTGTGTATTCAGGGAGCTTGTTTCACCCATTGGTAACCGGCCAGCAAACCCAAGTGTTTCAAAATGACGGCAATGACGAAATAAAAACTCAGACCGCACCGGATATAAAAAGCAAACCTGCTGAACCAGGTCAGTTTCATCAGACAGATACACCTGCTGAGCCTGGTCAGTTCCAACAAACAGATAAATATGCTGACCCCGCCAATTTACAACAGACAGCTAAACCAGTTGAAGCAGGTTCTTTGCTGTCGATGGATCACCACCAGGAAACACCGCCCTCTGCCAGCGGTAAGGAAAGGCTTCTTCGGGCGCGCGTGATAGGGCAGGCCTTTGAGTCATACATTTTCATGGAGGAAGGTGAAGAGATACTGCTGATCGATCAACATGCCGCTCATGAACGGATTCGTTATGAAAAGCTGAAAAAGCAGTTTATTCTTCAGGAATCCTTTGGACAAGGTTTGTTAAGCCCGCTGGCCGTAAATCTTTCAGAACTTGAAATGGTCAGGTTTCATGAGCTTTCACAGTACCTTTCCAAGCTGGGATTTGAAGCCGAGGTTTTTGGAAATCGCTCCATCCTGATTCGTGCGATACCCTATGCTCTGGACAGCAGCTTTTCAGGGCAGGATTTTCTGGAGATCTTTGAAAAACTTTCGTCGGAAGCGCTTTCGGTATCGGAAATAATCCCCGAGGAAACTATTTATATGATGGCCTGTAAGAGCGCAATCAAAGCGAACCGGAACATGAGTGTGATAGAGATCCGGGGGCTTGTGGAGCAGCTGGCCAATACGGAAAACCCATATACCTGTGTTCATGGAAGGCCGGTGATTATCAGCATGACAAAGAAAGAACTGGAAAAACGGTTTAAGCGAATTGTGTAATACTTCTGCAAAACGCCTGTATTACAGTATTCCGTCGGAGGATTCACTTTCAATGGATAAAGTTGTTGTCATTTGCGGTCCGACAGCGTCCGGAAAAACCGACCTGGCCATCGCTCTTGCCCAAACGGTAAATGGAGAGATCATCTCTGCTGATTCAATGCAGGTTTATCAATTCATGAATATTGGTACTGCCAAACCTACCATGGAGGAAATGCAGGGCATCCCTCATCATATGCTGGATGTGGCCAGACCTGACGAACCCTTCAGTGTTGCCTTGTACAAAGAAAAGGCCGATGCATCCATCAAAGACATTCTGTCTCGGAAAAGACTGCCCATAGTTGCAGGGGGGACTGGCTTATATATCAACAGCCTGATTTACAATATTCGTTTCAGTGAAACGGTCTGTGATGAGGCATTTCGTGGGAAAATGAACGCACTGGCGGAAACTGAAGGGCCAAAGGCTCTTCATGACAGGCTTAGAGCAGTTGACCCCGAAAGCGCTGAGCGGATTCATTTTAATAATATTAAAAGAGTGATCCGGGCACTTGAAGTGTATGAATTTACAGGGAAGCCCATCACCGAGCACCAAAGTGAATCCAGGCAGATTCCTGCGCCATACCGGTATTTGGTATTCTTTCTCGATATGGAACGGGAAGAATTATATAACCGTATCGATAAGCGGGTGGACAGAATGGTTCAGGCCGGGTTGATTGATGAAGTGAAGGCCCTTCTTCAGATGGGGTATCAACCAGGTTCCACGGCGATGCAAGGCCTGGGATACAAAGAGATGATACGGTATCTTGAAGGTGAAATCACTTTGGAGGAAGCCATTTATATCCTTAAGCGTGATACAAGGCATTATGCCAAGCGACAAATCACATGGTTCAAGGCTGTTCAAGGCATTATCAGACTTGAAGCCGGCGCTGGAAATATAGAAAATAATACTAAAATAATTCGTGAACACCTTGAAACCTGCGGTTAGATTATATACAATAAATATGATACAGAATTTTTTACCTTTTCTTTTTTGATTTTATTTTGGCGAGGAGGCTCTAGATTATGAAAAGTAACATTAATTTGCAGGATGTTTTCCTGAATCAGGTCAGGAAAGAGCATGTTCCCGTTACCGTTTACCTGACAAATGGTTTCCAGCTTCGGGGACTTGTAAAAGGCTTTGACAACTTCACCGTCGTTCTCGACAGCGAGGGTAAACAGCAGCTGGTATACAAGCATGCCATATCCACCGTTTCCCCCATGAAAGCTGTCAATATCATATTTAATGAAACGTCCCCCCACAGGGAAGGTTGATCAGGCAGGGGTGGTATTCACCCGTTGCCTGTAAAAAATAATGTCAGGGTATACAGTCGATAAGAATAAAGCAGCAGGCATCTAATTTCAACTGGTATGACCGGTTTCACAGCTTTAGGAGTCTAATGATATACAGCAGAAAAACACAATAGTGAACAAAAAAAGGTGGCAGGGTTAAACCCAAGCCACCTTTTTAAATATTGCTTTCTGGGATCTGTTTCAGCGGATGCTCTATACGTATAGTTGGACTTTGCTTTGCGAATTTCTTATTTCATTTCGACGTTGCTTTATTGATGAATAAATGGTATCATAAAAGTGA
>LSQX01039795.1_pt1 | contig 37902 bp, 42 predicted proteins | sample 654561 | NCBI WGS metagenome assembly LSQX01 (sample SAMN04489861, study PRJNA283612) | anaerobic digester metagenome | isolation source: 4 biogas reactors fed with cattle manure at either 37C or 55C with and... | place: Denmark: Kongens Lyngby | collected 2014 | reverse complement strand
CAACCTTTCCTCCAGTAGGTATAATGACATCAGTCAGCAAGAGTTTGTGTGGGGCTGTAGCTCAGCTGGGAGAGCGCTTGAATGGCATTCAAGAGGTCGTCGGTTCGATCCCGATCAGCTCCACCATTAAGATTATGAGGAGGCCGGATTTACCGGCCTCTTTGCATTAGGTAGCAACGTGCTATACTGGTTATTTCACTCGCCGCGCCTCGACGCCCGCGAGACGCTCTAAGGCCCAGATAAGGGATTGATTGCCGATTTCCTGGTATTGCTCGTCGGCTAGGGTGTTATATAGCTGATAGACGAGGCCTGTGCCAGGCAGAGAGACTCCGAGCTGGGCAGCCGTTTCCAGAACGGCGCGCAGGTCTTTGCGTTGATGTTTGACCATGAAGCCGGGTGAAAAGTCGCCATTGATGATTTTCGGAGCCTGGTTGCTCAAGGTCCAGGATTGGGCGGCGCCGCCGCCAATGGCTTCCAAGACTTTCTCCGGGTCGAGGCCGGCTTTGGCAGCAAGGATCAAGCCCTCACAGGCAGCCAGGAGAGTTAATGCGCAGATCACCTGATTGCACAGTTTAGTCCCCTGACCAGCACCGATGTCGCCGACATGGACGATGTTTTTGCCCATCGCCCTGAACACAGGTAGACACCGCTCGAAGACAGGGGCCTTTCCCCCGACCATGATGGACAAGGTGCCCGCGATGGCTCCTCCCTCACCGCCGCTGACAGGTGCGTCCAACATGTCCACCTTCTTCGCGGCAAGGGCTGCCGCTACTTCCCGGACCGTATGGGGAGGGATGGTGCTCATGTCAATGACTACCTGCCCCGGACGACAGCCTTGGATGACTCCCTGGGAGCCGATGATGACTTCCTTGACATCCGGGGCGTCGCCCACGATGGTGATGATGATGTCGCTGGCCGCCGCCACCTCGGCAGGCGATGATGCTACCTGGGCCCCAGCCGCCTCAAGCTCCTTCGTCTTGCCCGGAGTACGGTTGTAGACCGTCAAGGGGAAACCGGCTTGGCGCAGATTGAGCGCCATCGGTTTGCCCATGATCCCCAGTCCAATAAACCCAACCTTCTCCACCGCTGCACACCTCCTGTAGGGATGATTACGTCAGATCAGCTTACTAATTCGCAGGCAATCTTCGTCTTTCCTCCTTCTGCTTCAAGGACAGAAACTTGATGGACTTTCCGGGAAGTGGTATCCTGAATTTGCTTGGACACTAAGGCAAAGGGGTCATGCGTCTTGCCAGTCGCCAGCAAAGGTTTGCCGTATACGACTCCGTTTCGCGGACATTCCTTTGTCCTTTATTCGGGTCGTCAACAATTGCAAATCCTGACCATCGATTTGATCCTCCTTGCTTATTACGAGGATCTTTTTTGTCTCCTCACCGTTGCCCCCGGCGTAGTCAACCAACTGCACAACACCATCAGACATCTACATAAGGCCCACGGTCTCAATTTGCAGGAAAAGATACGCATCAGGACCCTGGAGGAATGGCTGAAGAGGGCAACGAGCATCAGTCAGGCCATCTCTGACGACGTGTGGGAGTTGATGCAGTCCGGGAAGCCGGGGTTGCATATCATCCATCACTACCGGGATATCTGCCCTAACCTGGCCCAATTCATCGCCGCGGAAAAGATGGTCACCCGGGCCTACAAGAACCGCCCCATTGGCGCCGTCGGTTTCTATGAGCTCGGCGTCTACGGGCCCCGCCTAGAGACGTTGTTCGCCGTCCACCAGCACCATTGGGAGGGCGAAGAAATTAGGCAGTTGGGCCGCTCCCTCCGCTGCCGCCTGATGACGAAGCAAGCTTAGCCGCAGCGAACACCAGTCGCTCCGTGTGCTTGCGGGGGAGACGAAAGCGATAATCATCGTGTACTGCCAGGGGGCAAAGTCCAGCTCGGCGCAATGCCTGGAGGATGAATCGAGTTGGGTATGCCCGCTGCCGGTGTTTTTCTTCAACTTTCCGGTACCGCCCATCTTCAGGCAGGAACATGGTCAAATGCATGTCACAGATCCTGCTCGCTGGTTCGTAATCTGTCTCGAGGATGTAAGATGCCTCGGGCGTATTCACCCCGTAAGAAGATGTGCCGTAGACATTGGCGAGTTTGTAACGGGTGTTCAGGTCGAAGATGAAGAGCCCTCCCGGCCGCAGGCAGCGGTTGACATTCTTGAACACCTTCTGGAGAGCCCGAGGGGATAAGATGTAGTTTAGACTATCACAGCAGCAAATGACCAGATCGTACTCCTCCGGCAGCTCAAGCTGCCGCATATCCTGCTGGATGAGAAGACAAGGAAGGCCTGCCTCCCTCAGCTTAGCCTCCGCCACCGCCAGCATATCGCAGCTAGCATCGACGCCAGTAACATCCACACCTAGACGGGCGAGGCGAACCGCCATTTCCCCGCTGCCGCAGGCTAGATCGAGGGCCTTCTTAGGCTGGAGGCCGCACCTGGCAAGGAGCTGCCAGACATAACGGAGCCATCGATCGTAGTCTACCCCTATTAGCCTGTCATAGACGACGCTCAAGGCGGTATACTTCATGGACTGACAGCCAGTTTTGGGGCATCCCCCCAGAGTCGCTCCAGGGCATAAAATTCCCGCTCAGCTTGCTGGAAGATGTGGACGACCACGTCCCCATAATCCAACAATACCCAGCGGGACCCTTCCCCATCCTCCCGGTGTCGCAGCTTGATGCCAGCTTCCTTGGTACGAGCTATAATCTCATCCCGGACAGCCCGTTGATGCAGGTTGTTGTTGGCCGTGCAAATCACAAAATAGTCGGTCATTGGAGGTAGTTCCTGCATATCCAGGATCACCACATCCTCCGCCTTCTTGTCTAGCGCGGACTTGGCCACCAATGCCGCCACTTGTTCTGGTTTCAGTCTTCATCACCCTCCTTGTCCGTAGAGCTCTCCCTAAAGACGCAAATCCTTGCCGAGAATGACCACCACATCCGTCTCAAGATCCTCGGGCGAGGCCTTGATGACTGCCTGGCTATGGAGGAGGTCGGCTATGCGTCGAGCCACTTGTTCCCTGTCCTGACGAAAATGGACCTCCGTTTGCTGATAATCAAAGCGGGCTGCATTGCCCACCGTGACTACGTCGTAACCCTCTCCCTGCAGGGACTGGGCCACCTGGCGAGCAACGCCGCTTTGCCCGTTCCCATTTAGAACCTGAACCGTCACCACCGGTGTGGAATGGAAAAGGTCCTGAACGACCCTTTTCAACTTGTCTTGATCAGCCAGCCAGTAGCTGGCGGAGCCTATCTCGCCCCCCACTCCCGGAACTACCCGGGATTTGACCTTTTGCAAGTCCATATCCCGCAGGGCCAAACCAAGCTTCACCATGGTCTGGGCGGGCATATCAGTCTGCACCGCTGACCTGAAATCATCAATGAGGGCCGGGACCTTGGCTATGACAGTTGGCTTGACTAGTTCCCGGGCCAAGGCTTCGAGGAATCTCTGCTGCCTTTGGACTCGTCCACCGTAAAGCTCCTGGACAGGATCGACTAGGGAAACATCCCCTAAGCCATCGGCCCGATAGCGGATATAATTCAGCGCTTGCCGGCCATCGAGGACTTGTCGTCCCGGGTGCAGGTCGATATGCAATCCCTGGGCCCGATCTTGATACCGCATCCGCTTTTCGACGTCGATCTCCACTCCGCCAAGGGTGTCAACGATATGTTCAAACCCGGCAAAATCGACCACCACATAGTAATCGATGTCGATCCCGAGCCAGTTCTCCACCGTCTTCTTGGCCAGCTGGGGACCACCAAAGGCATAAGCCGTGTTAATCCTATTGTAACCCCGACCCGGGATCATGACCCTTGTGTCCCGGGGAACTGACAGGACCCCCACTTCCTTGGCCTTGGGATCGACGCTGACGAGGATGATGGTGTCAGTCCGGCCAGGATCGTATTCCCCCTTGTCAGCTCCCAGGACGAGGATGTTGGTCCGCTCAGGGTCAGCTGCCCCCTGCTGGACTCCCCTGGTCCCCATCCTGTAAGTAATGATCGCCGTCCCGATCATCAGCACCAAAGCTACGATCCCTACAATCAACGCAAAAAGGGAGCGTCTACGCCGCTTCTCCCGTTTCAACTCCCTTTTCATTTCCATCTCTTGCTTTTTCTGAGCCACTTCTTCCGGGGACAGCACCGACTCGAGACCCCCTAATCCCGGTTCAATATCAGCCAATTTCGCGCTTCAATCATAGAGGGATGGACCGGCCAACCCTGTTGCAGCATGTAGTTGATTTTTTGATCAAAGGCGACCAACAGCGCTTCATCCAGATCTTTATCCACAAGGGCCCGGACACGTTCAATTCCAGGGAAGCTTCGTCCATCCTCGGTATAGTCGGAAAGGAAAGTGATCTTCTCCAGGAGAGACATAGCAGCACGACCCGTTGTATGCCACCGGATAGCATCAAGCACCTGCTCGTCGGTTATTCCATACTTGTGGCGGGCAAATTCGGCGCCAACGGGCGCATGGAGCAATACCGGGAAATAGTGCTCAATCTCAGAGATTATGATACCAAATTCTACCCCCCATTTCAACAGGATATTCCTGGGGAGGTCCCGGGCGCAATCGTGCAGGAGACAGGCCTGGATCGTTTCCAATCGCGGCGCGCCCCAGATTTCTGCCAGCCGTTCACCCGCCTCGGCCACCCTGAGACAGTGCTCATAACGGGGAAGGGGTATGGAGTTTTTTAAACGTCTAGTTAGCTGGTGCAATTGGCTTCCCTCACATTGCTAATGCTAAAGATTGGATGATTCGGATGAAACTAGGGATGTTTGGCCTATCTAAGCGAAGGATAGACTTGGTAGGCCAGCATACCAACGCTGATGAAGAGACGATAGGTGGACCTATTGGATGCTCGTCCGGAGCAGACCAGGCAGTAGGACCACATCCACCTTATCGCAAGTTTCAAGTTCTAAGGGATCACAGGTCTCGGTCAACATTCCCTACGGGGGCGGACAGGGAGTTTCCACCATGGCCGGGATCGGTTCAAAGGCGAAGGGCGCGCCTTGGCGACGCACCCTAGTTAGCTCTTTACTCGGGACGCGGCTTTGCTTCGCTTACCACCAGCTCGCGACCTTCCAGTTGGGCTCCATTCATGTTGGCGATCATAGCCTCTGCATCCTCATCGCGAACTTCCACAAAGCCAAAACCCCGGGAGCGTCCAGTGAGTCGATCGGTGATTATCCTCGCTGCCAATACCTCGCCATGGGCACTAAAAGCCTCGATCAGTTCTTCCTCTGTCGTTGACCAGGGTAGATTCCCAACGTACAGAGTCTTATTCATTTAGAATTCACCTCAATCCGTGACAGGATCCTCGGTTGTATTGTGCCCGACCGACCCACTGTTATGCTCACGGTAAAGCCCCGCCTTGGCGATATAGTAGGCCACTGTTTCGGGTAATAGGTACCGGATCGGACGTCCACTAGCCACCCGTTCGCGCACATCAGTGGAGGAGATGGCCAAGGCCGGTACCTGCAACAGACGGATTCTGTCCTTGTTATTTGTATAGAGTTCTCCCAGCACTTCCTGAAGTCTGTCCAGGGAGTGGCCAGGACGACTGGCTGCCACGAAAACACAGGTGCGGAGCAGTTCTTCGGGATTCTTCCAGGTGAGTATCTCCAGGATGGCATCCGCCCCGGTGATGAAGAAAAGCTCGACTTCGGGCCCGTAGACGGTGCGAAGATCCCTTAGGGTGTCTATGGTATAAGTCTTTCCATCCCGATCCATATCAACGCGGGAAACAGAAAAGTAGGGATTAGTGAGGGTCGCAAGAACCGTCATCAAATAGCGGTGTTTGGCCTCAGTCACAGCGTATGCCTTATGGGGCGGATCGCCAGTTGGAACGAAGACCACCTCATCTAGCTCCAGTTCCACCCGGGCCGCCTCTGCGGTCACTAGATGTCCGTAATGAATGGGGTCAAAGGTGCCGCCCATAATCCCCACTCTCATTGACAACGCCCTCTTTCTAACGAACCTGTCCTTCTCCGTAAACGATGAACTTGGTTGTCGTCAATTCCTCAAGTCCCATGGGGCCCCTGGCATGGAGCTTCTGCGTCGAAATGCCGATCTCCGCCCCAAGTCCGAACTGGCCCCCGTCAGTAAAGCGGGTGGAAGCATTAACGTATACTGCCGCGGCATCAACCTCCCGTAAAAAGCGACGCGCCGCCTGATAATCCCGGGTGACAATGGCTTCTGAATGCTTTGTCCCGTAGCGGGCAATATGGTCCAAGGCCTCATCGAGGGAGTCCACCACCCTTACGGCCAGGACCAGGTCTAAATATTCCTCATGCCAGTCTTCTTCTTGGGCCGGTTGGGCTTCAGGCACCAGCGCCAGGGTCCGGGGACAACCCCGGATCTGCACCCCCCGCTCAATCAGCTGGGGAGCTAATGCAGGAAGGAACCCATCGGCCGCATCTTGGTGGACCAGGAGAGTTTCCATGGCGTTGCACACACCGGGCCGCTGGCACTTAGCATTGATGGCGATGCTTTGGGCCATGTTCAGATCGGCATCCGCATGGACATACACGTGGCAATTACCCACCCCCGTCTCGATGACGGGAATGGTGCTGTTTTCGACTACAGTCCGGATAAGACCGGCTCCGCCGCGGGGTATGAGGACGTCGATCAGGCCCCTTTGCTTCATCATTGCCGTCACTGCTTCCCGGTCCGTTGACTCGATCAGCTGGATGGCATCAAGGGGCAGATCCGTCTTCCCAGCGCCCTGGGTCAAGGCTTTGACGATGGCGATGTTGGAGTTTAGGGCCTCCGAGCCGCCCCTCAGGACCACCGCGTTCCCCGCCTTGAGGCACAAAGCCGCGGCATCGGCAGTCACATTGGGCCTGGCCTCGTAGATGATCCCCACCACGCCCAACGGCACCCGCACCCGCCCTACTTCCAAGCCGCTGGGCACCCGCCATGCCCGGACCACTTCCCCCACCGGATCGGGAAGACTGGCCACAGCCCGCAGGCCCTCCACCATGTCCCGCACCCGCCGCTCACTTAAGGTCAAGCGGTCGATCAGGGCTGGCGTTAGGCCGCTCGCCCGGGCAGATTTCACATCCTCGGCATTGGCGGCTAAGATCTCCGGGGCGCTTGTCTCCAAGGCTTGGGCCATAGCCGCGAGGGCCGCGTTTTTCTGGGTGGATGATAGGGCAGCCATCTTGCGGGCGGCGGCTTGGGCCGCCTCCGCCTGCCGGCGAACTTGCTCCTCAATGCTAATCATCAGCACGCCCCCCTTCGCAAAGGGCCAGGTTGTCCCGATGGATCACTTCATCGTAGTCCCGGTATCCCAAAAGCTCTTCTGCCTTCTGGGTGGATAGACCCTTGATCTTCACGAGTTCGGAGGAAGAATAGTTTACCAGGCCGCGAGCCACCTCAGGGCCTTCATCCATCACCACCCGCACCACATCCCCGGGAGCAAACTCACCTTCGACACCAACCACTCCCACCGGCAGCAGGCTCTTGCCCTGGTTCATCAAAGCTTCGGCGGCTCCCCCGTCGATGATCACCCGTCCCCGGGGGCGCTGATAGAAGGCGATCCATCGCTTGCGACCCTGCAGCGCATGATCTTGGGGATGAAACAGGGTGCCCAGGGGCTCCCCCGCCAGGATGCGCCCGATGGCTCCCGCCTCCCGCCCATTGGCAATGACCATCGCCGCTCCCGAGGCAGTGGCGATGCGGGCGGCCTCCAGTTTCGTGACCATCCCCCCTACGCCCCGGGAACTCCCGGCTCCTCCCGCGGCAGCCCAAAGGTCAGGCGTGATCTCCCTGATCTCCGCCAGCACCTGGGCCTCCGGGTCGATCCTGGGATCGGCCGTAAAAACTCCATCCACATCGGACAGGATGATCAACAGATCGGCCCCCACCAGCCCGCTAACCAGCGCCGACAGGGTGTCGTTGTCCCCTACGCGAATCTCTTCCACCGCGACTGTGTCGTTTTCGTTGATGATGGGGATGACGCCATAATCGAGCAAGGTTAGGAGAGTATTGCGGGAATTGAGGAAGCGGCGCCGATCGTTTAGATCCTCCTGAGTCAGCAAGACTTGGGCGACGATCTGACCATATTCGGAAAAAAGCTTTTCGTAAATCTGCATCAACAGCCCCTGGCCGATGGCAGCCATCGCTTGTTTGCCCGGGAGGGTGGCGGGGCGCTTATCCAGACCCAAGCGGCTCATGCCAGCGCCGATCGCCCCGGAAGTGACCAAGAGCACGTCCTTGCCGGAGTTGGCCACATCAGCGATCTCCCTGACGAGCTTCTCCATCTGCCCCAAGTCCAATTTCCCGGTGGCGTGGGTGATGGTGCTTGTGCCTACCTTGACCACCAGCCGCCGCACCCCGGCCAGGGTCAGCTTCCTAGCCTCGTTACTCAACGAACTCAAATTCCAGGTCCCCTACCTTTACCGTATCTCCGTCCTGCACCCCAGCCTCCCGCAGGGCATCGGTCACACCGATCCGCTGGAGAGTGCGCTGAATGTACATCAGCGTCTCGTAGTTGTTCAAGTCCAAGCGGGCTAGCCAGCTTTCGAAGCCCTCGCCTTCAACTACGAACACATCCCCCTCTTTGGCGATGGCAAAATCCCTTAGGGATGGAGGGCGACTTGGCCGATAGAATACATACTCGTTCTCCTCTTCCTGGGTGGAATCCTTCTCCAGGCGAGTAATTTCGTCCAGGAGGGCCGCCGCCCTTCCGATCAGGCGATCGACTCCCTCCCCCGTCGCCGCTGAAATGGGAAAGACTTCGTAGCCCAATCCGGCTAGGCTGTCGTTGATCCTGGGCAAGTGGTCGGCCGCTTGGGGCAAGTCGATCTTGTTGGCAGCAACCAGCTGGGGTCTTTCGGCCAGCTTCGGATCATAGAGCCGCAGCTCTTCATTGATCCTATGGAAATCCGCAACGGGGTCCCGTCCTTCCAAAGCCGCCGCATCCAGCACGTGGATGAGTACCCGCGTCCTTTCCACGTGGCGCAAGAAGGCGTGACCCAGGCCGACCCCCTGATGGGCGCCTTCAATGAGTCCCGGGATGTCGGCGACCACGAAGCTGGTATGATCATCTAAGGCGACGACCCCCAGATTAGGGACGATGGTGGTAAAAGGATAGGAGGCAATCTTGGGCCGGGCCGCGGAAATCCGGGCAATGAGGCTTGACTTGCCCACGTTGGGGTAGCCAATCAGTCCCACATCGGCCAGGAGCTTAAGCTCCAGTTCCAAGACGCGTTCCTCGCCCCCTTCGCCCTTCTGGGCGAACGCGGGAGCCTGGCGGGTTGGTCCCACGAAGGCGGCGTTTCCCTGGCCGCCCCTGCCCCCCCTGGCGACGACCATGGTCTGCCCGTGGCGGGTAAGGTCGCCAATGACTTGTCCGTCGACCTTGACGATGGTGCCCACCGGCACCTTGATGATGTGGTCCGCCCCTGATCGGCCTTGTTTGCGGCCGCCCCCGCCGCGGGCGCCGTTTTCCGCCTTGAAGTGGGCCCGATAGCGGAATTCCACCAGGGTGCGCAGTCCCTCATCGGCCATCAGGACCACATCGCCGCCTTTGCCCCCATTCCCGCCATCGGGACCCCCGGCAGGGACATACTTCTCCCGGCGAAAGCTAACCACCCCATCGCCGCCATCGCCGGCTTTCACCCTGATTACCGCCTGATCGACAAACACGACTCCACCTCCATGTCTTGGCAAAAAACGCCTCTGGTCTATAGCCAAAGGCGTTTTCAACAGCAAAAACCCAATTGGGGTTAGGCGGTGACGCTTTCGTAGACGCTGACTCGCCTACTCCTGCGGCCATCATGCTCGAAGGCCACATAGCCATCGATCTTGGCGAACAAAGTGTCGTCCTTGCCGAGGCCTACATTGCGTCCAGGCTTGAACTTGGTTCCCCTTTGCCGCACGAGAATGCTTCCAGCGCTGACGAACTGACCGCCGAATCGCTTAACACCCAAACGCTGGGCTGCACTATCACGACCGTTTCGCGAGCTGCCAACGCCCTTTTTCGATGCAAATAATTGCAGGTCAAACCGAAACATCATGGCCAAAGCCCCCTTTCTCGCTGATTCGCTTTAGGGTCACATAATCCGGATATCTCGCCGCGATCTGTTCCAGACCGCTAACCATTGTCTTGAGCAACAGCTGAACGCCCTGATCCTCGTAGGAAGGAAGCTCACAGGAGAGTTCTCCCTCCTGCACATCGACCCGGGGTTGGGCGCCCGCATGCTCCGCCAGGCCAAGGACCGCCGTCTGGGTTAGGGCTGACACAGCCGCACAGACGATGTCCTCCCCGTGGGGTGCAAAGCCCGCATGCCCATGAACCCTAAACCCCACCATGAGTCCCTGGGCATCCTCATACAGCTCTACCTGAATCATAGGACCAGCTGTGCAATGGTCAACTTCGTGAACGGCTGCCGATGGCCCCGTCGGCGCCGATAGTTCTTCTTGGGCTTGTACTTGAAAACCAAAATTTTCTTCTCTTTGCCGTGCTCAACCACGTTAGCCACGACCTTAGCCCCTTCGACAAAGGGAGTCCCGACTTTTACTCCATCTTCGCCAGCAACCAACAAAACCTTGTCCAGTTCAACTTGGGAGCCTTCAGGGGCATCCAACCGCTCCACCACGATGGTGTCGCCTTCGGCCACCTTGTACTGCTTGCCCCCTGTTTCAATGATTGCGTACTTCAGAACATCCACCCCCAGGATGCGACAGGCTCGCCGGAATCAAGGCTAACCCCAAGAGGTTATTCAAGGCCCGCTCCGAGCGGCTAGAATGGCGACTAAGCCACTCACACACGCATCATAGCACAGGAGTCTAGGGGTGTCAAGCTCGATCGCAGCTAGCTTACGGGACTGTCTGCGGCAGAACCTGTCGGCAGAATATTCCTGGCGGCAAGTTGCTAATTTGCCCTTGACCCTCACGTTGCGTGATAGTTTATAGTGTTGATTGAAAGGGCGTGATGACATGGCCATGAAGGTGAAAGAGGTGGCCGACCTGGTGGGGGTGAGTGTGCGCACACTCCATCACTATGACGAGATTGGACTGCTGAAGCCCGATGGAACGACCGCGTCGGGACACCGCCTCTACTCCCAAGAGAATCTGGATGCGCTGCAGCAAATCCTGTTCTTCCGGGAGCTCGGGTTTCCTCTGCAGGAGATCAAGAGGATCATCAACAGCCCTTCCTTCGATCGGCGGGAGGCGCTGCTCCTGCACCGGGAGATGCTGCTGGAAAAGCGCCGGCGGCTCGATCGGATGCTGGCGACTATCGACAAGACCCTCAGACACATGAAAGGGGAAGTGGACATGACCAACGAGGAGAAATTTGCTGGCTTTGATTTCCGTCATAATCCCTATGAGGAAGAAGCCCGGCGGCGCTGGGGCGATGCGGCCGTTGACAAGGCCAATGCCCGCATTGCTGGACGGGAGGAGGCCATCGCGGCAGAGATGGAAGCTATTTTTGAGCAACTGGCCGGCCTGCGCGAAAGCTCGCCAGGTTCGCCGGAAACCCAGGCAGCCATCAAGGCATGGTATGATTTCCTGAACGACAATTTCGGGGACTACTCCCCCGCCGCGTTCAAGGGCCTGGGCGAGATGTACGTTGCCGATGAACGCTTCACGGCCAGCATCGATCGCTTCGGCGAAGGATTGGCCGCTTTCATGCGCGACGCCATGGCCATTTTCGCGGAGGGGAAATAAGGAAGACGGGGCGGAAGGGTCCGCCCCGCCAATGTCTTCGAAGACATCAAGGTCTAGTTCTCCTGGGCTAAGGACTGGGCAACTTCCCGTCCTTTGGCATAGGTTCGGTAGACCTTGGTAATCTCTACCTTAATATTGTCCCCCACCCGGTCCCCTGCGCCCTCCACATTCACCACGTAGCCTTCCAGCCTGGCAATTCCATCCCGGGGATTGGTGGCGTGGGGCTCTTCCACTTCTAGGTCGAGGATCTGTCCTTCCTTAACGGGAAAAGCAGCCTCTTCGACGGCTTCCTTGGAGTTGGCGATGACGATCTCAACAGTCTCGGTATGGAGTTCTTCACAGCCTTTGACATAAATGGCCTTGCCGATCTCCTCTTCCAGCCGACGCAAATTGGAGCCGTTGGCTCCGATGAGCAGGGCCGCAACGGAGGGATGGGCGGAGACCAAGAGGGCCTCACATTCCTTCTCCCGAGCTGCCATCGCCAGCTCCCGCTCAGCCCTGTGGGCGACCGTCTCTTCAGAAAGCACCCGTCCGCTGCCCCGGCAATAGGGACAGGGCCGCTGCAGCTGACTGCTAAGGGGCTGCTTGACCTTCTTCCGGGTGAGCTCCACTAAACCCAGACTGGTGAAACCGAGGATATGGACTTTTGTCTTGTCGAGTCTGACCTCTTCTTCCAACCGAGCCAAGACCTTCTCTTTATGCTCGGGACTGTCCATGTCGATGAAGTCAATAATGACAATGCCGCCGATGTTGCGCAAGCGCAGCTGCCGGGCGATTTCCGCGGCAGCCTCCAGGTTGGTTTTCAAGACGGTGTGGGCCAGATTCTTGGAGCCGATGTACTTGCCAGTGTTGACATCGATGCTGACTAGGGCTTCGGTCTGGTCGATGACCACATAGCCGCCGCAATCGAGCCAAACCTTCTGCTGCAGTGCCTTCTCTATCTCCCGTTCAATGCCCACCGCCTCAAAGAGGGGTAATGGATCGGTATACAAGACTACCTTCTCCTTGAGGGATGGAGCAACTTGGTCCAAGAAATCCAAAGTCCGCTCATACTCCTCCCGGGAGTCGATGATGAACTTGTCGGCTTCCGCCGTGAATAGATCCCGGACTACCCGGTAAATCAGGTCATAGTCCTTGTAGAGCAGAGCCGGAGCAGAATACCGGCGGGCCTTGGTTTGAAGTTTATTCCATAATCGAAGGAGGAACTGGCAATCCTTCGCCAACTCCTCCTCGCCCCGCCCTTCGGCCGCCGTTCGGACGATGACCCCCATGTTTTTCGGCTTCACTTGCCTTGCGATCTCTCGCAGCCGCTCCCGTTCCCCTTCATCTTCGATCCGGCGGGAGATGCCGATGTACTCCACCGTCGGCATCAAGACTAGATAGCGGCCAGGCAGGGACAGATGTCCGATCACCCTAGCCCCCTTGTTCCCCATGGCTTCCTTAGTCACCTGAACGATTATCTCCTGGCCTTCCCGCAGCATCTCTTTAATGGAGTGATAATGGACTCCCTGGACTGGACGGTCCCCCGAGTGCCCATTATGGGGAACGAGGACATCATCGACATACAAGAAAGCATTGCGTTCAAGACCAATATCGACAAAGGCAGCTTCCATCCCCGGGAGGATGTTCTCCACCCGCCCTTTATAAATATTGCCCACAATTTTCTGGTCATGTTCCCGTTCTATATAAAGCTCTACGAGACGTTGGTTCTCCCTGACTGCAACCCGGGTTTCCCCCCGGCTAACGTTGACAATTATTTCCTTATACATTTTCTCAGCTCCCATCGACAACAACCCCCGCCTCCTCCATTGGCGAACTCAGTCGCCCTTCTCGGGCAATGAATAGGCCGACGCGATGGATATGCCACTGGGTCGGCTCCTCTCCCAGCAGGGTAAGCAGCTCATCCGGTCGCACGTTGCCCCGGCTGCCGCTGCGAACAAGCATATTTATCTCGTCCCCTGCAACTTCCGCCCGCAAAATCAATGGCCTGAGGTTGACTTGCCTGGTTCCCGACTTAGTGGTCCGTTCGACCAGCACAGTCTTTTCCTGGAGAAGGTCTGCCAAGGCGGATTGCAGCCTCTCCCATTTCCCGTCATCGAGGGGCCAAAGGGGCCTCAGTTCGTAGGCCGCGGTATCGACAATCGCCATCAACGGACGGGCAGCCGCCGGCACCTCGCCGGCGGCTGTGACCCGAAGATCGTCCGGCAAGACGTCATTGAGTCGGTGGATAGCGTCCCCAAGCTGAACCGGAGAGGCCAATTCTACGTCCAAGTATTCCGCCTCGCTGGTTGCGCCCAGCGCTAAGGCGGAGGCAAAGGTGAGCTTGGGCCGGGGGTGATAGCCTTGGGTCAAAGCCAAAGGCAGGGCCGCCCGCCGCAGGGCCCGTTCAAAAGTCCGCATTAGGTCCAGATGGGATATAAAGCGCACCCCAGGTCCCTTGGTGAAGCAGAGTCGTACGCGCATCGTCAATCACCTACTATCCGGTTCGCTACCCCTAGGCGGGTGCACACTCCGCACCCGGGACATTCCTCAACGCGGCAGTCCCCCGTTGGCTGTCCCTCTAGAGCCCGCTTATGCTCCCGCATCAAGAATCCCTTGGTCACCCCTGCATCGATATGGCTCCACGGCAAAACTTCCTCGTATTCCCGCCGGCGGTTGGCATAAAAAGTCGGATCCAAGCCGCATTCCTGGAATGCCTGGGTCCACTTAGGGAAGGAAAAGTGCTCCGACCAGCCATCGAAGCGGCACCCTAGCTCCACGGCCCTCGCCAGGGCCCGGCCGACCCGCCTGTCCCCCCGGGCAAAGACCCCCTCCAAAAAGCTGGTCCTAACGTCATGCCAGCTAAGCTGGATGCGGCGTCCTTTGATCCCTTGGGTGAGCAAGCGCTGCCTTTCTTCCAGCACCTCCATGGACGCTTGGGGCTCCCACTGGAAAGGCGTGTGGCTCTTAGGCACGAAAGAGGAGACGCTGACACTAACCTTAACCCTCGGCCCCTGTCGATGCCGCCGAGCTACATCTAATACTTTGTTGGCCAAGTCGATGATGCCCAGCACATCTTCCTCCGTTTCCGTGGGCAGCCCTAACATGAAATAAAGTTTGACGCTATCCCAGCCGGCGGCGAAGGCCTCCTCCACCCCGCGCAAGAGGTCTTCTTCGGTGATGTTTTTGTTGATCACATCCCGCAGCCGCTGGGTGCCCGCTTCCGGCGCAAAGGTGAGGTTCGTCTTCCTCATTTTCCGAATCTCCTCGGCCAATTCGCCCTTGAAGCTGTCCACCCGGAGGGAAGGAAGGGACAAGGCGATGCCCTGATCCCGGTAGCGGCTCATCAAGTCCGCAGCTAGATCCTCGATGCAGGTATAATCCCCGGTGCTCAAAGATGATAGGGCCAGCTCCTCATAACCGGTGTTCCTAATCAGCTCATCCGCTTGGCGAAGCAAAGTGGAAGCCTCCCGCTCCCTGACGGGCCGATAGATCATCCCCGCCTGGCAAAATCGACAGCCCCGGGTGCAGCCCCGAAAGACTTCTAAAGTTGCCCGATCATGGATAGCATCGATATAAGGGACGACAAAGGCATCGGGGTAAGGAGCCCGGTCCAAGTCCGGCACCACTTGCTTCCTGACCCGGGGAGGAACTCCCTCTCGATTTGGGCTGATGCTCGCCACCCGGCCATCGGGGTGATACTCAACATCGTAGAAGGCAGGCACGTAAATCCCCTGGATTTTCCGGGCGGCTTCCAGGAGAAACTCCTCCCGGGGCAGCCGACCCCGGTGGAGGAGTCCTAAAGCCAGGTCGATCAGCTCGTCGATGACATACTCCCCCTCACCGATGGCGAATAGATCGATGAAATCCGCCAGGGGCTCTGGATTGTAAGCGCACGGACCGCCGGCGATAATGATGGGATGGCCTTCATCCCGATCCCGAGCTCGGGGCGGAATCCCCGCAAGATGGAGCATATTCAAAATATTGCTGTAGCTAAGCTCATACTGGAGAGTAAACCCGATGAGATGAAAATCCCTCAGAGGGCGATGGGATTCCAGGCTGAAAAGGGGTAGATCCCTTCGGATCAGCTGTTCTTCCATATCCGTCCAGGGTGCGAAGACCCGCTCGGCCAAAGCATCCTGCCGCTGATTGACGATGTGATACAAGATCTTTAGGCCCAAGTGACCCATCCCCACGTCATAAACGTCGGGAAAGGCCAGGGCCATTTTCAGGGGCACCTTTGCCCAATCCTTGCGAATGGAATTGTATTCGTTGCCCAAATAGCGAGCCGGCCGACTTACCGCCGGCAAAACCTCTGTATGCAATGCTGTCTCCAACTGACACATCTCCCTAACTGGCTGCCCACCCCTTCTATTATAACAACTACCGGAGGAAATTAACACCGGTGCCTTAGCAGTCCCTCAAGGGGCGTCTCAACACCCACTTGCAAGAGCCCGTCAAGGACTTCTGTTTCCGTGATGGACCCTAAAATCCGACCAGCCTCGTCGACCACCGTAATCACGCTGTACTTTTGGGGACTAAGGTGTTTAATCAGCTCCTTCAAAGGGATGGTGCCCCTAGCCACCAGGGGTTGGGCGCCGATCACCTTCTTTTCCATCAGCTCCTGCTTCTTGCGGGCCAGGGACCTCATCAGGACATAGATGGCCATGCCCTGCTCCCGCCCGGCGCTGTAAAACAGGAAAAAGGCCATCACCAGCAGGCCGGGATAGCGCCTGTGACAAAGGAACTCGTAGGTTCCAATGCACCCCAGGATGATGGCCAGTCCCTTCCCCAGCCGGGCCGCCCGGATGGTAGCCTCCCGGTAGCCCATGACCCTGGTCAGCCGCGCCCGCCAACACCGCCCCCCATCAAGGGGCATGGCCGGCAGCAGGTTAACCAGGCCGATGGCCAGGTTGGATCGCAGGGACAGCTCAAGCCAAGCACTGGGCAGGGCTTCGATGAGGAGCAGGTAGTAGGAAAGGCCGGCGAGGAAAAGACTGGTCAGGGGGCCGGCCAGGGCGACGCAGATCTCCACAAACGGATCGGCTTCCAGGAGGCCGTCGATCCTAGCCACCCCGCCGAAGGGCAGAAGCTCCACCTCCTGGACCCGCAGGCCGAAGCTCTGGGCCATAATGACATGGCCCAGTTCATGGAGCAAGACTAAGAAAAAGATGAACAGGGTGGGAACCAATAGACCCACAAAGGATAGGACCGCAAGCAGGATGAGGAAGTAAGGATTTAGCAGAAAGCGGATGCCGCCTGCCTGCAGGAACTTCATGGGCAGCGCCTAGGGGGTGGTGGCAGAATTGGGCCAGAGGCGAAACAGATCAAATTTCCCCGAAACGACCTCCAAAGACGGGAACGAGGAGGTAAGGACGGCGAAATCAAAATCCGTCGTCAGGACGAAAGCAATGTATTCCTCCAGCCGTTGGAGGGCTGGATACTTAATGCTCCCCAGAGCGCTGACCAGGATGAATAGGATCAGGGCGAAGAAAAGACTGCGCAGGAATTGGGACTCCATGATGGCCCCCTCCAAAGGAGAGATTACACTAGAGTCTATGCCTCGCCCATATCCTTTAGAAGTTGATTTTCTGACGCCGCATGTGGACATTCAAGAGGAGGCCGATGCCAAGCATGTTAGTGATCAAGGAGCTCCCCCCATAGCTGATGAAGGGGAGAGGGATGCCAGTGACCGGTGCTAGCCCGATGGTCATGCCCACATTGATGGCAATGTGGAAAAAGAGCATGGAGACTACTCCGGCCGCGATGAGGCGTCCGAATTCATCCTTCGCTTCGGCGATGATCCTAACACCCCTGCGCAGCAAGAGGTAATAGACGACGAGCAAGGTGAAGGCCCCGATGAAGCCTAGCTCCTCCCCCACCACGGAAAAGATGAAGTCGGTATGGTGGGCCGGCAGGAAGTTCAACTGGACCTGGGATCCGGCCAGCAGTCCCTTGCCGAAAAATCCCCCCGAACCAACCGCGATCATCGACTGGATGACGTTCCAGCCAGCCCCCATCTTGTCGCTGTAGGGGTTGATGAAGACCATCAGCCTTTTGATTTGGTACTCCTTCAACAAGGGATAATAGCCGCGTCCAGCAAGCAACACCAAGAAGACGGCCCCCAGCAAACCAGTTGCCAGGATGCCCGCCAAATGACGGAGGTTAGCCCCTGCGATCGCGAGCATGCCGAAGAGGATGCCCACAAACACCAGGGCCGAGCCCAGGTCGGGCTGAAGCAGGACCAGGAGCGTGGGCAGCCCCACATAAACAAAAGGCCCAACCAGCTCCCGAAGGGAGCCCCATTCGGGCTCTTCCCGCTCGCTTAGATACCGGGCGAGGCTGACGATCACCACGATCTTGGCGAATTCCGACGGCTGGAAGGAAAAGCCGCCAAGCCGCAGCCACCGCTGGGAGCCGCCCGCCCGCAGGCCAAGAACCCACACTAAAGCAAGCCCGATGACCGTCGCCACATACAACAGCCGAGAATACTTCTCCAGGGCCCGGTAATCGAGGCTGAGCAACAGTCCCATCGCGCCAAGACCCATCAAGCACCATCGCACTTGGCGCTTGAGGGAGGCTAAAGGATCCCGGGGATCATGGTGGACGCCGCTTTGGGTCGCCGAATAGACCATCACCAGGCCGAAAATCAGCAGGATCCCAACTAGGGCCAGGAGGGCAAAGTCCAGTTTCCGCAGCAGCTTTCTGTCCACCAATGAACCTCACCCGTCAACCTAGTTCTTGGTCCTGGAGAGGGCCCGCTTCATTTCTTTGATCGGAATATTGGCCACCAAGGCCATGGAGTCGTCCCCTCGTTCTAAATTGACTTCAAAACCCGCCTGATCGATTTCCATGTACTTGGAAATGACGTCTAAGAGCTCCTCTTTCAGCGTCTCCAACAGACAAGGGGAAACGCTTGTCCGATCGTGGACTAAGACCAGGCGGAGCCTTTCCTTTGCCGCCACTTTGCTGCCTTCATTTTCTCTGCCAAAGAGCCGACTCAGGAATTCCCACATGGCTGCCCCTCCTTGCTATTCACCTCAAACCAACCAGCCTCTTCAGTCTCTCTAAGATGCCATCGCCCCGCATATCGAGGAAGGGAACCTCTTCCCCTTCCAAGCGACGGACGATGTTGTTAAAGGCCTCTCCTGAGCGGCAGCGCCCGTTAAGCACCACGGGCTCACCCCTGTTTGTCGAGACGATAATTCCTTCATCATCAGGAACAACCCCCAACAAGGGGATGGCTAAAATATCGATGATATCGGTAATATCCATCATGTCCCCGCGTCTGACCATATCGGGCCGGACCCGGTTGATAATCAAACCCGGATCATATAAACCACTCGCCTCTAAAAGGCCGATGATCCTGTCTGCATCCCTGACCGCCGCCACTTCAGGGGTCGTGACAATAATGGCCTCATCTGCTCCGGCGACGGCGTTGCGAAAGCCATGTTCGATCCCTGCCGGTGAGTCGATCAGAACGTAGTCAAACTCATCCTTGAGCTGCTTCACCAGCTCTTTCATTTGTTCCGGCTTAACGGCATCCTTCTCCTTGGACTGGGCAGTCGGCAAGAGCACCAGATTGCGGGTGCGCTTGTCCCTAATCAAGGCTTGGGCCAGCCGACAGTTGCCTTCAATCACATCGACCAAATCGTAGACGATGCGGTTTTCCAGACCCATTACCACGTCCAGATTCCTAAGGCCCGTATCGGCATCAACTAGGGCCACCTTGTGCCCCCGCAGGGCCAGCCCCAGCCCTAAGTTGGCCGTCGTCGTCGTTTTCCCAACTCCACCCTTGCCGCTGGTTATGACCAGAGCCTTTCCAGGCACGATCCAACCTCCTTTCACTTCAATCCCGACAACAGGCTTGCATCGTAAGTCCGGATCACAATCACATCGCCTTGCACACAGGCCATTTCCGGACCACCATGCCTGAGGGGAGGCTTCTCATCGGGCGATCGGCAAATGAACCCGGCGATCCGCAGTTGGGTAGGCTCTAAGTGGAGTCCGATCACGACCGCGTTCTCATCGCCAGAGGCCCCCGCATGGGCCATCCCCCGCAAGGTGCCCAAGATGACGATGTCTCCTGCGGCGACCACTTCCGCGCCAGGATTAACATCACCCAAAATGACCACATGTCCCGGGTAATGGATCCGTTGTCCCGAGCGAATGGTGCGTCTTACCAGCAGCGTCGGTTCATGGAGCGGCTCTTCCTGCGACTCCGAACCCCCCCGGGGCTCATCATCGATCATCGTCAAGGTAATCCCATACTCCTTCGCGACTTCCATCAAAGCCTCCTGTTCCTCCGTGGCCAGACTGCGTCGACCGGCAACCAGCTTGACCGAGGCCCCCAGGAAAAAGTCCCTCGCGGGCTCCAACTTTTCCCTCAGCGCCGTCAATACTTGTTCGAATTCGGCCTCGTCGTCTATCTGAATCGTTATTCCGTGCCTTGTCCCCTTAAACACCACGGCCTCCCTGGCCACCCTCTATCCCTCCCTTGTTTCGCCGCATTTCTTCCTACTTCCTGCCTTCTTTTAGCAATCCTTCTTTCCGGGCGAAATAAGCTTCGAGCACCCGACGGGCCACAGGAGCAGCCACCCGGGCGCCGCCGCCGGCGTTCTCCGCCATAACTATCACCACTACTTCCGGATCCTCCGCGGGCGCCCACGCCCCAAACCATGCGTTGGGCTCCCGACCAGTCACCTGGGCCGTGCCAGTCTTGCCGGCCGCGGTAAAGCCGGCGCCTTGAAAGGCGGACCGGGCCGTCCCCTCGGTAATCACAGCCCGCATACCCCGGTGCAAAACATCCCAAGTGCTCTCCCTGAGCTCGACCACATGGAGGAGTTCCGGACTGATGACTTCGATCACTTCCCCGGTGGGCGAGGTGATGGCTCGAACTAGATGGGGACGATAGATGCGGCCCTTGGTGGCCAGGGCGCCATAGAAGGCCGCCATCTGAATGGGAGTCACCTCCACCAACTGCCCGATGGCCACATTCAACGTATCCCCGGGATACCACCCTTGATGGCCGGGTGATGACCGAAACTGCTGCCTCTTCCAGGCCGGATCGGGGATGAGCCCCTTCCCTTCCCAGGGAAACAGATCGATGCCCGTCTCCCGATCGAGGCCGAAGGCCCGAGCCGCCGCAGCGATCTTCTCGATGCCGACGGCCTCGGCAATGGACCAGAAATAAATGTTGCATGAATCGGCCATCGCGGCAACCCCATCAACCCGTCCATGGGGGGCTAGGGGAGGATCATTGGTCATCACCCAGCAGTGGCGCCCGTATTTGTAAGTCCCGCCGCAGTAATGGGTCGTCTTGGGGCCGGCCACGCCAGCCTCGAAGGCGGCAATCAAGGTGATGGGCTTAAAAGCAGATCCCGGGTGATACTGACCTGTGAGGGCATAGTTGTTCAAGGCGGAGGGAGCCTCTTGCAGGGATTGGTAATAATCCTTGGGGACGCTGATTAGGAAACGGTTGGGATCGTAGCCTGGCTCGATGAACCGATTCGGATCGTAACGGGGCTGGCTGACTAGGGTCAGGACTTCCCCGCTATTTGGATCCAGGACGATGACACATCCCGCGTAGGCCCCTTTAGCTTTGGTGGTAGCCCGGATATGGGCCAGCTGCTCTTCCAGGGCGGCTTCCGCAGCCATCTGCAGCTCCCAATCGATGGTCAAGATCAAATTGTTGCCGGGTATGGGGCTTTGGCTCCCCAACACCCTCAAGGGCCGGCTGAAGGCATTGACTTCCACCTGCTGGCCGCCATCCTGGCCCCGCAGATGGTCTTCGTAGTACCGCTCCAAACCGGTCCGGCCGATGAGGTCAGAGCCGCGATATCCTTTATCCTCCAGCTCCCGCAGCTCTTCGGGGGATATCATGGCCAAATAGCCAAAGACGTGTCCGCCAAGCTCCCCGTACAAATAATCCCGCATGGGGGTCTCTTCAACTATCACCCCGGGCAGTTCCAACCGGTGCTCCTCAATGCAGACTACCGCCTTGGCATCCACATCTCTCCGGATGCGCACCGGCTCGTGGGGGACTGTGCCCCAGCGGTCGATCATCCCTTTGATTTCCTCCGGATCCATCTCGAGGATGCCGCCCAGACGAGTACAGACAGCATCGACATCGACCAAGCCCTCCGGAATCACCGAGACGGTGAAGGAGGGCCGATTAGTGACCAGCAGACGCCCCCACCGATCATAGATCAACCCCCGGGGGGCGTTTAATTGGACCAGGCGCAGCCTGTTGCCGTCGGCTAAGCGAGAGTAGGTCTCCCCCTGAAGGATCTGCAAATACCACAGCCGACCCGCCAAGATGAGAAAAACCAAGAGGATCAACCCGGAAAAAAGCCGGAGCCGAACCTCCAAAGGATCATTGCGGGCCATCATCACCCCTCCCTCAGGACGACTGCTGCTCTGCCGCATCCCGCTCGCGCAAGAAGCGATCGAGGGCTGCCAGGCGGAAGTAGACGCACAGGGTCAGCAAGGAATTGAAGAAAGCCGCCGACACAAGGACGTGGCCTAGGATCCCGGAGCCGATGGTGAATCCGGATAGGCGGGCAACAAGTACATAAATTCCTTGGTCGACAATGGTGCCCAGGAAGGTGGCGGAGAAAGGCACGAGATAGTTCTCTTTGTACACCACATCCCGCACCAATCCGATTAAGAACGCGACGGCCGTCTTGCCCAGAACATGGAGGCCCAAATAGCGGCCGGAGAGGAAGTCGAGCAAAGCACCGCCAATAGCGGCAAGGATCACGCCATCCCGTCGTCCCCGGAGCAAGGTGAAAGATGCCACCAGGACCAGCACCAGGTCCAGCTTAACCCCCAAAAAGCCCCACCAATGGAGCAGGCTCCCCTGCATCAGCCCCGCCAAGATCGTCAACCCCGCCAGAACGCTCCACTGGAGGTAGTCCCGTTCCTGGCCCTTAGCCATCATCGCCGTCCTCCTCGGGGGGAACGATGACGAAAACATACTCCAGACGGGCCAGATCCGTCGTTGGCTCCAGGAAAGCCTCGGCGAAAGTCCCGTAATCGCCGGGGGTGACGGTGACCAGGCGGCCGATGGGCAGCCCTTTGGGAAAGATGACGGACAATCCCGATGTGACGATGATATCCCCCTGCTTCAGATCGGCATCCCGGACCAGGGGTTTTACCCGGGCAAGTCCCGCCGATTCGGACAAGCCTTCGACCAAGACCAAGTCTCCCGTCCGCTGGCTAACCCCCCCGATGGCGCTGGACGGGTCGATCATCAACATGACCCGGGCGGTCTTCTTGGCTACGGACCGGGTTGAGCCCACCACCCCGCCGGGACCGACCACGCCCATGCCAGTCGTCAGACCATCTTCTTCACCCAAGTCGATAATAATGCTGCTTAGCCAGTTCCCCGGATCCCTGGCGATCACCTGGGCCAGCAGCATCGTATAACCCAATTCCTGCCGGAAGCCTAAAGCTTCCCTGAGCCAGGCATTTTCCCGGCGATACTCCCTTAAGCGGATGTTTTCCGTCTGCAACAGCTCCACCTGGGTGCGCAGCTTCTCATTTGTCTCCTTCAGCTCTCGCCATTCCAAGAGAGCCTGCCAATTCTTAACAGTCCACGCCCCGATGGTGGCCAGCCCCCGTTGGATGGGAGCAAGCCTGTCGGCTAGGAAGGCCTCCAAGGCTGTAACATGCTCCCTTTCCGCCGTGAGGTTGAGCACTGCTGTCAGGAGCAAAAACACGGCTGCATACAGTATTAGCCTATGACCCTCCGGTGGGCGCACCACCATCACATCCCTAAGCCTTCAACTTGCGGGTGCTGAGCATGACCCGTCCTAACAGATCAAAGTGCTCCAGGGCGGCTCCCGTGCCGATGGCTACCACCCCCAACGGATCCTCAGCCATATGAACCGGCATGCCCGTCTCGTTGGCAAGGAGCCGATCCAAACCTGACAGGAGGCTGCCTCCACCGGCTAGCACGATTCCCTTGTCCATGATGTCGGCGGCCAGTTCCGGGGGAGTCCGCTCCAGGGTGACCTTCACTGCCTCGACGATCGCGCTGATCGGTTCGGCCAGGGCTTCTTTGACCTCCACGCTGGAAATGGAGATAGTCTTGGGCAGTCCGGTGAGCAGATCGCGCCCCCGTACTTCCATATGCTTCTCATCGCTGGCCCAGGCGCTGCCGATGGCTTGTTTGACCAACTCCGCGGTCCGCTCCCCGACTAGGAGGTTGTACGTCCGCCGGATATGCTGGACGATGGCTTCGTCCATTTCGTCGCCGCCAACCCGGATCGAGCGGTGGGAGACAATGCCTCCCAAGGAGATGACAGCCACTTCCGTGGTGCCTCCGCCCACATCCACAATCATGCTCCCCGTCGGATCCTGAACCGGCAGCCCGGCCCCAATTGCGGCAGCCATGGGCTCCTCAATGAGGCGAGCATCTTTGGCCCCCGCGGACAAGGTGGCATCGATCACCGCCCTTTTTTCCACCTCCGTCACCCCAGAGGGAACGGCCACCACCACCCGGGGCCGAAACAAGGAACGGTGCCGGTTGGCCAAGTTAATGAAGTGGCGAAGCATTTTTTCGGTGACGTCAAAATCGGCAATGACTCCGTCTTTCATCGGTCGAATGGCGATAATATTGCCCGGGGTGCGCCCCACCATTTGTTTGGCTTCTTCGCCCACTGCCAAAACATCATTGGTTTCGCGGTTGATGGCCACCACCGATGGCTCCCGCAGGATGACTCCCCTGCCTTTAACGTAGACAAGGGTGTTGGCCGTGCCCAAATCGATGCCCATATCTTTAGATAATCGCCCAAACATCTGCCGCTTCCCCTTTCTCACTCACTGCCAGGGTCCCATCAACTTTCCATGAATCCCATTTCTTTCAAGCTAACGAATTTATTATCCCCAATGATGATATGGTCTAACACCTCAATCCCCAATAGCTTCCCCGCCTCACAAAGCCGACGGGTAACCCTGATGTCATCTTGACTGGGCTGGGGGTCGCCGCTGGGATGATTATGTACCAGGATCACCGCGGCACTGCTGCGCCGAATACACTCCTTAAACAGCTCCCGTGGATGCACCAGGGAGGAGTCCAGTCCGCCGATGGATACATCCCGGATGGCGATCACGCGCCTTTTGGTGTTCAGGAGCAGCACCCGGAAGTGTTCCCGATCGAGGTGCCGCATTTCCTCCATCACCAAACGAGCCGCATCGCTAGGGCCCCGGACCAAGGGCCGGTCCCCGTGGCTCGCCCTGGCCAGGCGCCTCGCCAGCTCACAGGCGGCCTTCAGCTGAGCGGCTTTGGCCGGTCCGATGCCTTCGATCTGACACAACTCTTCCACGCTAGCGGCAGCCATGTCCACGAGTCCGGGATACTTGGCGAGCAGCCGGTCGGCCAGGGTCAGCGCCGAATCCCGGCGACTCCCCACCCGGAGGATGATGGCCAAGAGGTCCCTTAGGGCCAAGGCCCTAGGCCCAAGCTGCCACAACTTCTCCCTTGGTCGTTCGTCGGCCGGCAGTTCCTTAACCTTAACAACGAGCTTTTCTTTCTGCATTCCCATGCCCTCCTAGATCCTGGGCATGGCTGACATAAGGGGCAAGTTCGACCAGCAAGTTAAGATCAAATTCCTCACACATCTTGGCCAGGCGGGCCAAGGGCAGCCCGACAACATTGAAGTAGCAGCCGCGGATGGCCTCAACGAGCAAGCTCCCCAAGGCTTGGATGCCATAGGCGCCAGCCTTGTCCATAGGCTCCCCACTGGCAACATAACTAGCAATCTCGGCCCGGGTCAGCCGCCGAAAGGTCACCTCAGTAGTCTCATGGCCCAAGACGAAGCGTTTACTCCCGGCATCGACCACCGCCAGCCCCGTTACCACCCGATGGGTCCTGCCGCTAAGGCAAGCCAGCATTTCCTCAGCCTCTTCCCGGCTGGCCGGCTTCCCCAGTATTTCATCCCCCAGGACCACAACTGTGTCGGCACCGATAACCAGGCCATCCTCGACCTTCTCGGCCACAGCTGAGGCCTTCGCCAAAGCGCAGCCCCTAGCTTTCTCCTCAGGGCTCTTCCCCGGGACGGAGTCTTCATCGATTTGAGAGGCAATCACTTCCGGTTCAAGGCCAATATTCCTCAACAAGCTCAGGCGCCGGGGCGAAGCCGACGCCAGGATAATCTTCATCTTCACCCCACCTCGGCACGGTCTTTCCCGGCTACATTCGCGAGTAGGCAAACAAGCCGAGGATCACCCCTAACAGTGTTACCAAATTGAAGCGAAAAGCGATCCCTAGTTGGAGGGTGGCCATGCCCGCGAGGTTCAGTTCCCGTAGGTGGAGACCGGCTTCATAGGGTCTGGCGAGCACCGGCAGCCAGACGCCCAGGGCATCTCCCAACAACGTGCCTAATAGTCCTCCGACGATGATGAGCAACAGGAGAATCCATGCCTTGGCTGCCTTACGCAAACCCAAACCCTCCTCAGCTGCGGCCTTTGCTCCATGAGGAACTTAATTCACCAATCCAGGGAGGATCTCCTTGCCCAAACTGACTTTTCTTTTCTAGCCATTCATTCCCAGGGAAGCATTGAGACTGCCGCTCCGATATCCTTCCAGATCGAGGGATGCGTAAACAAAGCCAAGCTCCTTGAGCTTCCGGGCGATCTGCGGCCCAAGCTCGACAGCTCGCTCCATGTCTTCTGGGACAACCTCCAGCCGCGCCACCTCCCCATGGTGCCGCAGCCTCAGCTGCCCAAAGCCGAGATCCCGCAGGAACGCCTCAGCCTCGGCCACCTGGTTCAGCTTGGCCAAATCGATCGGGCTGCCGTAAGGAATCCGGGAGGCAAGGCAGGCCATGGCTGGCTTGTCCCAGGTGGGCAGGTCCATCGCCCGGGAGAGGGCCCGGATTTCCGCCTTGGTGAGCCCTACCTCCTGGAGGGGGCTTCGGACCCCCAGCTCTTTGGCGGCCCGAGACCCGGGACGGTGGTCTTGCAGGTCATCATAGTTGCTCCCGTCGATCACCTGGTGAATGCCCAGTTTTTCCCCGAGGGCCTTCAATTGACCGAAGAGCTCCCGCTTGCAAAAGTAGCAGCGTTCCGAGGAATTGGCGATGAACTCTTCCATGGCCAGCTCACTGGTGGTCACAAGCTCCCACCTCACCCCAAGATCCGCGGCCATCGCCTCGGCGGCGCGGATTTCCGCCGGCATGCGAATGGGCGATACGGCAGTGGCGGCAACGCACTTCTCTCCCAATTCTGCATGGGCCACCTTTAAGAGAAAGGTGCTGTCCACACCGCCGGAAAAGGCAACGATTACTCCCTCCATCTCCCGGAGGATCTGCCGCAAAGCGGCCAGTTTTTCCTTCACCCCATCAGCTCCCATCTAGCAGGCTCAAGTATCGTTCGCCAGTATCGGGCAGCATGACCACGATCCTGGCCCCGGGCCCCATCTCCTCCGCCACTTGACGGGCGGCCGCGACCGCAGCTCCAGCGGAAATCCCAACTAGGAGCCCTTCCTTGCGGGCCAATTCCTTGGCCATCGCATAGGCATCCTCATCCTTGACGGGGATCACCCCATCGATGATCGCACGGTTTAGCACCTTGGGAATGAACCCCGCGCCAATGCCCTGAATCTTATGTGGGCCCGGCTTGCCTCCAGACAAGACGGGAGAGCCTGCCGGCTCCACGGCGATAATCCGGACGTTGGGGTTCTTTTCCTTCAGGACCTCCCCCACCCCGGTGATGGTGCCGCCAGTTCCCACCCCGGCCACAAAGGCATCGATCCGATCCATCTGGGCCAGGATCTCTTGGGCAGTAGTCTCCCGATGGACTTGGGGGTTCGCGGGGTTTTCGAACTGCTGGGGCATGAAATAATCGGGGTTGGCCGCGAGCAGCTCCCCGGCCGCCCTAATGGCTCCCCCCATGCCCTCCGCCCCCGGAGTCAGCACTAGCTCCGCTCCGTACAGGCTCAGGAGAGCCCGCCGCTCCCGACTCATCGTTTCGGGCATGGTCAGAATCAACCGGTATCCCCTGGCCGCCGCCACTAAGGCAAGGCCGATCCCCGTGTTGCCACTGGTTGGTTCAACGAGGACCCCCCCTGGCCGAAGCCGGCCTTCCTTTTCCGCGGCCTTGATCATCGCCCAAGCGATCCTATCCTTGACGCTGCCCCCAGGATTGCGCGACTCCAGTTTCCCATAAAGGGCCCCTCCCCCAATTCGTTGGAGCTGTACCAGGGGCGTGTGGCCAAAGAACTTGAGAACTCCCTCAACAGGTTCCGTAGCGTCCACCTCCCTTTTGCAGGGCCGCCCCTTCAAGGGCAGCCAAACCTTTTTCCCCACAGGCATACAGCGAACAATGTTCCGGGAAGGATATAGCTAGTGCAACCGGCTAGCCAATTATTGGGCGAAGGGCACCCCAAAAATTGCAAACCGGAGAGCTTTACCTCGAAAACCAAAGCTATTATTTCCCCAAACCCTTTATCGACGCCCTTCGCTTCTTGCCGGCAATCGAGACTTATGCAAACTATAATCATTATCATTAGCAATAAACTATGGAGGGGATCAAGTTGTCTGAGATCATCAACGAGAACGTCCTAGGCGCAACGAAAGGCACCAGTTTGGAAGAAACGGTCGCGAAAAACTTCCAGGGTGAATCCATGGAGACCGGCCTTTATTTGGCCATGGCCCGCCAGGCCCAGCGAGAGGGATACCCGGAAATCGCCCTCGTCCTGGAGAGCATAGCCATGGACGAAGCATGGCATGCAGCCCGCTTTGCGGAGCTTAACGGCCTCATCGGCAGCACCAAAGAGAACCTGCTCAAGATGCTGGATGGAGAGATCCATGCCAACAGGGGCAAACGCAATGCGGCGGTTCAGGCGAAACAGGAGAACCTCGACGAAGCCCACGACGTGTTCGATGAATCCTCCCGCGATGAGGCTCGCCATGCCAACGCCTTGCGAGGACTCCTCGATCGCTACTTCTCTTAATCCCGTCCCTCCCATGGATAGTCAGGTCCGAGGGAAGTGATGCGGGGCGATGACCCACATACAGGGCAGGCCGGATCCCGTTCAATAGCTACTTCACGGAAGCTGGTGGTCAGTCCGTCGAACAGGAGAAGCCGGCCTGCCAAGCCTTCGCCCACATTGACGATGAGTTTGATTGCCTCGAGGGCCTGGAGCACCCCCAGGACACCGGGGATCGCCCCCATGACCCCGACCTCTCCGGCGCCGGGGACGCCCCCGGGAGGGGGAGGTTCGGGGAACAGACAGCGGTAACAGGGTCCCCGGCCGGGAAGCACCGTCATGATCATGCCCTCCCACCGCAGGACGCCCGCTTCCACCAATGGTGTCCCGGATAAGACGCAGGCATCGTTGAGCAAGAACCGGGCGGGGAAATTGTCCACCGCATCGATGACCACATCATAGCCCCCGATAGTCTCCATCGCGTTGGCCGGGGTCAGCTTGACAGGGTAAGTCTTGACCTCAATCAACGGGTTCAACGCCCTGAGGGCGCGCGCGGCCGATTCCACCTTGGGCCGGCCCAGATCTTCGGTGCGGTGGAGGATCTGCCGCTGCAAATTGGACAGATCGACCCGGTCGCTGTCGACTATCCCTAGCGTGCCAACGCCCGCCGCGGCTAGATAATAAGCGGCGGGAGAACCAAGCCCCCCCGCTCCGACCACCAAGACCCGCGCTCTGCGAAGCCGCTCCTGGCCTTCCCGACCCACTTCCCGCAGGATTAGCTGGCGGTTGTACCTTTTCAGCTCGCCATCGGTAAGTGCCACCCGTTGCCCTCCGATCAATGCCTTTTGGGACCATTCTACCAAGGGAGAAAACTAGTGTCAACGCGGTTAGTACATCCTGGTCAGCCTGGTGCCTTGGTAGTAGTGGGCGAGGATTTCTCGGTAATTATAGCCCCGTCGGGCCATGCCGTCGGCTCCGTACTGGGACATTCCCACCCCGTGGCCGTTGCCCCTGATGGAAAACCGAACGCGGCCGTCTAGGACCGTCACATCGAACCAGTTCGACCGCAGCCCTAAGGCCTCCCGCAGCTGCCTGCCGGTGAAGAGCTGCCCCCCCACGGCGACTGTTCGCACGCGGCCGCTGGGGTAACGGTGGAGGATGTCGATGGTTCGGCCCTCCCCTTCAAGGCCGAGGGCCTTGTTCATCTCTTCCCAGGGGATCTCCTGTTCTGTGCGGTAATGGGGTGAGTGCTCCTCATAGGGGCTGGGAGTGCTCCGCAGGTAGGGATGGAGGGCGCTCCAGTAGTTTTCCGAGTCTTCCGTCTGTCCACCGCTGGTCGAATGATAGGCGGGGAAGATGAGCTCGCCCCGGTAGGTGAGGACCTCTCCCCGGGTCGCCCGCACTGCCCGGCGAATCCGGTTCCAGTAGATGGGGAAAGCAGCCGCTCCCCATTTTTCCCGGAGTCCTTCGGGACTGGCCCAGGCCTGATCCCGCTGGAAGCTGCTGGTCAGATGATAACCGCCGCCCCCTGCCCGCACCGCCCGCAAAGCATAGGTGCGGGCCGCCACCGCCTGGGCCTTGAGGGCCTCCAGGTGGAAGACCGCGGGCATTTCCGCGGCGACAACACCGGCAACGTACTCCTCCAGATCCAGCTCCACCAAGCGGCTGATATCTTCGCGAAAAAGCCGGACTTGAATTTGGTCTCTACCCGGTGGGTCATAGCCCCGCACCAAGATCGCCGGCAAGATTGCGGCGATGAGGCAGATGAACAAAAGGTACAAAGGCCACCGCAACAATCATCCCCCCCTGAACGGAACAATATCATCCTATGGGCTCAGGGGGGGAAATATGACGGGAACAAAAAAAGGGCAAGACCCCGCTTCCGGCGGCCTGCCCAGCCTGTTGCCATGCAATTGAATTATTCCTTAGGAACGATGCAATCCACGGGGCACACGGCTACACAGTCGTCACAGCCGGTGCACAGATCAGGATCGATGACAAAGATGTCGTCGCCCTCACTGATGGCCCCTTCCGGGCACTCCGGTTCGCAGGCTCCGCAAGCAATGCACTCATCGGTAATTACGTTGACGTGGTCCGCCACATCCTTCGCCTCCTATACTTTAGCTGTTTCATGGCGGGAATAAGCCATTTCAAATATAGCAAAGACCTCCACCCATGTCAACAAGACCTACTTCGGCAGTTTTCGGCGGCTTTATTCGGTGATGATAGCCTCGTAACCCTTTGCCTGGAGCCTGGCCCGGAGGGCTTCGGCGTTCTTGCGCTCCGCGAAGGCCCCCACTTGCACCCGATAGGGCGGTCCGGGGCTCAGGTAAACAGGCAGGTTCTCTTCTTCTTTCAGCTTCTCGCCGAGTCGCCGGGCATTCTCCTCCTCTTGGAAGGCCCCGACCTGCACCCGATAGAGGACATTGGTCTTGGGCGGCTTGACCACCTGGGGCGGAGGTGTAGGGAGCGGCTCTTCGTCCGTCTTGACTGCTTCCTCTAGTGGTGGTTGAAGGCTTTGCCGCGGGCGGGACGTAGTCATTGTGGGCTTCATTAAGGGCTCGGCCATCAGGCGGATGGCGTACTGCCCCATGAGGTAGCCGAGGAAAACGGCGACTATGCCCACCGCCAGCAGCGTTGCGGCCAGTGATAGTTTATCCCGCCATGCTTTTTTGTTTTTCGCTGCTACCACCAGCCTCACCTCCACTTGTCCTCACGATATAACTACTCTGTGGAGGCACAGATTCCTTTTAGGAACGAGAGTTTTCCAGCGGCCAAAGGCCCCGCAGCTCCCCAACCAAATACAAAGAACCGCAGATGCAAACGACCCCCTCCTCCCCCGCCCGCTGCATGGCCCACTCGAGGGCTCGCTGCGGATCCCCTTCGATGTGGGACTCGATCCCGTAGGGGCGGGCCAGCGCCGCCAGTTCCGCAGGATCGCTGGGTGCGCTGCGGGATGAGGAGGGCCGGGTGAAGACCACCTTCTCGCCTAACGGGAGCAGGGATGCAAGGATCTTGGCGGGTTCCTTTTCGCCAAGTATGGCCATCACGTAAACGATAGGCCGTCCCGGGAGGGCCGCCTGCAAAGCTTCGCCTAGGGCCCGGGCTCCGTCAGGATTATGGGCCCCGTCAAAGATGACCGTCGGCCTTTGCTGGACTATCTCGAAGCGGCCCGGCCAGCGGGCGCGCCTTAGCCCTTCCCGGACCGCCTGGGCAGTTATTCCCCAGCCCTCCTCCGCTAGCATCTCCGCGGCGGCCAGGGCAGTTCCTCCATTCACCGCCTGGTGGGGTCCTGCAAGGCCCATGGTCAGCCGCTTTTCCTGCCAGCGGCGCCCTTGGTAGCTGAGCTCCGTCCCCCACAGACCCCAATCGATCAGCTCATACTCCACATCAGAGCCGACCTGGAGGAGGGGCGCATGCCGCTCTTGGGCGACGCGGGCGATGACCTCCCTTGCTTCGTCCTCCTGGGGCCCGCTGACGACGGGGCGGCCTTCCTTGATGATCCCCGCCTTCTCCTTGGCGATGGCACTCAAGGTGGTCCCCAGCTGGCTTGCATGATCGAAGGCAATCTTGGTGATCACCGCAACTTCGGGGATGATCACGTTGGTAGCATCAAGCCGCCCGCCAAGGCCTACCTCGATGATCGCAAGGTCCACCCCTAGCTCAGCGAAGTAGAGGAAGGCCAAGGCGGTCCCCAGCTCAAACTCGGTGGGATGCCCGTATTCCCCGATGAGCCCTTCATCTTTGACCAGGGGCCAGACCTGGGCGATCAAGTCGGCCAGCTCGTCGTCGCTGATGGGGCGGCCATCGAGGCGAATCCGCTCATTGTATCTCACCAGGTGGGGCGAGGTGAAAAGGCCGGTTCGGCAGCCGGCCGCTTGACAAATGGAAGACAGCAGCGCAGCCACCGAACCTTTGCCGTTCGTCCCGGCGATGTGCACCGCCGGGACTTTGTCCTGGGGACGACCCAGTCTCTCCAGCAAAGCAGTTATCCGCTCCAATCCCGGTTTGCTGCCAAAACGAGCCAAGCTATGGAGGCGCTGGAGCGCTTCAGTGTAGTCCATGGCTACTCCTCTATCTCCGCCAACCGGGCTGTCAAGACTTCGATTTTCTGCTGCAGCTCGCTGTGTTTTGCCCGCTCCTTCTCTACTACCGCCGGCGGGGCCTTGCTAATGAAGCTTTCGTTGGCCAGCTTAGCCTGGGAGCGGGCCAGCTCCTCCCTGGCCTGGTCCAACTCTTTCCCCAGCCGCCGCTTTTCTTCTTCTAGATCCACCAGGTCGGCAAGGGGCAAGTAGATTTCGATGCCGGCGGCGACGGCCGCGATGGCCTTGGCGGGCTTAGCCGCATCCCTTGGGCACTGCTCTAAGCTCTCCACCCCCGCCAACAGCTTCACATAGGCCAGGTTGTCCCGGATCAAGGGGCTTTCCTCTTCATCCATGAAGAGAATAGCGCTGATCTTCTTGCCGGGGGCCACGCCCTTTTCGCCCCGGATGTTGCGAATGGCCCGGATTACGTCCATGATGGCCGTCATAGCCGCCTCTCCTTCGGGATCCTCCATCTGCCCCGACTCCGGCCAGCTCTCCAGCATGATGGTCCGACTGGCGCCAGGCAAATACTGCCAAATAGCCTCGGTGAGGAAAGGCATAAAGGGATGCAGCAGCTTCAAAGATCCGGCCAGGACATGATACAAGACGGCCTGGGCCCCTCGCCGCTCCTCTTCTCCTTCTTTGCCGTAAAGTCTCGGCTTGACCAGTTCGATGTACCAGTCGCACAGTTCACTCCAGATGAAATCATACAGGGCCCGGGCGGCTTCGCCCAGGTCGAATCGCTCCAGGTGCCTGGTCACTTCCGCAACCACCCGGTCATAGCGGCTCAAGATCCACCGATCGGCCAAGGTCAGCTCCGCCGGCAGCCCGTTGGGCTGGAAGTCGCCCAGGTTCATGAGGGCAAACCGGGATGCATTCCAGACCTTGTTGGCAAAATTCCGGCTGGCCTCCACCTTTTCCGGTTGATAGCGAAGATCATTGCCCGGGGCAACGCCCGTGGTTAGCATGTAGCGCAGGGCATCGGCCCCGTACTCGTCGACCACTTCGAGGGGGTCAACGCCATTTCCCAAGGACTTGCTCATCTTGCGGCCGTCGTGGGCCCGCACCAGTCCATGGATGATGACATGGTGGAAGGGAATGTCGCCCATGAATTCAAGGCCCATGAGGATCATCCGCGCCACCCAGAAGAAGATGATGTCAAAGCCCGTCACCAGGACCGAGGTCGGATAAAACCGCTCTAGCTCCGGCGTTTGATCGGGCCAGCCCAGGGTGGAGAAGGGCCACAGGGCCGAACTGAACCAGGTGTCTAGCACATCGGGATCCTGGATTAGGTCGCGGCCTGCGCACTTGGGGCATTCCTCCGGATCCTCTTTGGCCGCGATGGTCTCGCCGCAGCTTTGGCAGTACCAGACGGGAATCCGGTGGCCCCACCAAAGTTGGCGGGAAATGCACCAGTCCCGGATGTTTTCCATCCAGTTTAGATACGTCTTGGTGAACCGCTCCGGGACAAACCGGATGCGGCCGTCAACCACTGCTTGAATGGCAGGTCGGGCCAAGGGTTTCATCTTAACAAACCATTGTCTGGAAATGAGGGGCTCCACCATCGAGTGGCACCGATAGCAGTGGCCCACCGCGTGGAGGTGTTCTTCGACTTTGAGCAACAGTCCGGCCGCGTCTAGATCTTCCACCACCCGCCGACGGCATTCCAACACTTCTAGGCCGGCATAAGGGCCGGCTTCGTCGGTCATCTTGCCATCGGGGCCGATGACCTTGATCTGCCCTAGACTATGGCGCTGACCCATTTCGAAGTCGTTGGGGTCGTGGGCCGGGGTCACTTTGACCATCCCCGTGCCGAACTCAGGATCGACGAAGTCGTCGGCGATGATGGGGATGGGTCGGTCCATGAGGGGCAGGATCACCTGCTCCCCCACCAAGTGGCGATAGCGCTCATCGTCGGGGTTGACCGCAACAGCCGTATCGCCCAGCATCGTTTCCGGCCGCGTGGTGGCCACCACAATCCACCCGTCTCCTTCGGCCATGGGATACTTGATGTGATAGAGCTTGCCGTCAACTTCGTTGTGTTCAACTTCGATGTCGGACAAGGCAGTGTTGCACTCGCAGCACCAGTTGGTGATATAATCCCCCTGGTAGATGAGGCCTTTGTTGTAGAGATCAACGAAGACCTCCCGCACGGCCCGGGAGCAGCCTTCATCCAAGGTAAAGCGCTCCCGCTCCCAATCGCAGGAAGCTCCCAGCCTCCTCAGCTGATGGATGATCCGGCCTCCATATTTCTCCTTCCATTCCCAGACCCGCTTGAGAAACTCTTCCCTCCCCAGCTCATGCCGGGTCAAGCCTTCTTTGCGGAGGTCCGCCTCCACCTTGATTTGGGTGGCGATGCCCGCGTGGTCCGTCCCCGGAATCCAAGAGGTCACGTATCCCTGCATCCGCCGCCAGCGGACCAAGATGTCCTGCAAGGTATTGTTGAGGGCATGGCCCATATGCAGCTCTCCAGTCACATTAGGCGGGGGTATGACCACGGTAAAGACTTCTCCCGGAGCCAAGACATCCCCGTGGAAAAAGCCTCCCTTCTCCCAAAAGGCATAGATCTTTTCTTCCACCTCGTGGGGATCGTAGACTGATGGCAACTGCCGCAGTGTTTCTTTGCCCATATTCACGCCTCCCTAGGGCTAATGTTCCCTCAATAGTAAAAAAACCTCTCGCCACAAGGACGAAAGGCTGCTTCCGCGGTACCACCTTGGTTCCCGACCGAGGCCGGGCTCTCATTAGCTGTAACGGGCAACCCGTTCGGACCTACTACCTTTCAGCCCGAAAGCTCCAGGGCGACCCGCAGCCCCGCCTTCTCCCAGGGATCTTCCAGCCTAGGATCCCCTCTCTGCCGGGCAGTAGGACTGCTCCTCCCCTTCAACGCCTTTTTGGATATTATATCAGCCTTGAGCCCTTTAGGGAAGGGGTGGGAATAGCCTTTCCAAGAATTAGTCTGGCTATGAACAAAGGTGAGAAGAACTCCAACCTGAATAGGCCAGTCGAGACGGCACAGCTAGATCACCTGAGCTTGCGGGAGAGCGTTGAAAGGATAAGTTGTATTCTTATCTGGTAGACCTAAACTGAAGACGGTTGTACATCCATCGTTCTTGAACAGACCCCGCCCCTCCTTGGGCGAGGTCTTTCTTTCACCTTCCAAAGACTATTTGGGAGCATGGATTTATCACCAGACTGGCGCCTAAGCCCCTTTTTGAGCGGCTTTCACACGTAGTCGGCCATCAGCCAACTTGAGTGGTCAAGAAGATGGGCAAGGTCATGTGTTCAATCTGCTCCAAGAGTTCCTCTAGTTCATCCATGTGGCTGTCCTCGTCCTTGAGGATTTCAATCAGCATATCCTTCGTTGCGTTGTCACCTACTTCACCAGCTAGGGCTATAGCGTCGTTGTAAGCCTTAATGGCCCTTTCCTCCGCCTGGCGGTCAAACTCTAACTGTTTCGGAACGTCGTCACCGATTTGAATGTTGGTGAGCTTAGTGACGATCGGTTTACCGCCGAGAAATAGAATCCGGCCGATGAGCTCTTCGGCGTGCCGCATCTCCGTGATGGCCCGCTTCTCAAAGCTTTCATGCAACTTGCCATAACCCCAGTCCTCACACATTTCTGCGTGGACGATGTACTGGTTGATGGCCGCCAGCTCGTCCGCAAGCAACGCGTTCAACGCCTCAATGAGCTTTGGATCTCCCTGCATGACCATACCGCCTTTCTTTATGAATTGTGTCAATGCCCTCGGATGATCCTTAGACTTCTCTCCAGCTTCCCGACGCAACAAGTACTCACCAGACTGAGTACTCCCCTAGATCGTACCTCTCCGATTGATGCAGAGTAGCGATGCGTCCTACAGCCGCCGCCTGGTGGCGGTAGAGGGCAAAGGGCTGCTTTCGCCGATCATCATAGAAGACTGCTGCACACTCAGGATGCAGCAACCCGCTACGGCAAAGATCAACAACCCAGGATCCTTTCGCGTAAGGAGGATTCAGCTGAAGAAAGGGTTCCGGCCAGAGGGCCTCGTTAACGAAAAGTTCATGCTCCACCAATTCCCGTATTCGGTCGTCAGCCGGGTCAAAAAAGCTTCGCACATAATTCTGATAGCCGGCAAGCACCGTCGAAGTGTACTCAAAAACACTCACGGTGAATTCCCCTCCTTAACTCCCTCAACCTTGTTACTTGAACACACAGTTCAGAAGGTCGCCAGATAGCAACGCCAGGAGTAGACCCAGGCTAAACGACCCCAACAAAGGTCTCGAAGGGGAGGGACACTTTCCGCAACCTGCAGGAACGCCTCAAATCTATGGCAAAACACCTTTATAGGGGATCCCGCTGCTTTACGCATCTGACACTAGCCGTTCCAAAGACAGTGAGATCCTTTGTCTATTCCGAGTAGAATCTTCCCCCGGCAACCTACACCAGGCTCTTCCTTCTCAGTTTCTCTATCAATTCCCCGACCTGGCAACAGCCACCGGGCTGGTTATCAACTCATACGCTCTATTGATCGCACCTTCTTCAATCATCACCAAGTGCTTTTCGCCATGCCGCACGCCATCCAACCGTCTTACAAAAACCTACTCTTCAAATAGTCGCTTCTTGGTCATCTATGGATTATTCGCATTCTTCGACATGGCTTTCTTTTATTCCTCCTCTTACTATATTAATCACTCTCACGGGTTCACCACGACAGGTACCTCCGTGTCAATGGCCAGAAAACTCTGTTGGCGTCAATGCACGCCGCGGCCTAAGCAATTGACGGCTCACGGTGTCTGGAAATCCCTTAAAAGAGCACTCTCCAAAGAACCCGGTCGGTCTCGTGGTCACCCCGGTTTGCCCAGCAAGGCCGAGGTGAAAGCAACTATGCAAGGAGGCAACCTAGCGGAAAGCTGATGCTTCATGTATGCACCTATTCCGATCGAACCGCGCGGCCCGTGGTGGAGCTGGCAAGGTGAATGGATGAACTGCGTGATACTGTGCAACCGCAGGTGCTGATGGTTGCCTGAGGAAGGCCAGTCAGGCGGGGAGAGCTCTTTGAAGGCACTGAGGGGGCCGCCAAGGGACTCGGTCCGAGGACAGATGGGAAGAAGAAAAATGGCCGCCAACGGCCCTCCCTGGCCCGACGCGGCCACTCTGCCCTCCTTGGCCAAATCAACCCGATGCTAGCTTAGCCGTTCCAGGCGGGCTCTATTCATGGAGTCCT